>Ga0210102_1000061_pt1 | contig 30355 bp, 29 predicted proteins | sample RushOxbow_ThreeS_4_FD_185563 | JGI IMG/M metagenome (GOLD analysis project Ga0210102, IMG submission 185563) | Wetland microbial communities from San Francisco Bay, California, USA, that impact long-term carbon sequestration -... | ecosystem: Environmental > Aquatic > Marine > Wetlands ...
GCGCAGCCAGGCGACGAAAGCGCCGACCTCGCTGCGCGCCTTGGCGCCGGGCGCCACGATCACGAAGTAGGCGCGCGCCGGATCGGCCGAGCGCTCGAAGGGCACCACGAGCTCCCGCGCCGCGATCAGGTCACGCACCAGCGGCGTGCGCCCGAGCGCAACGCCGTGTCCGGCGATCGCCGCGGGAATGATCTGCTCGTAACCGGAAAACAGCAGCCTTCCCGCCGGCCGCAGATCGGCCAGCCCTTCGATCTCGAGCCAGGTCTTCCAATGCAACCACGGGTGGCGGCCCTCGGGGTCGTCGTACTGCAGCAGCACGTGGTGCCGCAGATCCGCCGGAACCTTGAGCGGATGCTTCGCGCGCTTGAGCATCGCCGGGCTGCATACCGGGAACACCCGCTCGCCGAAGAGGCGCTGAGCATTCGGCCCGCAGAGCGTCGCGGGCCCATGGCGGATGGCGACGTCCAGTCCGTCGCGCTCGAGCTGCTGCACGCGCGTATCGGCCGTGATGCGCACGTCGATGTCCGGGTGCGCCCGCGTAAACCCCGCCAGGCGCGGAATCAGCCACAGCGAAGCGAACGAGTGCGTGGTGGTCACCGCCAGCGTGCGCTTGCCCTGCTGCGCGCGCAGGCGGTCGGTGGCCTCGCGCATCGTCGCCAGCACGTTCGCCGCAGCGGCGTAGTACTCGCGTCCGGCCTCGGTGAGAGCGAGCGCACGGTGCCGGCGCTGGAACAGCGCGACGCCGAGCTGCTGCTCGAGCTCCTGGATCTGACGGCTCACCGCCGATTGCGTCAGATGCAGCTCTTCGCCCGCCCGAGTGAACGAAAGCAGGCGCGCGGCCGCCTCGAATCCCCTCAGCAGGTCGAGCGAAGGCAGGCGGACGGTTCCGGCCGAACCCTCCTTAGCATTCCCGTAACTCATGCAAGACCTCAGATCTTTTCGTTTGAGTCCCCCTTGGTTGAGGAGGACACTGCATTCACGACGCATGCAAATTCTGCATGCACATGGTACAGGAGGTGGTCATGAGAATGGAACTTGATCGCGGCCCCATCCGGCTCGAGCGCCGGCAGATCGTGCGCATTCGCGAAGGCGCGGGACGCCGCATCTGTGTGCGCGAAGGCGCGGTCTGGATCACCGAGGCCTCCGAGGCGGGCGACATCGTGCTCGAGCCCGGTGCCTGCTACTCGCTGCGGCGCGACGGGCTCGCCCTGGTCACCGGCCTGGACGAATCGGTCGTCACCATCAATTGAGCCGAAGGACATCGACCATGAACGACGACTTTCTCAGAATCAGCTACGAAGACCTGTTGCGCGACCCCAACCTGATCGACGAGGTGATGCGCGATGCGCGCCGCTACCGGGCGCGCGAGGTGCGTCGCGTGCTGCATGGCGCCTGGCAGGCAATCGCGCAATCGCGCGCCGCCGACAGGCCGAGGCTGCGAACCGCGGCCTGCGGCTGAGCCGTCTCTCGTAAAATGGGGGTCCTTCTCGAGGAACCCCCATGTTTCAAGACGGCCTGCTCAAGGGCAAGCGCATCCTGATCACCGGCGGCGGCACCGGCCTCGGCAAGGAAATCGCTGAGCGCTACCTGCAGCTCGGCGCCGAGCTCTGGCTCGCCGGCCGGCGCACGGGCGTGCTGGAGGACACGGCGCGTTCGCTCGCCTCGAAGCACGGTGGAACGGTACGCACGCACGCGGTCGACATCCGCGACGCGCAGGCTGTCGACGCGATGGTGCAGCGCATCTGGGACGAATCCGGCCCGCTTACCGGTCTGGTGAACAACGCCGCGGGCAACTTCATCAGCCCGACGAAGGATCTCACCCCGAACGGCTTCAACGCCATCGCCAACATCGTTTTCCACGGCACGTTCTACGTCACGCACGCGGTCGGCAGGCGCTGGATTGCGGGCGGCCACAAGGGGTCGGTGGTATCGATCCTCGTGACCTGGGTGTGGACCGGTTCGCCCTACGTCGTGCCCTCGGCGATGTCGAAGGCCGGCCTGCACGTCATGACCAAGTCGCTCGCGGTGGAGTGGGGGCGCTACGGCATCCGATTGAATGCAATCGCGCCCGGCGCATTTCCGACCGAGGGCGCGTCGAAGCGCCTGCGCCCGGGCGGCAGCTTCGACGAAGCGAGCGATTCGAACCCGATGCGCCGCGTCGGCCAGATGCCGGAGCTGCAGAACCTCGCGACCTTTCTCATGGCCGACGGCTGCGAGTGGCTCACCGGGGAGACGATCGCGGTCGATGGCGGCGGCTACCTCGCGGGCGGCGCTTCGTTTACCGAGCTCGACAAGTTGTCGGATGCCGACTGGGCGCGCATGCGCGAAATGATCAAGGCGCAGAACGAGAAAGACCGTGCCGGGCGCAGCGCCTGAGGCCCGCGAGCGGCGATGACGCGCCAGCACGCACGCCCTGCAGCGACGCTCATCCTGTTGCGCGACGCCGCGCAGGGACCCGAGCTGTTCATGGTGGAGCGCTCCCATGCGGCCGATTTCGTTGCCGGGGCCTACGTTTTTCCGGGAGGCGCGGTAGACGACGCCGATGCGCATCCCGACATACAGGCGCGCGTGCAGGGGCTGTCCGACTCGGCGGCGAGCCGCAGGCTCGGCCTGCCTTCGAACGGCATCGGCTACTGGGTGGCGGCGGTGCGCGAATGCTTCGAGGAAGCCGGCATCCTGCTCGCGGTCGACCGCGAAGGGGCGCCGATCGCACCCGAGCGCATGCTCCGGCTCGCGGCATATCGGGACAGGCTGAACTCCGGCGATATCGCTTTTCTCGAGTTTCTCGAGCGCGAAGACCTCTACCTGCCCTGCGACCGGATTGCGTATTTCGCACACTGGATCACCCCGCCGGCGCGCTCGCGGCGCTACAGCACGCGCTTTTTCGTCGCGCTCGCGCCCGCCGGCCAGGTCGGCTCGCACGACGCGGGCGAAACGGTGAGCCACGTCTGGATCCGGCCGGCCGAAGCGCTCGCGCGCTTCGAGCAGGGAACGCTCACACTGGTCAATGCGACGCGCGACGCGCTGGCGCGCCTCGCCGAACACGGCGAGGCGCGCGTTGCGCTGCAGGCCGCGTTCGCGCTGGACGAAATCGTCGAGCATCGCGCCTGCTGGGCAACCGGGCGCGACGGCAACCGGCTGTTCCGGCGCAACGATCCGGCGTACTTCGAGATCCACTGGTGCGACCCGCACGAGACCGGCACGTCGACCTACGAATTGCTGCCGGGCGTCCCCAAGCGGCTGGACGCGCTGGTGACGCGCGTCATCGCGCCGAACCCGGGCATGATGACGGGCCCGGGAACCAACAGCTATCTCGTCGGCGAACGCGAGCTTGCGGTGATCGACCCCGGGCCGCAAGACGCTGCGCACCTCGAGGCGCTGCTCGCCGCGGGCAACGGACGCATCCGCTGGATCGTGTGCACGCATACCCATATCGATCACTCGCCGGCGGCGGCAGCGCTTCGCGCCGCGACCGGCGCGGAGGTGATCGGCCGACCGGCACCGCAGGGCGCGAGTCAGGACGCCGGCTTCGCCCCCGAGCGCATCCCGGCGCACGGCGAGCGCCTCAGGCTCGGTGGCGTGACGCTGCGCGTGCTGCACACGCCCGGACACGCGTCGAACCACCTGTGCTATCTGCTGGAAGAAACGCGCATGCTGTTCACGGGCGATCACGTCATGCAGGGTTCGACCGTCGTGATCGCCCCCCCCGACGGCAACATGCAGGCCTACCTGCGCTCGCTCGAGGCGCTGCTCGGCGAGGACGTCGCCGTGTTCGCGCCCGGCCACGGCTACCTGATCGGCGAGCCGCACAAGGAGGTACGCCGCCTGATCGCGCATCGCCTGGCGCGCGAGGCGAAAGTCGTCGAGGCGCTCGAGCGCCTCGGAACGTCCACGCTCGAGGCGCTGCTTGCCGCCGTGTACGACGATGTGCATCCGCGCCTGCACCGCGTGGCGGCGCGCTCGCTCAGCGCGCATCTCGAAAAGCTCGTCGCCGAAGGACGGGTGCGTGACAACGCCGGCCGCTTCATGCCGGTTGCCGCGCGGCCCTGAGTTGGCAGCCTGCATCGGGGTCGCTAAGATCGGTCACACAAAGAGCGCCGCGCGGCCGAACCTGGGGAGGTGATAGGCATGAGCGAGCAGCATGAGACCTTGACGGCCGTCGGCGACCGCGTTCCGCCCAAACCCTAGCGGTCGAGACGATGTCTGCGCAGAAAGGGCAGGAGGTCGATCTGTTCGTGATCGGCGGCGGATCGGGCGGCGTGCGCGCCGCGCGGGTCTCGGCGGGCTACGGCGCGCGCGTCGCGATCGCCGAGTCGGGACGCTTCGGCGGCACCTGCGTAAACGTCGGCTGCATCCCGAAGAAGCTGTTTTCCTACGCGGCGCATTTTCGCGACGACTTTCACGACGCCGCCGATTTCGGCTGGACGATCGGCGAGACGCGCTTCGACTGGCCGACGCTGGTGGCGAACAAGGATCGCGAGATCACCCGGCTGAATGGCGTGTACGAACGCCTGCTGGTCAATGCGGGGGTCGGGATCCTGCGCGGCCGGGCCCGGCTGTTGGATGCGCACACGGTCGAGGTCGACGGCACGCGCTGGCGAGCGAAATTCATCCTGGTCGCGACCGGCTCGTGGCCGCAGGTGCCGGACATCCCGGGCGCGGAGCTGGCGGTCACTTCGAACGAGATCTTCGAGCTTGCGCGGCTGCCGCGGCGCGCCGTGGTCGTCGGCGGAGGCTATATCGCGCTCGAATTCGCCTCGATCTTCAACGGCCTCGGCGTCGAGACGACGCTTGCCTATCGCGGCGCGCGCCTGCTGCGGCATTTCGACGCCGAGCTGGGCGAGCGCATCGCGGACGAGCTGTGCAAAAAGGGCATCGACGTCCGCCTCAATGCGCCGCCGGTGTCGATCGCACGAGACGCGGACGGCGGCCTGCAGGCCGCGTTTGGCGACGGCGCGCGCGTCGCAGCCGATCTGGTGCTGCTTGCCACAGGCCGCAGTCCAAACACGCGCGGATTGGGCCTCGAAACCGCCAGCGTGCACTGCGACGCGAGCGGACGCATCGTCGTCGATCGCATGCTCAAGTCGAACGTCGATTCGATCTATGCGATCGGCGACGTCGCCAACCGGCACAACCTCACGCCCGTGGCGACCGCGGAGGGCATGGCGGTTGCGCGCACCCTGTTCAAGCACGATCCCAGCCCGATGGACTACGACAACATCCCGACGGCCGTGTTCACGAACCCGAACCTTGCCAGCGTGGGGCTTGCGGAAGTGGCTGCCCGCGAGCGCTTCGGCGCCGTGGACGTCTACCGGACATCGTTTCGCGGGCTGAAGCATACGCTGGGCGAAAACGACGAGTCCCTGTTCATGAAGCTCGTCGTCGACGCCGGCAGCACGCGGGTCGTAGGCGCGCATATGATCGGCCCGGACGCCGGCGAGATCATCCAGGGGATCGCGATCGCGGTAAGGCTCGGCGCGACCAAGGCCCAGTTCGACGCGACGATCGGAATTCATCCCACGGCGGCGGAAGAATTCGTGACAATGCGAGACAAGGCGGCCTGAATCGGGGCGGGGGGAGGTCGTGATGTTGGAGGCACGCATCGAAAAAGCCATTGCCGAGCTGCGCGGCTATATTGAAGCGCCGCTCGCGATCGAGTTGTGGAACGGCAAGCGCTTCGCGTTCAGCGCCTCGCCGCCAGTGACGCTGCACGTGAGCGGCCCGCGCGCCGCGCGCACGCTGGTAAAGGCGGATCTCGAGAAGCTCGGCTGCGCCTACGTCGAGGGATTGATCGACGTCGACGGGCCGATCCGCGAGATCATCCGAGCCGCCGAGGCGCTGTCGGCACGCGGGCGCGGCTACCGGCCGGGGCGCCTGCCGAAGCTCTCGTTTCACAGCCGCAAGCGCGACGCTGCGGCAATCGGCTACCACTACGATGTCTCGAACGACTTTTATGCGCTCTGGCTGGACCGCGACATGGTCTACTCCTGCGCCTATTTCCGCAGCGGCGACGAGTCGCTCGAGGACGCCCAGGCGCAGAAACTCGACCACATCTGCCGCAAGCTGCGCCTTGCGCCCGGCGAGAAGTTCCTGGATATCGGCTGCGGCTGGGGCGCTCTGGTGCGCTTCGCCGCCAGGCACTATGGCGTCGACGCCACAGGCGTGACCCTGTCGCGCAATCAGCATGCGCTCGCCAACGAGCGAATCCGCGCCGATGGCCTTGAACAGCGCTGCCGCGTCCAGCTGCTCGATTACCGCGACGTGGCGGGGGAAGGCGTCTACGACAAGATCGCCTCGGTCGGCATGTTCGAGCATGTCGGGCTGCGTAACCTGCCGGGCTACTTCGGCGCCATTCACCGCCTGCTGAAGGACGGCGGCATCGCCCTGAACCATGGCATCACGTCGATCGATCCGGAGAGCCGCATCGTCGGCCTGGGCGGCGGCGCCTTCGTCGACCGCTATGTCTTTCCGCACGGCGAGCTGCCGCACCTGATGCTGGTGATCGCAACGATGGGCGCGCAGAAGCTCGAAGTCATGGACGTCGAGACGCTGCGCCTGCACTACGCGAAGACCCTGTGGCACTGGAGCGATCGGCTGGAGAACAGCCTGGCGCGGGCGCGGGCGCTCACCGACGAGCGCAGGATCCGGATCTGGCGCACGTATCTGGCGGGCTGCGCGCACGCCTTCGAATCGAACTGGGTCACCGTCCAGCAGGTGCTGGCCGTGAAGAGCAGCGATCCGACCTCGAGCCCCCTGCCGCTGAGCCGCGAGTGGATGTACGGCTAGCGCGGCCGTTCTCGCGAACGAGGCCACCATGTCCGAAGCGATCGACCAATGGCACGCGGAGCACGCGAACTTCGCCCAGCTGCTCGCGCTGCTTGAGCGCCAGCTCGCCCGGTTTCACGCGGACGAACAGCCCGACTATGTGCTGATGCTCGATGTCGTGGAATATCTGCGCCACTACCCGGATCGGTTTCACCATGCGCGCGAGGACGTCGCGTTCGAGCGGCTCGTCGCGCACGACCCGGGCCTGCGTGTGCGGATCAACCGCCTGCTGCAGGAGCACCGGGTCATTGCGCGTGCGGGCGACGAGCTGCTGCGCATGCTGAACGACGTGGCCGACGAAGCGGTGGTGCTGCGCGAGGACGTCGAGTCCGCGCTGGCCACCTACCTGGTGTACTACCGGCACCACCTCGCCACCGAAGAGCGCGAGATCATGCCGCGCGCCGCGGCGCTGCTTGGGCCGCAGGACTGGGCAGCCGTCGCCGCGGCGGTACCCACCGGCCGCGACCCGCTGTTCGGCGAGGCAGCCGAGGCGCGCTACGGGGAGCTGCGCCGGCTGATCGACCTCGAATCGAAAGGCGCCTGAGCCGGCCCGCCGCCGCGGTCCGACCCAGGGCAATCCTGGGGGTTGACAAATCAAGACTACATAACTAGTGTTTTAGCCGTGTTTGCCCGCTACCAGCGCGCACTGCCCGGGAAGTGGCGCGGCATGGCCGCCGTGTTCACCGCGCTTGGCGACGAGCACCGCCAGCGCATCCTGCTCATGTTCCGGCGCGGCGAGGAGCTCACCATCAAGCAGATCGTCGACGCCTGCCCGCTTTCGCGCACCGCAGCCGCGCACCACATCCGCGTGCTGCGCGAGGCCGGCGTGCTGCACGCCGAAAAGCGCGGCAAAGCCGTCTACCTGCGCCCCAATCCGGCCAGCGTGGTCGCCGCGCTGAACGGCGTGCGCGACTACATCCGGGAGGAATTCGAATGAGGGAGAACAGCCAGTTCCGGCTGCTCGGCGAGAGGCGCTTCGCGCCGTTCTTCGGGGTGCAGTTTCTCGGCGCGCTGAACGACAACGTATTCAAGCAGGCGCTCGTCATCCTGCTCGCCTTCCAGACCACGAGCTTCACGACGCTGCGTTCGGACACGCTGCAGAACCTGGCGCAGGCGCTCTTCGTCCTGCCGTTCTTCCTGTTTTCGGCGACCGCGGGCCAGTTCGCCGACAAGTACGAAAAATCCCGCCTCATCACGGTGACGGTCGCCATCGAGCTCGGCGTCATGGCGATCGGCGCGGCCGGCTTCTTCCTCAGGAGCCTCGAGCTGCTGCTGCTCGCGCTGTTTCTCGGCGGCGTGCAATCGACGCTGTTCGGTCCGGTGAAATACGCGATCCTTCCCCAGGCCCTGCGCGAGACCGAGCTGGTCGGCGGCAACGGCCTGGTCGAGACCGGTACTTCGGTAGCGATCCTCATCGGCATGATGCTCGGCGGCTGGCTGATCATCCAGCCCGGCTGGGGCGTCGCCGGCGTGGTGGTCGTCACGCTCGCCGCCTCGGCGCTCGGCATCGCGCTGTCGCGCCTGATTCCGAAGGCCCCGGCGGCCGATCCGGGACTGACGATCGACTGGAACCCGGTCAGCGCGACCTGGCGCAACCTGCGCTTCGCCACGCACAACCGCACGGTGTTCCTGTCCATCCTCGGCGTGTCGTGGTTCTGGTTCGTGGGCTCGATGTTCGTCACCCAGTTCCCCAACCTGACCAGGAACGTGCTCGGCGCGACCGAGTCGGTCGTCACGCTGCTGCTGATCGTGTTCTCGGTCGGCATCGGCATCGGCTCGCTGCTTTGCGAGCGCCTGTCCGGCCACAAGGTCGAGATCGGTCTGGTGCCCTTCGGCTCGATCGGCATTACGCTGTTTGGCATCGATCTGTTCCTGGCCGCCGCCGGCCACCCCCTTGCGCCGGTCGGCGCGCTCGCCTTCGCGCGCGACCCGGCGAACTGGCGCCTGCTCGCCGATCTCGCGCTGATCGGCGTGTTCGGCGGCTTCTACATCGTTCCGCTGTACGCCCTCATTCAGAGCCGCAGCGATCCGGTGCATCGTTCGCGGATCATCGCTGCCAACAACATCCTGAACGCGGTGTTCATCGTGGCAGCGGCGTTGATCGCAATCGGCATGTTCCAGGCAGGGGTCACGATCCCGCAGCTGATCCTGGTCACCGCGCTGTTCAACGCCGCGGTGGCGCTCTACATCTACACGCTGGTGCCGGAATTCCTGATGCGCTTCATGGTGTGGATGCTGATCCACTCCGTCTACCGCCTGCAGAAATCGGGTCTCGAGCGCATCCCCGACGAGGGCGCCGCAGTGCTGGTCTGCAATCACGTGTCCTACGTGGATGCGCTGGTCATCGCGGCGGCCTGCCGCCGGCCGATCCGCTGGGTGATGGATCACCGCATCTACTCGCTGCCGCTGATCAACTTCTTCTGCCGGACGGTGCGCGCGATCCCCATCGCGCCGGCGAAGGAGGACCCCGCGGCGCTGGAGCGCGCCTATGACGCGGTCGCGCAGGCGCTCGCGGACGGCGAGCTCGTAGGGCTGTTCCCGGAGGGCAGGTTGACCCCGGACGGAGAGATGGGCGTGTTCCGCGGCGGCATCCTGCGCATCCTCGAGCGCTCGCCGGTGCCGGTGATCCCGCTGGCGCTCTCGGGGCTGTGGCAGAGCCTGTTTGCGCGCAATCGCGACAAGCTTGCGCACCTGGGGCAGCTGTTTCCGAAAGTCGGCCTTGCGGTCGGCGAGCCGCTCACGCCGCAAAAAGCCTCGCCCGACGCGCTGCATGCCGCAGTGCTCGCGCTGCGCGGGGACTGGCGCTGAGGAGTTGGCACGATGAAATGGGTCCTCGCACTGATCGGTTTCGCGTTCGGCGCCGGATTCTTCGACGCGGCGTTCGGCGCTGCGCTCTGCCTGATCGGCTTTTTCATCGGCTGGGCGATCGATGCGCGAGCGGTATCGTTCCGCGAGCAGGCGGCGGCCAAGCGGCGCAATTCGAACGCGGAGGCGCTGCACAGCGCGCATGCGACAAACCTGAGCGGTGAGCTCGAAGCGCTCAAGCGGCGCGTAGCACAGATCGAACGGGCGCTCGAGTCGCTCGGCGCAGCAGTTTCCGAAGCAGCGATCGAGCAACCGCGGGCCGCCGCTGCGCCGGCCTTCGAACCCCCGCCGGCACGCGCACTACCCGAAGCGCTGGCGGCACAAGCGGCCCCGATCCAAGCGTCCGTTGCTGCGACACCGGTTGCGGCCGCACCGCGCGAGACGTCTGCCCCGCAGGAATCGCTCTTTGCCCGCCTCATCTCGGGCAACCTCGTCGCCAAGGTGGGTGCGGTGGTGCTCTTCTTCGGCGTCGGCTTCCTGCTCAAGTTTGCCTACGATCGCGGGCTCCTGCCGCCGCAGCTGCGCGTGGCTGGCGTCGCCGTGCTGGCGCTCGGCCTGCTCGCGCTCGGCTGGCGCGTGCGCGAATCGCGGCGTGCGTACGGCCTCGTCGTGCAGGGCGTGGCGAGCGGCCTCGCCTATCTAGACGTCTTTTTCGCTCTCAAGGTCTACGGCTTCGTCGGCGTCGTACCCGCCTTCGTCCTGTTCACCACACTGGGTGTGGCCACGACCGTGCTTGCCGTGCGCCAGAATGCGCCCTCGCTCGCGATACTCGGTCTGACCGGTGCGTTCCTCGCGCCCCTGCTCGCCTCGACCGACAGCGGCAACCATGTGGTGCTGTTCTCCTACTACACTGTGCTCAACCTGTTCATTCTCGGGGTGAGCTGGTTCAAGGCCTGGCGCGCGCTCAACCTCACCGGCTGGCTGTTCACTTTCGCCATCGCACTCGTTTGGGGAACAAGCCACTACCGGCCCGAGCTGTTCGGCAGCGTGGAGCCGTTCGTTCTGTTCTACTTCGGCATCTATCTCGTCGTGCCGATCCTGTTCGCCGCGCGCCAGCCGCCGCGGCTGCGAGGGCTCGTAGACGGCACGCTGGTCTTCGGCACCCCGGCTGCAACCGCGCTGATGCAGGCGGCGCTGGTGCGCACTCTGCCATACGGACTTGCCTGGAGCGCGGCCGCGGGCGCGCTGTTGTATGCGGTGCTCGCGCTGCTCGTGATCCGGCGCGAGCAGATGCGCCTGCTCGGCGAGGTTTACGTCGCGCTGGCGGTCGGGCTCGCCACGCTCGCGGTGTTCTTCGCCTTTGGCGCGTACACGACCTTCGCCATATGGACGATCGAGGGTGCGGCCATCGTCTGGGTCGGCCTGCGGCAGCAGCGCACGCTGGCCTGGGCCTTCGGCCTGCTGGTGCAGGCGGCCGGTGCGGCCTATTTCCTAGGCGAGTACGACGCCTATCTGCGACTGCATCCGGTGTTCAACGATGCGGTCATCGGCTGCGCGCTGATCGCCGCGGCGGGTCTGATCAGCTCCCGGTTGCTGCAGCGTTACGAGCAGTCACTGCCGGACGGCGCGCGTGGCTTGGCGGCGCTCGCGCTGGCCGCGGGCGGCGCCGCCTGGTTGCTGGGCGGCGTCGACGCGATCGACCACGGCGTCGAGCGCGCGCTGCAGCCCGGCGTTTTTGCGCTGTTCATCACCGCAAGTGCGCTTGCCTGCGAGCTGACCGGCGCACGGCTCGAGTGGCGCGCACTGCGTAACGTCTGCACGCTGCAGGCGCTCCTGCTGGTCGTGGCGGCCGCGCTGCAGGCGTTTTCGAGCGCGCATCCGCTCGCCGATCTCGGTGCGCTCGCCTGGCCGGCGGGACTCGCGCTGCTGTATTGGACACTGCGCCGCCAGGAAGACGATGGTGCTGCAGCCCTGCCCGGCCTGCGGCACACGATCGGGCTGTACCTCTCGGTCGCGCTCGTCGCCTGGGAACTCGTCTGGCTTGCGGACACCTGGACCCGCGGTTTTGCCTGGCAGGCGGCAGCCCTCGGCACGCCGCTGGCGCTCGCGATGCTGGCCGTGCTCCGGTTCGGATCCACACAGCGCTGGCCGGTCGCGCAGAACCCGTTGCTGTACGCGCGCCTGCTGTTGCCGCTCGCGGCACTTGCTGCCCTGTGGACTGTCGCCGCCAATCTGCGCGCCCCCGGCAGCATGCATCCGCTGCCTTATCTGCCCCTGCTCAATCCGATCGACGTGGTTGCAGCGCTGTCGCTGTTCGCTCTGCTGCGCTGGAGCCGCCACGACGCCGCGGGCTACGGCATCGGCCCCGACGCCGGGGCAAAGCTGCTCGCCGTGCTCGGTTTCATCGCATTGAACGGGGTCGCGCTGCGCTCGATCCATTTCTGGAGCGGCGTGCCGTACCGGCTCGACGCCCTGTTCGACAGCGTGCTGGTGCAGGCGACGCTGTCGCTGCTCTGGTCGGGCGCTGCGCTGGCCCTGATGCTGCTCGCGCGGCGGCGCATGCAGCGCCTGCTCTGGGTGATCGGCGCCGTGCTGCTCGGCGCGGTGGTCGTGAAGCTGTTCCTGGTGGATCTCGCCGGATCGGGTACGGTCGCGCGCATCATTTCCTTCGTCGGCGTCGGCGCGCTGCTGCTCATCATCGGCTATGTTGCGCCGGTGCCGCCCGGAGCGCGGGAAGACGACGCAAATTCGGACCCGCATGAAGCCTGAGTTGACCTCGCTGCTGTTCTCGTTCCGCGGCCGGCTGCCGCGCGCCGCGTTCTGGTGGACCGGGATTGCGCTCGAGGTCGCCTTCGTGCTGCTGTTCATCGGCGTCCAGCAGACGCTCGGGCGCGAGGCGACTCTGGTCCTTTATCCGCCGTATCTCTGGATCGGCCTCGCGCTGTGCGCGAAGCGCATGCGCGACCGCGGCTACTCGCCGTGGTGGCTCGCGGCCGTTCTGGTGCCGGTCGCCGGCCCGCTCTGGTTGCTGATCGAGATCGGCTTCCGGCGCGGGACCCCGGGCGAGAACGCCTACGGTCCCGATCCGCGGATCCTGCCCGCCGACTACCTGAGCGTGAAATGAGCGCTGCGCAGAAGGCCGTCACCACGCCGATCGTCACCGAGGTGACCCGATTGCACGCGATTCCGGTCGGGGCGGTCGCGACCCCTGAGACGGTGGAGGAGGTCCAGGACGCCCTGCGCCGCAGCACCGGGCCGGTGTCGATCGGCGGCGGGCGCTTCAGCATGGGCGGACAGGTGGCGAGCCCCGGCAGTTTGCATCTGGACATGCGCCGCCTGAACCGCGTGCTCGAATTCTCGCCCGCGCGCGCGACCATTCGCGTGCAGGCCGGCATCCGCTGGTGCGACATCCAGGCTTTCATCGATCCGCACGGCTTCGCGGTCAGCATCATGCAAACCTATGCGAACTTCACCGTCGGCGGCTCGCTCAGCGTGAACGTCCATGGCCGCTACATCGGGCTGGGGCCGCTCATTCTCTCGGTGCGTGCAATCCGCCTGGTTCTGGCCGACGGCCGGATCGAGGATGCCGGCCCGACGCACAACGCCGAGCTGTTCTACGGCGCCATCGGCGGCTACGGCGGGCTCGGCGTGATCGTGGAAGCCGAGCTCGCTCTCGCCGAGAACAAGCGCGTCGAGCGCGTCGCCGAGAAGATGCCGCTTGCCGAGTACCTCGACTGGTTCCGCAAGAACGTGCGCGACGCGCGCGAGGCGGTTTTCCACAACGCCGACCTCTACGTGCCGCATTGCCGCTCGGTGCGTGCCGTCACCTGGTTCGAGACCGCGCGCGCGCCGACCGCGCCCTGGCGCCTGCAACCGCAGCGCCGCGCCTATCCGCTCGAGCGCTACTTCCTGTGGGCCGTCTCGGAGACGCCGTTCGGCCGCTGGCGGCGCGAGTACATCATCGACCCGCTGCTTTACCTGCGCCGCAAGGTGCACTGGCGCAACTACGAGGCGGGCTACGACGTCGCCGAGCTCGAGCCGCCCTCCCGCAAGCGACGCACCTACGTGCTGCAGGAATATTTCGTTCCGGTCGAGCGCCTCGAATCCTTCGTTGCGCGCATGGCCGACATCCTGCTGCGCCACCGGGTCAACGTGCTCAATGTTTCGATCCGCCACGCGCTGCCGGACCCGGGTTCGCTGCTCGCCTGGACGCGCGGCGAGACCTTCGCCTTCGTGCTCTACTACAAGCAGCGCACCCGGCCGAACGCGCGCGAGCGTGTTGCGGTCTGGACCCGCGAGCTGATCGACGCGGCGCTTGCCGAAGGCGGCACCTACTACCTGCCTTACCAGGCGCACGCGACGAGAGAACAATTCCATCGCGCCTATCCGCGCGCAGGCGAATTCTTCGCGCTCAAGCGCCGGCTCGATCCAGACTTCCGGCTGCGCAACGTGCTGTGGGACCGCTACTACGCGCCGACGCTGGAAGCGCCTGCGCCGGTACCGGCTGGCGCGCAACCGCGCTCCGAGTTTCACGCCGTCTACGCGGAAATCGCCTCGCACGACGCGTTCTACCGCTTCCTGCAGAACGTCTACCGCATTTACCCCGAGGACCGCTTCCACACGCTGATCAAGGAGGTCTGCGCCGAGCACCGAGACGACGAGTCGATCTACCGTCAGCTGCAGCAGCGGCTGCCCGCGATCAAGCCGGCGCTCGCCGATCTGACTTATGCCCTGCCCTCGCTTGCCAGGCAGAAGGCCGAGATGCTGCGCCAGACGCTCGAGCTGCTCGGCGAACGCCGCGACTTCGACGGCTACGTAGAGATCGGCTCGACCGGGCGCTACGCGGGGGGTCTGCGCCGCGCGCTGCGCCTGCGCGGCGATCTCGTGCTGGTGAACGACGTCGCTCCCAGCAACTCGCCAGTGGACCTCGCAGAGCGCGGCGGGCTGGCGAAGATCGGTCGCTTCGTGCCGCTCGCGAACTACGCGCCGCTTGCGCAGGCCGACATTGCGAGCGCAAGCGTCGATCTGGTCAGCTGCTACATCGGCCTGCACCACATCGCACCTGGCGCGCTCGAGGCTTTTCTTGCCTCGATCCACCGCATCCTGCGCCCGGGCGGCCTGTTCCTCCTGCGCGATCACGACGTGAAGACGCCCGCGATGGACGCTTTCGTGTCGCTCGCGCACACCGTGTTCAACGCCGGTCTCGGCGTGCCCTGGGAGACGAATCGCGATGAGCCGCGTTACTTCGCGCCAATCGCGGCCTGGGTCGAGCGGCTCGGCCGCGCCGGGCTGCGCGACACGGGCCAGCGCCATCTGCAGGCGCATGATCCGACCGACAACGTGCTGATGGCCTTCGCCAAGGAGAGCCTGTGATGCGCCGCTTGCGCCGGTTTGCATGCGCACTCGTGCTGACGACGCTCGCGGCTGGCAGCGTCGCCGCAGCCGAGTCGATCACGCCAGCGCAGCACCGGCGCGGCGCAGAGCAGACCTTTCTCACCTATCCGGAGTGGTTCCTGGTGCACAGCCCGGCCGAGTACGCGGAATTCGTGCAGACGCATACGCCGTCGGACTTCCCCTGGTTCGGACACATCGGCCAGCTCTGGTCGAGCTATGCCGCGGTCACGCGCGCGACAGCCGATCAGCCCTTCAACGCCGGCTACCATGTGATGATCATGGTGATCGGCCTCAGCACGACGGTCGAATATGCGCTGCGCGCGGCTTACGAGGTCCTCATCGGGCGGCTGAGCGCGCTCGCGATGCCGCCGGGCATGACCGCCGAGGACCGCTACGCGGCCCGCGCCGCGCAGGCCTACGTAGACTTCATTCGTGTACGGCCCTGGTACGAATTCGATTTCTTCGGCACCTTGGTCGGACTGTGGCGCGAACCCCCGGCCTGGGGACCCGGACTGCTGCGCAAGTGGGAACGCCGCTACGCGCTCAGCACCGAGTACATCGTCAAGGCGATCTACGGCCGGCTGATCGGCCTCGGCACCGCGGCGAGCTACGAAGCGGCGCGGCCCGATACGGTCGTGCTGCTCGACGGCCTGCCGCCGTCGGTGGCGGAGATGCGCACGCTGAACGTGCTCGCGCTCGCAGCGCGCGGTCAGGCGCTTGTGGCCGTGCCGCGCTACGCGGCGTTCCGCGACCACGCTTTGCTGCTTGCGCGCGGCGGCGCAAATTTCGTCGAGATCGCCGGCAATCGCGGCGAGATTCTGCTCAGCTTGCGCGTGCCGGACAGCTGGTCCGCTGCGCCGGCGCAAACCCGGGTGCTGTTCGAGCAGCCGATCCTCACCCGGCCCGGAACCAAGCGCGTCGCGCTCGTCGTGCGGGTCGCGCAGCTGGCCAGCGTACTGCGCGCCCTCGGCGCTCGGGTCGAGCACATCTACGACTACTGAGCGCGGCGCCGTCTAGCCGAGCGCACGCAGGACCAGAGAAGCGCCGCTCACCAGGAGCACCGCAGACACCGCGCGCAGCAGCGCGTCGCGCGAGATGCGATGGAACACCCTCCGCGCGAGGCTCAATCCGATCCAGGCCGCGGGCAGCACCGCAAGCGTGGCGATCCACACGCCCCAGTCAAGCAGGATCCCGCTGATCAGGAAAGCCAGGACGCGCAGCGAGATGCTCGTCAGGGTCGCGAAGCCGAGCGTCGCGCGCAGTTGCGCCTTGCTCAGGCCGCGCTGCGAGAGATAGATCGCGTACGGCGGACCGCCCGCGCCGAACAATGCGCTGGTCAGCCCGCCCGCGAATCCCGCGAGCCAGGCCCAGCCGCGTCCGATGGTGGCACGCGACTCCGAGCGCGCGAGCGAGTAAAGCGCGTAGGCCAGCACGAACACACCGAGCGCGAGCATTCCCCAGCGCCGAGGCAAGTTGACCAGCAGGCCGACCCCGAGCGCCGTGCCGACGACAATCATCGGCACCAGACGCATCCACTCCGCACGCACCGCGTTGCGCGGGCTCTCGAAGCCGATGCGAAACGCGTTGCCCAGGTCCATCAGCGCGAACAGCGCAAGCGCAAACGGCAGCGGCACGACGTGCGTCGCCACCGGGATGGTGATCAGCGCAGCGCCGAACCCCGTGAGGCCGAAGACCATCGAGCCGGCGAACGCCGCCGCGATGAGCACCGCGAGTACCTGCCAGGAGATTCCGGCAAGTTCGATCATCGATCGGCGGCAGCGGGCAGGATCAGCAGCGAATCTTCCGTGTAGCGATTCATGCGTTTCAGCGCGTTCAGGTAACGAGGAAACGGCAGGCCGAGGCGCCGTTCGAGCCGAGCCGCGCGCGCGCGCAACCGCGCCCAGGCCAGGCGCTCTCGCGCGCCGCACAGTGCGAACACGAGGATGTTCGGATCCGACGGCGCGGGCAGCGCAAGCACCGCACCGCCAAAGGCCTGCTCGAGAGCGCGCAGGCGGCCGTCGAGCGCCGGGTCGTCGCTCATGAAATTGACCACCAGCACGCCGGGCGTGCGCAGCGCGAGAAAGGCAGCGTCGTAGAAATCCTGGCTCGCCAGGCCGGGCGCCTGCGCCTCGTCCTCGAAGCCATCGACCATCAGCACGTCGCAGCACCGGGGGGCGAGGGCCTGCGCACCGTCGCCGATCTCGATCGCCAGACGCGCATCGTCCGGCGGCAGGTCGAAGTGGCTGCGCGCGGCCTGCACCACCCGGGCGTCGCATTCGATCGCCCGCACGCGCGCATGCTTCAGGTTGCGGTGGACAAACTTCGCCAGCGAACCGCCGCCCAGGCCGATCATCAGCACCTCGCGCGGACGCGGATGAAACAGCAGGAACGCCATCATGCAGCGCGTGTAGTCCAACGCGAGCCCGAACGGGTCGTCGATCCGCATTGCGCTCTGAATCGCTTCGCCGCCGACGTGCAGGCTGCGGATGCCGCCCGATTCGCTTACGCTGAGCGCCGGCGCGCGCCGCAGAACGCGCCGCGTAAACCCGCGCACTGTCGCGCTCATGCCATCGCGCTCGCGGGCCTGCGTCGTATCAGCACCCAGACCATCCCGGCGCCGGCGAACGACAGCGCGGCCGCGGTCAGAATCGGCGCATCGTAGCTGCCGAAGGCGTCGAACGCGGCACCGGCAAGAGGCGGCCCGACCAGCGTGCCGAGACCCGGTCCGGTATACAGCACGCCGATGATGCCGGAGACAGCACGCGGACCGTAGAGGTCCATGATGATCGTCGGTGCAAGAGCTACGAAGCCGCCGTAGAACGCGCCGAAGAGGATCGCGAACAGTACGAGCACCCAATAGCTTGTCGTCAGCCACCACAGGATCAGCATCAATCCGAGCCCCAGGTACATCACGGCGAGCGAGGGCTGGCGACCGACGCGGTCCGCGATGCCGCCGATCGTGAAGCGACCGAGCAGGCTGCCCAGACCGATGAGACTCACCAGCGCCACGCCCTGCGCCTGGGAGTAGCCGGCGTCCTGCGCGTAGGTCGCAAGGTGCACCATCGGCACGAACAGTCCGACGCAGACCAGGACGCTCGAGGCATAAAGCAGCCAGAACGGTTCGGAGCGCAGCGCAGCGCCGAGCGTCGCACCGGGCAGCGAGGCGCGGTCTGTGCGAGGCGCGCCCTGCGCACCGTGGCGCGCGGGGTCGTCATCGATCGCGAGCGCCGCAGCGCCCGCCAGCACCAGTACAGCGACGGCAAGCAGCTGGTAGGCCGATCGCCAGCCGACGGCCCCGATCAGCCAGGTCGCGACCAGGGGCACGAGGAAGTTTCCCGCACCGATCCCGGCGATGGCAATGCCGGAGGCGAATGCGCGGTTGTGAACGAACCAGGGCTGCACCGCGCCGACCGAAGGTACGTAGGTCAGACCGACTCCGACGCCGATACCGATGCTGTACGTGAGGTACAGCACCTCGATCGACTGCGCCGCGCTCGCCAGCAGCGGCGCGACCACCAGGCAGACCACCCCGACAAGACAGACCCGGCGCGGTCCGATGCGGTCGGCCAGCATTCCACCCGGCGCGCCGAGCGTGAACCACAGAAACGCCGCGACCGAGAAGACCAGCGAGACATTCGCGCGCGAGGCCGAAAAATCCGACTGAAACGCGCTGAAGAACGCGGCAAACGAATACGCCGCGCCGAAGCCGACAAACATCAGCGTAAAGGCGGCTACCACCACCACCCAGCCGTAGTACGGTCGCCTCACGTAGGCGCCTTCGGGGTCAGACCCCTGTGGATAACTCCAGCCGAGGCAACGGCCTGCTCAAGTAAACGAATGGAGTTATCCACAGGGGTCTGACCCCATTCTTGTCTTTTAGTACAGCGCCCCGCGTGCACTGATCGGCCACAAGTCCTCGACCACGCCGCCGCGCACGCAGACGTACCAGTCGTACAGGTTCGCAGTCGGGTCGCAGTGCCCTGGGACGAGCAGAAGCTTCTCGCCCAGCGCCGGGGCGCGTGCACCGGGTGCGATTTCGAGCACGCCATGCTCGTCCGAGGCACGCGCGTAGCGCAGCCCTTCCCGGTTCCAGACCACTGGCAAACCGGAATCCACGCTCGAAGCCTTGAGCCCGGCGTCGAGCACCGCGCGCTCGGGGGCCGGCCGGCTCATGACCGTCGACAGCACGAACAGCGCGTGCTCGAAGCGCGGCAACGGTGCGGTCCATTCGTTGCGCGCGTAATCGGCGTCCATGAAGATGTAGGAGCCGCATTGAATCTCGTTCCAGGCACCCGATTCGATCTCGTAGGGATAGCTGCCGCTGCCCGCGCCGGTCACGGTCGGACAGGCGATGCCCGCCGCCTCGAGCGCGCTGCGCGTTGCACGCACCGCGCCGGCCGCGCGCCCGATCGCCTCGCGCCGTTCTGTCACGCTGCGCAGATGCTGGGCCGAGCCCTGGTAAGCCTGCAGCCCCGCAAAGCTCAGGCCAGGCGCGGCGACGATGGCGCGCGCCAGAGCAACCGCGGGCTCACCCGGCGCTACGCCGCAACGGCCCGCGCCGACGTCGACCTCGACGTAGACGTCGAGCTCGGTCTCGGCGCGCCGCGCGGCAGCCGACAGCGCTCGCACGTTGCCGGCATCGTCTACGCAAACGCCCAGGCGCGCGTGGCGCGCAAGCGCGGCGAGCCGCGCGAGCTTGCGCTCGCCAACCACTTCGTTCGACACCAGAACATCCGCAATGCCGCCCGCGACCATCGCTTCGGCCTCGGACACCTTCTGGCAGCACACGCCGATCGCGCCGGCGGCGACCTGGCGCCGCGCGATCTCGGCGCATTTGTGCGTCTTGGCATGCGCACGCAAGCGCACCCCGCGACCGGCGATCGACTCTGCCAGGCGCGCGAGGTTGCGCTCGAACGCGTCGAGCTCGACGATCAAGGCAGGCGTGTCGACCGCGTCGAGCACGATGCCTGGCGTCGCTGGCGCGTTCATGCCGCCGCCCGTCCCGCCCGCTGGCGCAGCCCGAGCCAGGCGATCAGGATCGCGACCACCGCGATCATCGGCGCGGCCGCGTAGTTCACCCGCTCCCAGCCCGCGCTGGTCACGATCATTCCGGAGGTGAGCGAGGAAATCGTCATCATGACGAAGATCGCCATGTCGTTCGCACCTTGCGCCTTGGCACGCTCCTCGGGCCGGTAGGTTTCGGTCAGCATGGCCGTTGCCCCGATGAACAGGAAATTCCATCCTACGCCCAGCAGCACGAGCGAGCCCCAGAACTGCGGCACGCTCACCCCGGAGAGCGCGATCGCGATCGCCGCCACATTCAGCAAGGCGCCGACGAACATGATCGGCAGCACGCCGAAGCGCCGGATCAGCGCGCCGGTGACGAACGACGGCGCGAACATCGCGACCACGTGCGAGGAGATGACGAACGCCGCGTCGCCGTAGGGATGCCCGCACACGCCCATCGCGATCGGGGTGGAGGTCATCAGGAAGTTCATGACTCCGTAGCCGATCGCGCCGGCGAGCACTGCGACGAAGAACTTCGGCTGCGCCGCGATCTGCGCCAGCGATCGCCCGGTCGCGTGCTGTTCGGCGGCCGAGGGGGTCGGGATGCGGATGAACCGCAGCAGCAGCATCGTCAGCAGCGCGAAGCCGATGAGCGCGAGGTAGGCGCCGACGAATTTGGTTGCGAGCAGATCGATGGTGAGCCGGCTGGTCGTCGGACCGAGCACGCCGCCGACCAGGCCGCCGGCGAGCACCAGGGAGATCGCGGTAGCGCGGAAATCCGCGCTCGCCACGTCGGCGGCGGCGAAGCGGTAGTACTGGCCATAGGCGTTGTACACACCGAATACCAGCGTGCCGAAGCACAGCAGCCAGAAGCTTTGCAGCGCCACGGCGCCCGCACAGATCAGGGCGCCGACGATGCCCCAGAGCGTGCCGAGCGTCATGCCGCGCTGGCGTCCGACGCGCTTCATGTGCAGCGAGGCGCGCATGGTCGCGACCGCGCCGCCGAGCACCCAGCAGGTCACCGGCAGCGTCGCCAGCCAGGCGATCGGCGCCAGTGCCAGGCCCGCGAGGCCGTTGATCGCGATGAGCGTCGAATTGTTGGTCATCAGCAGCGCCTGGCATACGGCGAGCAGGCCGACGTTTCGGCGTATACTACTGTGCATTTATACAGTTCCGGTGGACATCGGGTCGGCGGAGGCGTCGCATTCTAACGGGGGGTGACATGCCGCAGGACGCAAAGACCGAAATGCACAGCCTCGGCGCCATCCCGATCGCTGCGCAGCGGCTGATCCCGCTGCGCAAAGCGCGCGGCGCGCTGTCTCACCTGCCCGGCCGCTTCGAATCGGTCACGCGCGAGAATGTAGACGACGGCTGGACGGCGGAAGACGAGCCCGCGGCCCCGCTCGAGACCCGGGTGACCGAAGAGCGCGTGCGCTCGCTCATGCAGCGCAATCAATCACCCGACCTGCCCTTCGAGCTCTCGGTCAATCCGTATCGGGGCTGCGAGCACGGCTGCATCTACTGTTACGCGAGGCCCGCGCATGCCTATCTCGAGCTGTCTCCCGGGCTCGATTTCGAGTCCCGCCTGTTCGCCAAACTGAACGCGGCCGAGGTGCTGCGCGCCGAAATCGGGCGGCGCGGCTACGTCTGCTCGCCGATCTCGATCGGTGCCAACACCGATTGCTATCAACCGCTCGAGCGGCGCTACGGAATCACGCGCAAGCTGATCGAACTGCTCGCCGAATGCGCCCATCCGCTGACGATTGTCACCAAGTCCGCGCTGATCGAGCGCGATCTCGACCTGCTCGGGCCGATGGGGAAAGCGAATCTCGCCAAGGTGTTCGTCACCGTGACCACGCTAGACCGAACGCTCGCCCGCCGTCTCGAGCCGCGCGCGCCTGCACCGCAGCGCAGGCTGGACACGATCCGCGCGCTCGCAGGCGCGGGCGTGCCGGTGGGCGTCATGATGGCTCCGGTCATCCCGGCGCTGAACGACGCCTCGATCGAGGAGTCGCTCGCAGCCACGGCGCAGGCCGGAGCGACGATGGCCGGCTACCAGATGCTGCGGCTGCCGAATGAGCTGAAGGAACTGTTCCGCGAGTGGCTCGCGACGCACGTGCCGAAACGTGCGGCGCACGTCATGAGCCTGGTGCACCAGCTGCGCGGCGGGCGCGACAACGACCCGCGCTTCGGCACGCGCATGACGGGGACCGGAAACTTTGCCGAGCTGATCGCCAAGCGCTTCGAGATCGCCTGCAGAAGGACCGGGCTGAACGGCGAGGAGCGCGGGCAGGCGACGCGACGCAGCCTCGATTGCAGCCGGTTTCGCCGTCCGCACGCGGCCGGTCAGATGACGCTGTTCTGATGACCAGCGCCTGGCGCCTGCGTCCGCTCGCGCTCGCGCTCGGCTGGACCTGGGCGGCGGCGATCGTCTGGCTTTCGCTCATGCCGAGCCCGCCGACGATCGAGTTCGAGCAGGCCGACAAACTCGGCCATTTGCTCGCCTACGGCCTGCTGATGTTCTGGTTTTGCCAGCTCTACGGCGCGCGGCGCACGCGCGGCGCCTACGCGCTCGGCTTCGCCGCGCTCGGCGTCGGTATGGAGCTCGCGCAACGCGCACTGGGTTACCGCACGTACGAGCCCTTCGACATGGCGGCAAACGCGCTCGGGGTCGCGCTCGGCTGGGCCGCGGCGCTGGCCGCAGGCCAAGGTCTGGCCAAACGGCTTGCGCTCGGTGTGTCGCGCCTGCAGCCCTAGGGAAGCTCTGATCAAGTCGATGACTTGATCGGAGCTTCATCCGAAGTCGGGGGATGCCAAGGGGGCGGAACCTCCTTGATCAGACCTTCCCTAGCGGCACATCGTCGTCGCTCTATCGCGGCATCAGCATTCTCAATCTGCGCCACGCGATGCGTCTGGAGCTGTTTGACGTGCGTCAATCCGAGGCTGGCGGGATCGTGATGAATTGAGCCATTCATCGGCGGGTCGGTCGGCGGAGGGTCTCCGGAATGAGCAATCGCATCAGCATCATGGTCGTTTCCGGTTCGATCGAGCGGCTGCAGATGGCCGCGATGGTCGCCTCGGTCGGCGCGGTGAGCGGGAACGAGGTCACCGTGTTCCTCTCGATGAACGCGCTCCCGGCCTTCAAGAAAGGCGCCTCGGGCGCCGCGCCCGCCGAGGGCGTGGTCGGCAAGCTCTTGAGCGAGAAGAAAGCGCCGCCATTCAAGCAGTTGTTCGAGCAGGCGGTCGAGCTCGGCGACGCCAGGATCCATCCCTGCTCGATGGCGATGGACATCCTCGGCTACGCGCAGGACGATATCGAGGCCTATCTGGCCGAGCCGATGGGCCTGACCAAGTTTCTCGACGACGCGGCCGCCGGCCAGGCCTGGTCGTTCTGAACACAGTAGAGGAGATCCGCCGTGTCGAAGCGCAGGACAATTGACGCACGTGGCAGCTTCTGTCCGGGCCCGCTGATGGAACTGATCGCGGGCATGAAGATGGCCGAAGTCGGAGAGGAAATCGAGATCCTGTCCACCGACAAGGGCTCGGCGAGCGAGATCCCGGAGTGGATCCACAAGGTCAAGCACGAGCATGTCGGCACCGAGGAGAAGGACGGCGTCTGGCACGTGCTGGTGAAGAAGACGCACTGAGGCAAGGTTCGCTGCAACGCAAGGCTCAACCAAGGAGGAGGCGATGAGAATACTGATCGTAGGCGGCGGAATGGGCGGCACGATTCTCGCCAACAACCTCGCGCGCAGGCTGTCGAGCGAGTTGCGCTCGGGCAAGACGCGCATCACGCTGCTGTCGGCTTCCGAGCGCCACATGTACCAGCCCGGATTGCTCTACCTCGCGATCGGACGCATGGCGCCCGACGAGCTGTACCGCGACCAGGCGAGCCTGCTCGAGCCCGGAATCGATTTCCAGGTCGATCCGGTCGAGGAATTCCGCCTCGACAAGAACGAGGTCAAGACCAAGAGCGGCAAGGTTCACGGCTACGACGTCATTGCGATCGCGACCGGCTCGCGCCCGACGCCCGAGGAAATCCCTGGGCTCGCCGAGAACGCGGAGCTGTTCTATACCGAGGAAAGCGCGCTCAAGATGTTCAACCGGCTGCGCCGCTTCACGGGCGGCAAGGTGGTGGTGGCGATGGGCGTACCGCACAAGTGCCCGATGGCCCCGCTCGAGATCACCTTCATGCTGTACGACTACTTCAAGGCGCGCGGCATCCTCGACAAGGTGAAGCTGCATTACACCTATCCGATCGGCCGCGTGCACTCGCTCGAGAACGTCGCCAAGTGGGCCGCGCCCGAGATGGACCGCCTCGGCATTACCTACGAGACGCTGTTCAACCTGAAAGAGGTCGACGGTGCGAAGAAGATCGCCAAGAGTGAGGAAGGCAGCGAAACCGATTACGACCTGCTGATCTCGATACCCGCGCACCGCGGCATGGAAGTCATCGAAAAGAACGGTCTCGGTCAGCGCGGCTGGATCCCGACCCATCGCAATCATCTGAACATGGAGGGCCGCGACAACGTCTTCGTGCTAGGCGACACCACCAACCTGCCGATCAGCAAGGCGGGCTCGACCGCGCACTTCGAGGCCGAGGCGCTGGGCGAGAACATCGCGGCGATGGTGAAGCTCGGCTCGCCGGTGCGGGAATACGACGGCAAGGTGTTCTGCTTCATCGAAGCAGGTCTCGATCGGGCGACCTACGCGATGTTCGACTACAACAACCCGCCGCAGCCCAAGCCGCCCACCAAGGCGGTGCACTGGTTCAAGCTCGCCTACAACAAGCTGTACTGGGCATCCGCCCGCGGATTGCTCTAGAAGGAGGCCGCCATGTCAGATGCTTCCGACAAGGACCTGCTGGCGCTGGAAACCGAGCGCGTGCTCGCCGCTGCGCGCGATTCGCTCTCCGACGAGATGGTGTCGCGCCTCGCGGGCACCGCGAGCGACGCGATGGACCTGATCGACCGGGTGAACCGCACGGGACTGTACCGGGCGATCCCGGCGCTCGCCGATCTGGTCAACAACGGCGATCTCGATCGCCTGGCGAAGCTCGCGCGCGTGTACGGCTCCGCGGAGGACGCGCTGTCCGACGAGATGGTCGGGCGGATCGCGGAAACCGCGGCCGAGGGCATGTCGCTGCTCGACCGTCTGAATCGCGGCGGCGCGGGGCGCCTGGTCGAGCTGCTCGCGCGGCTCGAGGCCTCGGGCGATCTGCACCGCATTGCCGAGGCGATTCCGCGCCTGGTCGACCGGCTCGCCACGCTGGAGAGCATGCTGCACGGCTTCGAGGCTGCCGGCGAAAAGACGGAGAAAGGGCCGCGCGCGACAGGCGGCCTGGGCGGCCTGTGGAGCCTGATGCGCGATCCGGACAACCAGGACGCGTTGCGCTTTCTCATCAACCTCGGCAAGGAAATGCGCGCGCGCGCGCGCGATTGAATAGCCGGGTGCCTGGAAGGCCGCTTCCTGCGAAGCGGCCTTTTTTTTCGTGGGCTGCGACGGCGTCAGCGCGGCGAGCATGCATGCTCGTTGGCAACCCGCGAAACATGCGACCGCGGCGATCGGCGCGCTGCTAGGCTGCGCGCATGGATCAGCCGCCGCTCGAGGCCGCGGAAGCACCGAGCGCTCCGGCGAAGCGGCTCGCTACGCAGCGCCTGCTCGATGCGCCGATCCTGCCGACGCTCGGGCGGCTGGCGGGACCGCCGGCGCTGCTCGCCCTGTTCCAGACCGCGATATCGATCGGCGACACCTACTTCGTCGGACGGCTGGGCACCGAACCGCTGGCCGGGCTCGCCCTGGTGTTCCCGCTGCTGATGCTGCTGCAGATGACTTCTGCCGGCGCCATGGGCGGCGGCGTGTCCTCGGCGATCGCGCGTGCGCTCGGCGCGGGCGAAGAGGACTCCGCACGCGCGCTGGTCGCGCACGGCCTGGTCATCGCGCTGATCCTCGGTATGACCTTCACCGTGCTGCTGCTTGCCGCCGGCAGCGGCCTGTACCGCCTGCTCGGGGGCAGGAACGACGCCCTGGCGCAGGCACTCGCCTATTCGAACGTCGTGTTCTCGGGTGCGATCGCGGTGTGGATCTCTAACACGCTCGCCAGCGTTCTGCGCGGCAGCGGCAACACGCTGGTGCCCTCGGTGGTGCTGATCGTCGCGGCGACGATTCATGTGCCGCTCTCGGGCGCGCTCACGCTCGGCGCGTTCGGCCTGCCGCAGCTCGGCATCGGCGGCGCGGGGGTCGCTTACATCACGACCTTCAGTCTGGCGAGCGTTGCGATGCTCGCCTACCTCTGGTCGACGCCGCTGCGCCCGACTCGTGCCCACTGGCAGCTCGAGTGGCGACGCTTCCGCGACATCCTGCGCGTGGGTGCAGTATCTTCGATCTCGGCGCTGCAAACCGTTCTGACCGCGGTGATCGTGACCGGTTTCGTCGGGCGTTACGGGACCGCGGCGCTTGCGGGCTACGGGGTCGGCGTGCGGCTCGAGCTGCTCCAGGTCCCGCTCGTGTTTTCGATCGGTCAGGCCATGCTGCCGATGGTCGGGACGCATGTCGGTGCAGGGTCCGTCGCACGCGCGAAGCAGATCGCCTGGACGGGTGCCGCGATCGCGGGCGCGGTCAGCCTGGCGATCGGCGTCACGGTGGCGATCGTGCCGGAGGCCTGGGTGCGCATCTTCTCCGACGATCCGCAGGTGCTGGAGGCGGGCCGGCTGTACCTGCGCATCGTCGCGCCCTGCTACACCTTCCTCGGCATCTCGATCGTGCTGTACTTCGCCTCGCAGGGCTCGGGCCACGTCATCCGGCCGGTGCTTGCCGGCACTGCGCGCCTCGTCCTGGTCGTCGGTGGCGCCGCCCTGGTGCTCGCGCTTGGCGGTCCGCTGTGGTGCGTGTTCGCTCTGGTCGGCGTCGGCCTGGTCGTCTTCTGCGGCCTTACCGTGCTCGCGGTGAAACGCACGGACTGGTCGCGCCGCTGAGGCGCAGCGGAGCAACATAGCGGCCGTCGTCGGAGAGCGATTCGAGAAACGCCAGCAGGTCCGCGGCAGCCTGCGGACTCAGGCGCAGCGGGCGCAGGATCTTCTCGCCCTCGGTGTGCAGGCGGTCTTCGTTCAGCTCGGAGTAGTGCCTGACCACGTCGGCGAGCGTCGCGAGCGAACCGTTGTGCATGTACGGCGCCGTGCGTGCCACGTTGCGCAATCCCGGCACCTTGAATTCGCCGAAGTTGCGCGGCTGCAGCGACACGTGGCGCGTGCGCGCAGCGTTCGCAGCGCTCGGGTCGTCGTTGAAGCGACCGAGCAGATTGTAGGGGTCCGCGTTCAGGCGCTCGATGCCGCCGTAGCGCCCGCGATCGACGCCGCCGGGGACGAAGAAAGGCACGCCGATGTCGGCAAATTCGCCATTCGTGAACGCCGGTCCGAAATGGCAGACGCTGCAGTTGCCCTCGCCGATGAACAGGCGCAACCCGCGCTGGGCAGCCATCGGATAGCGCGCCGCGGCCGCGCGGTCGCCGCGCAACACTGCGTCCCGGAACTCGTCGAACGGCGTGCGCTGCGAGACGAGCGTCTCGACGAATGCCGCAATCGCCTTCGTCGCGTCGACGAGAACTGCGTCATCGCCCTTGTCGGGTTCGCCGAAGACGCGGCGATAGCGGCAGGCAAGCTCGGCATCCTCGCGCAGCCGGCGAGCGATGTGCGCCGCGCTCGAGCCCATCTCGCGCGGATGCTGGATCGGACGCAGGGCGAACGACCAGATCGTGTCCGAACCGCCACCCCAGCCGAACCAGCGCGCGAAGCCCGCGTTCCACAGCGTCGGCGTGTTGCGTACCAGCGCGCCATCGCCGGCGGCCGCTCGCGGCCGCGGCAGCTTGCGGCCGTCGGTCCAGGCCTGCGCCGGGCGGTGGCAGCTTGCGCAAGCCATCGTTCCGTCTGCGCTCAGGCGCGGGTCGAAGAACAGCTTTTCGCCGAGCGCGATCGCCTCCGCATTGCCGGAGACGCGGTTCGACGCATCGCGCGGCGCCGGCGGCGGCCAGGGGCCGTGGCGCGCGATCGCGGCGATCTCGGACGGTGTAAATTCGGCAGGCGCGGCGCTTGCGCCGGCCGCAGCCAGGCTCACGGCAAGGAACGCGAGACGCCGGCTCATGCGGCGCAACAGTCCGTTGCCATCGCGCGCGTGCGTGGCCGACCCCGAATCGGCGCAGGCTTGCGCCGCTATACTGTGGGCCGCTTCGCTCCGGAGGCTTGTCGCATGACGTTCGCTGTAGCCCCCATGAATCCGGCGCGGCTGGAGTTCGCGGCGCAGGTATCGGGGGTCGATATCGCGCAGGGCGTTACGTCCGCGGTCGCGGCCCGCATCGAGGAGGCGATCGACCGTTACGCAGTTCTCGTTTTTCGCGGGCAGGTGATCACGGACGAGCAGCAGTACGCCTTCTCGCAGCACTTCGGGGAGATGGAGAGCGCGACCGGCGACATCGCCCAGGCCGAAGAGCGCCGCCTGCCGATGACGATCAACGACATCTCCAACCTCGACCAGCACGGGCGCGTGCTCGCGCGCGACGACCGGCGGCGGCTGTTCTCGCTCGGCAACATGCTGTGGCACTCCGACAGCTCGTTCAAGGAAGTGCCGGCCAAATTTTCGCTGCTCTCGGCGCGGATCGTTCCCGAGCGGGATGGAAACACCGAGTTTGCGGACATGCGGGCGGCCTGGGACGCGCTCGATCCGGAGCTGCAGGCCCAGTGCCGCGACCTCATCTGCGAGCACAGCCAGCTGCATTCGCGCGGCAAGCTCGGCTTCGACCAGTTCAGTGAGGAAGAGCGGATCAAATGGGCGCCGGTGCGCCAGCGGCTGGTGCGCCGCCATCCGCGCAGCGGACGAAATTCCCTGTTCCTCTCGGCGCACGCCGGCACCATCATCGGCTGGCCGATGCCCGAGGCGCGCCTGCTCCTCATGGATCTCACCGAGCACGCGACGCAGCGCGCGTTCGTCTACGCTCATGTCTGGCGCCAATGGGACCTTGTCATGTGGGACAACCGGGTGACCATGCACCGTGCACGCCGCGTCGACGCGAGCCAGGTGCGCGATATGCGCCGCACGACGGTGGCCTGCGAAAGCGCAACCGTCTCGGAACGCGCGGCCTAGGCGGCAAGCCTCGTCACCCGCGACTACTCGACGTCCTGCTCGAGCGCGAGGCGGTCGCGCCGGTCTGCGGAGTCGATCTCCAGGCGCAGCGCCCAGCGCCCCGGCATGTGATAGAGCAGGCCATCGACGCGGTAGCGCCCCGCGCCCAGATCGACCGTGCTGGCGCGCGTGTTCATGCCGTGGCGGTGCGCCGGCATCCAGGCATCCGCGCGCAGCGCCTGGACCGGGTCCGGTCCCTTCGCGCAGACCTTGAGCGCGAGCGCGAACTCGCGGCCCACGCCCGGTGCGCGCGGCTCGGTCGCGAGCCAGACGACGAAGCGCCCCGATTCGAGGCGCGTGTAGCCCTCGCCGGGCGAATCACAGGCAAGCGCCGGAGCGGCAGCAGCGAGAAACGCCGCGACGAGGATCGTGCGCACTGTCTGCGCTAACGCTTGCGCGCGAACGCCGACCGGATCACCGCTTCGCCGTTCTTCCACGCGATCCTTTCGGCCAGCGCCGGCGGCAGGTCCTTGAGCCACTCGCGCGACCAGTCGGCGTGCTCGCCGATGAAGTACCAGCGCTCGGGCGTGAAGGTGTCGGTGCCGACCATGAAGCGCTCGGGAAACTCCTCGAAGGCCTTGCGCCATTCGGCGTCGACCTTGCCGCCGCTCGCATGGTCGGTGCGAAAGGCGAGATCGCACCACAGATTGCGGTGCCTGCGCAGCATCTCGCGCACCTTCTCGGGACGGTCGAAACCCGCATGCGCCCAGAGGACGCGCGCCTGCGGCCATTGCGCGAACAGGCGCTCCACCGCGTCGGCATCGGAATGCGCGTGCAGCATGAGGTCGTACTGCTTTGCCAGCTCGACCATGCGGCGCGGCACCGGGAGGTCGGCGTCCGCGCCGTAGAGGTGGAACTCGCCGATCGCAACGTACTTGTAGCGCTTGAGGCGCACCTCCAGATAATCGATCACCGTCGCATCGCGCACCCACGTGCCGATCTCGCCGCGGCTGCGGTAGGGCCGCAGCTCGGGCACGACGATGTCCGGCGCCGCCTCGTAGAGCTTCTGCGTGCCCTCGTCATTCGAACTCGACACGAGCGCGCCCTTGAGCCCTGCCTTGCGCAGGATCGCGACCGCGTCCTTGAGCGGGATCTGCTCGGCCGCGTCGTGGCTGAAGTGGATGTGCGCGTCGAAGATCGGCAGCTCGGCCGC
>Ga0210102_1000062_pt1 | contig 29801 bp, 27 predicted proteins | sample RushOxbow_ThreeS_4_FD_185563 | JGI IMG/M metagenome (GOLD analysis project Ga0210102, IMG submission 185563) | Wetland microbial communities from San Francisco Bay, California, USA, that impact long-term carbon sequestration -... | ecosystem: Environmental > Aquatic > Marine > Wetlands ...
GATCAGCTGCACCATCGTCAGGCCCTCGCCGAGCAGGGCGGCGGGCCGGCCCGGGTGGCCCAGCAGCACAAGAAGGGCAAGCTCACCGCCCGGGAGCGGCTCGACCTGCTGCTCGATCCGGGCAGCTTTGTCGAGCTGGACCGCTTCGTCACCCACCGCTCTACCGACTTCGGTCTCGATCAGCAGGTGTTTCCCGGAGATGGGGTGGTGACCGGCTACGGCCGGATCGACGGCCGGCTGACGTACGTGTTCTCCCAGGACTTCACCGTGTTCGGCGGCTCGCTCAGCGAGGCCCACGCGGAGAAGATCTGCAAGGTGATGGATCTGGCCATGCGGAACGGCGCGCCCATCGTCGGGCTCGACGACTCCGGCGGCGCCAGGATTCAGGAGGGGGTCGTCTCGCTCGGCGGGTACGCCGACATCTTCCTCCGGAACACGCTCGCCTCCGGCGTCGTCCCCCAGATCTCCGCCATCCTCGGCCCCTGTGCCGGCGGCGCGGTGTACAGCCCCGCCATCACCGACTTCATCTTCATGGTGCGGGGCGTAAGCTACATGTTCGTCACCGGTCCCAACGTGGTGAAGACGGTCACCCACGAAGAGGTCAGCTTCGACGCCCTGGGGGGGGCCGACGTTCATGGCGGCACCTCCGGGGTCGCGCACTTCGTGCATGACTCCGAGCCGGAGTGCCTTCAGGCGGTGCGGGAGCTGTTCGGCTTCCTGCCGCTCAACAACCTGGACGACCCGCCCGAGCGCCCTACCGGCGACCCGGCCGATAGGCGGGACGAGGCGCTGCTCGACCTGGTGCCCGACAGCCCCAACAAGCCCTACGACATGCATCAGGTGGTGGGCCGGGTGGTGGACGACGGCGCCTTCCTCGAGGTCCAGCGGGGCTACGCGGACAACATCCTCACCGGCTTCGCCCGACTGGGCGGCCGTCCGGTCGGTATCGTGGCCAACCAGCCGGCGGTTCTGGCCGGTGTGCTCGACATCTCGGCCTCGGTCAAGGCCGCCCGGTTCATCCGGTTCTGTGACTGCTTCAACCTGCCGGTCGTCACCTTCGTGGATGTACCCGGGTTCCTGCCGGGAGTGGCCCAGGAGCACGGGGGCATCATCAAGCACGGGGCCAAGTTGCTCTACGCCTACTGCGAGGCCACCGTCCCCAAGCTCACGGTGATCACCCGCAAGGCCTACGGCGGGGCGTACGATGTCATGAGCTCAAAGCACATCCGGGGCGACCTCAACCTGGCGTGGCCTACTGCCGAGATCGCCGTCATGGGTGCCAAGGGCGCGGTGGAGATCCTGTTCAAGGACGAGATCGCCCGGAGTCCCGACCCGGCCGCCGCCACCGCCCGGCTGGTGGATGAGTACACCACCAAGTTCGCCCACCCGTACGCGGCAGCGGCCAGGGGATACATCGACGACGTGATCGATCCACGGGACACCCGCGCCCGGCTGATCGACGGGCTCCGGACCCTCCGGACCAAGCGCGACCGGAATCCGGCGAGGAAGCACGGCAACCTCCCGCTCTGAGTCTCGTGCCCCTAGCCAAACGTCAACCGAGGTAGCATCTTAGGGGCTCCATGGACGCCTTTCCCCGCCGCTCGAGGTTGCTGCCGCGTCGGGCCACCGGCACCGCGGTGCTGGCCTCCCTCGCGTTCGCCACCTCCTTGCTCGCCCAGGCCGCCATCGACCCCAACGTCGCGCCTCGGGCGGCGGCGCTGGAACGCGAGGGCGAGCGGCCCATGGCGATCGACCTGCTCGGCCGCTACCTGGCAACCGCGCCGGACGACGGCAGCGCCTGGCTCCAGCTCGGCCGCTTCTATCTCTCGGACGCCCGGGACTGGCACCTGGCGGGGCACCGGGGCGATCCCGACGGGCTCCTCTACCTCGACTTCGCCGCCACCGCCTTCGAGCAGTCCGTCCGGCTCTCGGTGGACTCGGGCGTCGTCTTCCGCGGCTACGCGGAGGTGGAGCGGGGAATGATCCTGCTCGAGTCGGTGGGCTGGGCCGTGGCACTGGCCGGCCGAGGGCACAACACCGGGCCCGCGATGCCCGCCTATATCGTGGAGCTGGGCAGCAACCTGCTGAGCTCGTGTCCGGCCGGAGGAGTTCTCCTCACTGGCAACGATCTCGAGAGCCTCTCGGTCTGGTACGGCAGCCTGGAAAGCCCCACGCTCGACATCATCTTCGTTCGTCCCGACCGCTACGCCACCGACTCGCTCTACCGCCGACGGATGGCGGAGGCGATGGGCGTGGATCCCGCCCTCCCGGTGCAGCGCGCCCTGGCGGTGGTCGCCCTCCGTCGCCGGCTCTGCCTCAGCCCCGGCGCTGACACCGCCGCTGCCCCGGCGCTCGCCTGGGTGCCCTATCGCCTGGTCCGGCTGAGCGGGCCGCCCGAGGCCACGGCCGGCGCGCTCTCGGTGACCGAGCTGATCAAGGCCTCGCGCGGGCCCGCCTCTCCCTGGGTGACGGATGTGCGGGAGGTCTACGATCGCGCCGCTGCCCACAACCTGCTGCTTTGCAGCAGCCTCCTCCTCCTTTACGGGGACACCCCGCCCGCCGCCTGCAGCCCGTGAGGCGCGTGCTGGTCGCCAATCGCGGCGAGATCGCGCTCCGCATCGTCCGTGCATGTCATGAAGAGGGTCTGGAAGCGGTGGCCGTTCACTCCACGGCCGACCGCGCCGCGCCTCATGTGCGCGCCGCCGACCTCGCGGTCCCGATCGGCCCGCCCCCGCCGGGCGAGAGCTATCTGCTGATCGATCGCCTGGTCGAGGCCGCGCTCGACAGCGGGGCCGATGCCGTGCACCCCGGCTACGGTTTCCTGGCGGAGCGGGCTGCCTTCGCCGAGGCCGTGGAGCGGGCCGGACTGGTGTTCGTGGGCCCGCCCGCCGCGGCCATCCGGGCGATGGGCGACAAGACCGAGGCGCGCCGGCGGATGCGCGACGCGGGAGTCCCGGTGGTGCCCGGCGGCCACGAGCCGATTCGCGATCCCGGGCCGGCGCTGGCTCTGGCTCGCGAGATCGGCTACCCGGTGCTGGTAAAGGCCGCGGCCGGCGGCGGGGGCAAAGGGATGCGGGTGGTACGCGGCCCGGAGGAGCTGGAGCCCGCGCTGGAGACCGCGGCCTCCGAGGCGCGCAAGGCATTCGGCGACCCCAGCGTCTACCTGGAGAAGCTGATCCAGCGGCCGCGTCATGTGGAGATCCAGGTGCTGGCCGACCGGGAACGTACCGTGCACCTGGGCGAGCGAGAGTGCTCGATACAGCGCCGGCACCAGAAACTGGTCGAGGAGGCGCCGTCGGTCGCGGTCACCCCGGAGATCCGCGAGTGGATGGGGGCGGCGGCGGTCGCCGCGGCGGAGGCGGTTGCCTATCTCGGCGCCGGGACCTGCGAGTTCCTCCTCGCGCCCGACGGATCCTTCTACTTCCTCGAGATGAACACCCGGATCCAGGTGGAGCACCCCGTGACCGAGCTGGTCTACGGCGTGGACCTGGTGCGGGAGCAGCTCCGGATCGCCGGGGGCGAGAGGATGCGGGTGCCCGCCGGTTGGATCAACCCGCGTGGATGGGCGCTCGAGTGCCGGATCACCAGCGAGGACCCGGCCCACGGGTTTCTCCCCTCCATTGGCCGGATCGACTGCCTGCGGGTGCCCGGTGGCCCTGGCGTTCGCTGGGACGGCGGGGTCGAGACCGGCGACGAGGTGACCCTGTTCTACGACTCGCTGTTGGCCAAGCTGATCGTGTGGGCACCCTCGCGGCCCGAGGCGATCGACCGCATGGCGCGGGCCCTCGACGAGCTGGTGCTGGCAGGGGTCGCGACCAACCAGGCCTTCCATCGGCGGCTCATGGGCGATCCGGCGTTTCGCGCCGGCGAGATCGACATCCAGTTTCTCGATCGCCGGCCCGACCTCGTCGCTCCGACGCTGAGCGAGGCCGAGATGACGACGCTGGCGATCGCCGCGGCACTGGCGGAGGACGAGGCCCGGGCCCTCCGGCGCCCCGCCGTGAGCAACGGCGAGCACGCGAGCCGAGCCTGGCTCGAGCGGGCCCGCCTGGAAGGCCTCCGATGATGGCGGTCCGCATTCTCCGGATCGCCGCCGGCGGCGACGGCGTGGGCCGGCTGGAGGACGGGCGTGCGGTGTTCGTGCCCCGGAGCGCGCCGGGTGACCTGGTCGAGCTCACCGAGGTGCGGGCGCAGCGCCGGTTCGCGCGGGCCCGGGTGGGGCGGATCGTCGAACCCGGCCCCGGCCGGGTGGAGCCCCCCTGTCCTCACTACGTCGAGGACGACTGCGGGGGCTGCCAGCTCCAGCACCTCGCGGCAGAGACCCAGCGCGCGGCCCGGCGGGCCATCGTGGGCGACGCGTTGCGCCGCCTGGCTCGCCGCGAGGTCGCCGATCCGGAGCTGGAGCCCTCCGACCGCGAGCTCGAGTACCGCACCCGGATCACCCTCCACGTCGAGACCGGTGGGAATCGGATCGGGCTCCATCCGTTCGGCCGGCCGGACCGGGTGTTCGAGCTTCAGCGGTGTCTCATCACTGTCCCCCAGCTCAACCGGCTCTGGGCCGCTCTGCGCCCGCTCCACCGCCTGCTACCGCCCCATGCGGATCAGGTGATGTTGCGGCTCGATCGCGCCGGCGAGCTTCACGTGGTGCTGCGGGTCAAGGGGTCGACGGTCTGGGACGGGGGAGAATCTCTCGGCCGTGCGCTGGAGCAGGCCGGCAGTCGGGCTGCGATCTGGTGGCAGCCCGAGAGTGGCCACGCGCGGGCCGTCGGCGCGGTGGGGGACGCATTTCCGGCCACGGTCTTCGAGCAGGTCCACCCCGAGATGGGTGACCGGGTCCGGGCGTTCGCGGTGGCGGGGCTCGGCGCCGTCACCGGCCGCCGCGTCTGGGACCTCTACGCCGGGATCGGCGAGACCACCGCTTCGCTGGCGGCGGCGGGCGCCAGCGTGGAGAGCGTGGAGTCGGATCCCCGGGCGGTGGCCGAGGCGGAGACACGGGGCCCGGCCGCCCGACGCCACGCGGGGCGAGTGGAAGACCTGCTGCCCCGGCTCGGCCGCCCCGATCTCGTCATCACGAATCCCCCCCGCACGGGTATGGACGCGCGAGTCACCGCGGCCCTGGAGCGGCTCGGCCCCGAGCGCATCGTCTATATCTCCTGCGACCCGGCTACCCTGGCGCGCGATCTCGGCCGGCTTCCCGGGTTTCGGCTCGCCCGGGTCCGCGCTTTCGATCTCTTCCCCCAGACCGCCCACGTCGAGACCGTCGCCGGGCTGGAGCGCGCGTCGTGAAGTACATCGTGAGCCTGGCCGGGAAGGAGCTGGAAGTCGAGGTGGACGGGGAGCGGGTGACCGTGGGCGGCCGCAGCCAGACCGCATCGCTCCGGGCGATCCCGGGGACGCCGCTCCGGCAGCTCGTGGTGGACGGGCGCCCCAGCACGCTCGCGGTTCATGGCGCGGGTCGGGGGCTCTGGACCATCGGCTTCCGGGGCGAGCGGTGGGACCTGGAGGCGGTGGACGAGCGGACCCGGCACATCCGGAGCCTGACCGGCGGCGGTGCCCACCTGCGCGGGCCGGGGGCCCTGAGAGCCCCGATGCCGGGACTGGTGGTACGGGTGATGGCCGAGCCGGGACAGCGGGTGGCGGCGGGACGGGGGGTGGTGGTGCTCGAGGCGATGAAGATGGAAAACGAGCTCAAGACCGCGGCCGAGGTGGTGGTCAAGGCGGTCCGGGTCCTGGCCGGCGAGGCAGTGGAGAGGGGCCAGGTGCTGGTTGAATTCGAGTGAAGCGGGGGCAGCGTGTGCCGGCTCTGTCCCGCCGCCCATCTGCCCCTGCTGCCTGGCACTGGGTCCCAGTGCCCGCTGCCTCGCCTCACTTGACCCGGCCCCGGTTCGCCGTCTATCTTGCGAGTCTGTTTCAGTTTGACCCCGGTCAACCGTTCGAGGCAGCCCAGCGCATGAAGACCTTTACCGCCACCCCCGACGACCTCAGCCACGAGTGGCACCTCGTGGATGCCGCCGGGGTGCCGCTCGGCCGGTTGGCCAGCGTCGTGGCCCAGCTCATCCGCGGCAAACACAAGCCCACCTACACCCCCCACATGGACGGGGGCGACTTCGTGGTAGTGGTGAATGCCGCCAAGGTCCGGCTCACCGGCCGCAAGCTGGACAACAAGAAGTACTTCTCTCACACCGGGTACATGGGCCACGAGCGGCTGACGCCAGCGCGCGACCTGCTGGCGAAGCATGCCGACCGGGTCATCGAGAAGGCGGTGTTCGGCATGCTGCCCAAGACCTCGCTCGCGCGGCAGAAGTTGCGGGGCAAGCTCAAGGTATACGCCGGTCCGGAGCACCCTCATGCGGCGCAGCAGCCCAAGCCGTTCTCCGTCACTCCGTCCCAGGTGAGCGCATGACCGCCGCCCCCGAGTTCCGCTGGCAGGCGGTCGGCCGCCGGAAGACCAGCGTCGCCCGCGTGTACCTGACCCCGGGCACAGGGAAGTGGGACATCAACGGCCGGACCCTGGGCGATTATTTCCCCCGGCCGTCCCTGGTACAGCACATCCAGCAGTCCTTCACCGCGACGGACACCCTGGGGGCGTTCGACGTCAAGGCCCACGTGGACGGCGGCGGGCAGGCGGGCCAGGCGGGCGCGCTCCGGCTGGCCATCGCCCGTGCGCTGGTGGAGGCCGACGGGCAACACCGGACCAAGCTCCGCGCCGCGGGGCTGCTGACCCGCGACCCCCGGGCGGTAGAGCGGAAGAAGCCGGGTCGCCCGGGCGCCCGGAAGCGGTTCCAGTTCAGCAAGCGCTAGAGCGGAAGGGCGGAACGTACCGCCATTCCGACGTTCCGCCTATCCATCACGCCGGCGGATTCCGGTCCTGGTGCCCTTCGGGGTTGGATCGGGAGATGAACCCGGCGGACGACCAACCACCCGATCGGAAGGACGCAGCATCCGCATGGGACAGCCCCAACTGCAGGACCTGCTCGAGGCCGGGGTTCACTTCGGCCATCAGACCCGCCGCTGGAACCCGAAGATGCGCCGGTTCATCTTCGCGGAGCGCTCGGGCATCTACATCATCGATCTTCAGAAGACCCTGCGGCAGATCCAGAAGGCCCAGGAGCTTCTCACCAGCGTCGTCCTCAAGGGTGAGGGCGTGCTCTTCGTCTGCACCAAGAAGCAGCTCAAGGGCATCGTCCAGGCGGAAGCCCAGAGCTGCGGGGCTTTCTACGTCACCGAGCGCTGGCTCGGCGGCATGCTCACCAACTTCCAGACGCTGAAGAAGCAGATCCGACGGCTCCGGGAGCTCGAACAGGGCGCGGCCGACGGCGAATTCGAGAACTACACCAAGAAGGAAAAGCTGCTGTTCGAGCGCGAGCGGGTGAAGCTGAGCCGCAACCTCGAGGGCATCAAGCAGATGGGGCGGCTCCCCGGCGCCCTCTTCGTGGTGGACGCCAAGAAGGAAAAGATCGCGGTCGCCGAGGCCAACAAGCTGGGCGTCCCGGTGGTGGCCATCGTGGACACCAACGCCGACCCCGACGTGATCACCGTGCCGGTCCCGGGGAACGACGACGCCATCCGTTCGGTCTCCCTGATCACCGCGGCGCTGGCCGACGTGATCAAGGAGGCCCGGGCCCAGATGCCGATGCGCGAGGTGACCGAGGACCTCGAGGCCGAGACCTACAGCACCGACGCCGGGACCGAAGGCGACGCGGAGGCTGATCGCAAGCGCCGCCGGCCCCGCCGCAAGCGGCGGCCCAAGCCGGAGGCCATCGCCGCCCGGCTCAAGACCGAGGGCGAAGGAGTTGCCGAGGCGGCCGCCCCGGCGGGCGAGTCGGGCGCGTAACCCGGCGGGACGGACGAGGATGCTTTCCGCCGCTCCTGGCCCGTGCGGGCCCCGAGCGGCGGTTTTACTATTCAGCCCGAGAACGACCCCGTGAGGACGACATGGCGAGTGTCACGATTTCCCCCAAGGACGTGAGCGAGCTCCGGGCCCGGACCGGCGCCGGGATGATGGACTGCAAGCGGGCCCTGGAAGAGGCCGGCGGCGACATGGACAAGGCCTCGGAGATCCTCCGCAAGAAGGGGATCGCCAAGGCCGAGAAGCGGACCGGCCGGACCGCGTCCCAGGGGCTGGTGGTGAGCTACATTCATCACAACCAGCAGGTCGGGGTCCTCCTCGAGCTCAACTGCGAGACCGACTTCGTGGCCCGCAACGAGGCGTTCGGCCAGTTGGCCCGCGACATCGCCCTGCATGTCGCCTCGGCCGACCCGATCGGGGTCAACCCCGAGGACATTCCGGCCGAACTGGTGGAGCGGGAGCGGCGGATCGCGGAGGAGCAGGTGGCCGCCGAGGGGAAGCCGGAGAACATCCGGGCCCGGATCGTGGACGGGAAGATCAAGAAGTTCGTGGCCGAGCGCACCCTGCTGGAGCAGCCCTTCGTCAAGAACGACAAGATCACCGTCGGCGAGCTCGTGAAGGAGGCGTCCGGGAAGCTCGGCGAGGCCATCTCGGTCCGCCGCTTCGCCCGGTTCCAGGTCGGGGCCGCCTGATGGCCCTGGCCTACACCCGCGCCCTGCTCAAGCTGTCGGGTGAGGCGCTGGGCGGCGAGAAGGGAACCGGTCTCGACTTCCACACGGTCGAGGCCTTCGCGGAGGAGATCAAATCGGTGCACGCCCTCGGCGTGCACCTCGCGCTGGTGGTGGGCGGCGGCAACATCATCCGGGGCACCACGGCCAGCCGGGAAGGGATCGACCGGGTCTCCGCCGACTACATGGGCATGCTGGCCACGGTGATCAACGCTCTGGCGCTGCAGGACGTGCTGGAGAAGGTCGGGGTGAACACCCGGGTGATGACCGCCATCCGGATGGAATCGGTAGCCGAGCCCTACATCCGCCGGCGGGCCATCCGCCATCTGGAGAAGGGTCGGGTCATCATCTTCGCCGCCGGTACCGGGAACCCGTTTTTCTCCACTGACACCGCCGGCGTGCTGCGCGCGCTGGAGATCGAGGCGCAGGTGATTCTCAAGGCCACCAACGTGGACGGCATCTACACCGGCGACCCGCGCACCGATCCGGCGGCCACGTTCATTCCCGAGCTCAGCTACCAGGAAGCGATCGTCAAGAACTACGCGGTCATGGACGCCAACGCGTTCGGGCTGTGCAAGGCCAACCAGCTTCCCATCGTCGTCTTCAACATCAACCAGCCCGGCGCCATCCGGCGCGTGCTGCAGGGCGACCGGGTAGGGACCATCGTCCGATGAGCACCATCGCCGACCTGACGAAGCACGCCCGCGAGCTGATGCACAAGGCGATCGAGAGCACCAAGCGGGAGTTCAACACCATTCGGAGCAACAAGGCCAGCCCCTCCCTGCTCGACACGGTGCGGGTCGAGGCGTACGGCAACTCGATGCCGCTGAACCAGGTGGCGATGGTGGCTGCGCCCGAGCCCCGGCTCATCACCGTACAGCCGTTCGACAAGTCGCTCACCCAGACCATCGACAAGGCGATCCGGGAGGCTGACCTGGGTCTCAACCCGGCCACCCAGGGCAACCTGATCCGCGTGCCCCTGCCGCCCCTCTCCCAGGAGCGGCGGAAGGAACTGGTCAAGGTGGTCCACAAGCTGGCGGAGGAGGGCCGCATCGCGGTGCGGCACGCCCGGACCGAGGCGATCTCCAAGATCAAGAAGCTCGAGCACGTCTCGGAGGACGACAAGACCCGGGGCGAGAAGGAAATCCAGAAGCTCACCGACGAGCACATCAAGCAGATCGACGGCCTGATCCACGCGAAAGAGGCCGAGATCATGGAGGTCTGAGCACATGGCCGACGACCTCCTCCAGCGGGTCCGCCGGCACGGCGCCGTGCCCGGCCACATCGCCATCATCATGGACGGCAACGGTCGGTGGGCCGCCGGGCGGTCGCTGCCGCGGCCGCTGGGCCACCACGCCGGGATGACCGCGGTGCGCGAGGTGGTGGAGGGGTCGCTCGAGGCGGGGGTCGGGGTCCTCACCCTGTTCGCCTTCAGCCAGGAGAACTGGCAGCGTCCGGCCCGCGAGATCGACGCCTTGATGCGGCTGCTGGAGGAGTACATTGCCCGGGAAGTGAGCGAGCTTCGCTCCCAGGGCGTAGCGGTCCGGATCCTGGGCGACATCGACCGGCTCACCGGGGGTGCCCGGCGCGCGGTGGACCGGGTGATGGCGGAGACGGCGGGCGGCACCGCCCTGGCTCTCAACTTGTGCATCTCGTACGGTTCCCGCGCCGAGATCGCGCGCGCCGCGCGCCAACTCGCGGAGGAAGTGGCCGCCGGGCGGCTCGACCCCTCCACCATCGACGAGGAGGCCGTGGGGCGGCGACTGTACACCGCGCCCTGGCCCGATCCGGACCTCCTGATCCGGACCTCGGGTGAGATGCGGATCTCCAACTTCCTGCTCTGGCAGCTCGCCTACGCCGAGCTCTACGTGACGCCGGTCCTCTGGCCCGACTTCAGTCGGCGGCATCTCTTCGAAGCGATCCTGGAGTTCCAGCGGCGCGACCGCCGGTTCGGGCGCGTCCCGGCCTGATGAACCCGGAGCTGGTGCGGCGGATCGGGTTCGCCGCCGTCGCCATCCCCCTCGTCCTGTTGCTCGCCTGGTACGGCGGGCTCCCGCTGGCGATCCTGGTCGCGGCAGCGGCCGCGCTGGGTACCGCCGAGCTCTTCGCGCTGGCCGAGCGGGGCGGGGTGCGGCCGGCACGCGGGCTCGGCCTGGCCACCGCCACACTGCTGCCGCTGGGAGCCTACTACGCGCTGACCCTGCCGGGCCTGCGCGAAACGGCCGCCTCGGCGGGAGGGTATCTGGCGGCGCTGTGGCTCATGGCCGTGCTCGGCTGGGCCCTCGCGGTCCGGCGGCCCACCGACCGCCCGCTCGAGGCCACCGGGGTGACGCTCCTGGGCGTCGCCTACGCCGGCGGGCTGCCGGTGTTCCTGCTGGCGATCCGCCACGGGCAGCTGCCGGTGCGGAGCTGGGCCGGCGCCTGGCTGGTCTTCTTCCCCCTGGTGGTGACCTGGGTCTGCGACACCGCGGCCATGTTCGGCGGCCGGACCTTCGGCGGACCGAAGCTGGCCCCGACGGTGAGCCCGGGGAAGACCCGCTCGGGGAGCCTCGCCGGGCTGGTGGGCGCGCTGGTCGTGGCTCCGGTGTTCGCCGGCTACGTCTTTCCGCGGGTCGGGGTGGAGCTGGGACTGGCTCCGGCCCTGGCCATCGCCGCCGTCCTCGGCGTGGTCGGCCAGGTGGGGGACCTGGCGGAGTCGCTGATCAAGCGGGAGGCGGGCGTCAAGGACTCGAGCCACCTGATTCCGGGCCACGGCGGGGTGCTCGACCGGCTCGACTCGCTGTATTTCGTGGTGCCGGCGGCGGCCGCGATGTACCATGTTTTCGGGGTGATCTGATGATCGGGGTGGCGATCCTGGGCTCGACCGGCTCCATCGGCCGGAGCACCCTGGAGGTGCTCCGGCGCCAGCGCGACCACTTTCGCGTCGTGGCTCTGACCTGCGGCCGCAACCACGCCGAGTTCGCCACCCAGGTGGAGGAGTGGCGCCCCGTCTTCGCCGGGCTCGCCCTCCCCGGCAAGGAGGAGCGCTGGCCCTGCGGGCCCGACGTGCTGATCGAGGCCGCCGCGCATCCCGAGGCCCAGATCGTGGTCAACGCGGTGGTGGGCGCGGCGGGGCTGGACGCCACCCTGGCCGCCCTGCGGGCGGGCAAGCGGGTGGCGCTGGCCAACAAGGAAAGCCTGGTCATGGCCGGGGACCTGGTGACCCAGGCAGCCTGCGCCGGCGGCGGCGAGGTGGTGCCGGTGGACTCGGAGCACAGCGCGGTTCTCCAGTGCGTCACCGGCCGCGACAGCGGGCTGGGCCGGCTGATCCTGACCTGCTCCGGCGGACCGTTCCGGGAATGGCCCGCCGAGCGGGTTCACCAGGCCACGGTGGAGGAGGCGCTCCATCATCCGACCTGGCGGATGGGTCAGAAGATCACGGTCGATTGCGCCACCCTGGTCAACAAGGCGCTGGAGCTGATCGAGGCCCACTACCTCTTTCGGCTCCCCTACGACGCGCTCGAGGTCGTGGTCCACCCCCAGAGCATCGTCCACGCGTTCGTGGAGTTCTGCGACGGGAGCGTCATCGCTCAGCTCGGGTTCCCCTCGATGGAGCTGCCGATCCTGTACGCGCTCACTCATCCGGCCCGGCTGCCCGACGCCGGGGTCCGCCGCTTCGACCCGGTCGCGGCCGGCCCGCTCACGTTCGAGCCGGTACGGCGGGAAGTCTTCCGGGCGCTCGACGCGGGCATCGCGGCGGGGCGCGCGGCCGGCACGGCGCCCGCGGTTTTCAACGCCGCCAACGAGCTGGCGGTCGCCGCTTTCCTCGACGGCGCCGTGCCCTTCGGCCGGATCAGCGAGATCATCGACGGGGTGCTGCAGGCGCATCGGCCGGCTGCCGCCGCCACGGTCGAGGCGGTCCGTGAGGCCGACCGGTGGGCGCGCGCGCGCGCCCGCGAGCTGGTGAGGTCAACCTGAGGTCATCGTGCTGATCACCATCCTGGCACTCGTCGTCGTGCTGGGCGTTCTCATCTTCGTCCACGAGGCGGGGCACTTCATCGCCGCCAAGTGGGCCGGGATCTACGTCCACCGCTTCTCGCTGGGCCTGGGCTCGCCGATCCCCTGGCTCACCTTCCGCCGGGGAGAGACCGAGTACTCGATCTCGTGGTTGCCCTTGGGCGGGTACGTGAAGATGGCGAGCCGGGAGGAGGATCCCGGCAGCGCCGTGCTGGAGGGAGGCGCACCAGAGGCCATGGTGCCACCCGACCGGGTCTTCGAGGCCAAGCCGGTCTGGAAGCGGGTGGTCGTCATCCTTGCCGGGGTGACGATGAACGCGCTGTTCGCCTGGGCGGCCTTCACCTTTCTCGCCAAGAAGAACGGCCGGCAGATCGAGCCGGTGACCACGGTGGGACGGGTGATCGAGGAGCTGGTGCCGCCGGGTGGCGAGGCGCTGCGGCAGATCACGCCCGGCACCAGGATCGTGGCGGTGAACGGGAACCCGGTCTCCTCCTGGGACGAGATCCAATCCGGGATCGCCAACGCCCCGGAGCCCGAGGTGCGGATCGCACTGGACGACGGCCGGGTAGTGACCCTGCCGATCCATCCCGACGCGCTGGAGGAGCGGCTCAAGGCCGCCCAGGCGCTCCAGCCCTACCGGCCCGCCGTGGTGGGCCAGGTGCTTCCCGGGAAGCCCGCCGCCCGGGCCGGGGTGCAGGTGGGCGACACGATCGTCCAGCTGGGAAGCCGGCGGGTGGAGCAGTGGTACGATCTTCTGGAGATCCTGCAGGGCAGCTCGGGCGAACCCCTGGCGCTGGAGGTCGCCCGGGCCGGCGGGCACCGTCGGTTCGAGGTTCGGCCCGAGGTGGAGAGGGTGAAGGGGCCCGACGGGAAGGAGGAACGGATAGGCCGGATCGGCGTCGGCGTGAAGACCGAGGTCGTGTCCGAGCCGCTCTCGCTGGGCCAGTCGGTGGTCGAGGGCTGGAACGGCGCGGTGGGGGCGTCCACCCAGATCGTCCGCACGGTGCGGGGGCTGTTCAGCGGCCGGATCTCCAAGCGGGAGGTGGGTGGGCCCATTCTGATCGGCCAGCTCGCCGGGGAGACCGCCCGGCTGGGCTTCGACGCCTTTCTCGCCTTCATGGCGCTGATCTCGATCAACCTGGCGATCCTCAACCTGCTGCCGGTGCCTGTGCTGGACGGCGGCCAGCTGCTCTTCCTGCTGGCCGAGGCCGCGATCCGCCGGCCCCTTCCGCTCAAGCTGCGGGAACGACTCACCGCGCTCGGACTGGTGCTCATAGTCCTGCTGATGGGGCTGGCGTTCTCGAACGATCTTCGGCGGGTGTTCGGGGGGTGAACGGCGGTGAAGGGGGAGAGGTGAAGGGGGTCGGAGTGGCACCCCCTTCACCTTTCACCCTTCACCTGGCTCCCCCTTGCCTTCGGCCCCTGGCCCGGCCTATTTTGCCCTGCTACAACGGATTACGGCGCATTCGCGAGGATCAGGACAGCATGAGCTTCGACAAGCAGGCGGCCATGGCCAAGCACCAGGCGCACCCCAGCGACACGGGGTCCACCAAGGTGCAGGTGGCTCTGCTCACCGAACGAATCAATTCGCTCACCGAGCATTTCCGGACCCACCCCAAGGATCACCACGGGCGGCGCGGGCTGCTCAAGATGGTCGGCACCCGCCGCCGGCTGTTGACCTATCTGAAGCGAAGCGACCTGGCGAGCTACCGAGCGCTCATCGAGCAGCTCGGGCTCCGTCACTAGGCGCGCCGCGCCGGCGAGGGGCGTCCCGATGCAACCGGTCGGGACGCCCCCGCTGCTTTGATGTGTCCGGGCTGCAAAGAAACCAGAGTCCAGAGAGAGAAGGTTGTGACCGTGCAACGGATCGAGACCCAGTTCGCCGGCCGTCCCCTGCTGCTGGAGACGGGACGGATGGCGCGACAGGCCGCGGGCTCCGCGGTGCTGCGCTTCGGCGACACGATGGTGCTGGCCGCGGTAACCGTGTCCCCCAACGTTTCCGCCCTCCCGTTCTTTCCCCTCACCGTCGAGTACCGTGAGAAGACCTACGCTGCCGGCAAGATCCCGGGTGGGTTCCTCAAGCGGGAAGGCCGCCCCTCGGACAAGGAGATCCTGGCCAGCCGGCTGATCGACCGGTCCATCCGGCCGCTCTTCCCCGAGGGGTTCAAGAACGAGGTGCAGGTCTTCGTAACCGTGCTCTCGGCCGACCAAGAGAACGACGCCGACATCCTGGGCGCCGTGGCGGCCTCGACCGCGCTCAGCCTGTCGACCGTGCCCTGGAGCGGCCCCCTCGCCGCGGTGCGGGTGGGACGGGTGGAAGGGAACTGGATCCTGAACCCCACCTTCCAGCAGCTCGAGTTCTCCACCATCGACCTCGTCGTGAGCGGCTCCACCGACTCGATCGTGATGGTCGAGGGCGGCGCGATCGAGGTCTCCGAGGCGGAGATGCTGGAAGCGCTCAAGGTGGCGCAGAAGGGCATTCGCGACGTCATCGCCCTCGAGAAGCAGCTCATCGAGAAGGCCGGCCCCGCGCCCAAGCTGCACTGGGCCAAGGCGTCCGTCGATCCCGAGCTGCAGACCCGTGCCGCCGCCGCGGCCGAAGGGCCGATGGCCACGGCGATCAACGCGGCCGACAAGGTGTCGCGCTCCGGCGGGGTGAAGGCGGTCAAGGAGCAGGCGCTGGCCGGCCTGCTCGGCGAGTTTCCCGAGAAGGCGCGGGAGATCGCCAACGAGCTCGAGGAGATCGAGTACCGGGTGATGCGCACGCAGGTGCTGGAGCGGGGTGAGCGGGCGGACGGCCGCGACCTCGACACCATCCGTCCGATCACCATCGAGGCCGGCGTGCTCCCCCGGACCCACGGGTCGGCCCTGTTCACCCGGGGACAGACCCAGGCGCTGGTCTCGGTCACGCTGGGCACTACCGAGGACGAGCAGCGGATCGACAGCATCGACGTGGCCGGCGAGACCACCAAGTCGTTCATGCTGCACTACAACTTCCCGCCCTACAGCACCGGCGAGGTCAAGATGATCCGCGGCACCAGCCGCCGCGAGATCGGCCACGGGGCGCTGGCGGAGCGGGCGCTCCAGCCGCTCCTCCCGCGGTACGAGGACTTCCCCTACACCCTGCGCGTGGTGTCGGAGATCCTCGAGTCCAACGGGTCCTCTTCGATGGCCACCGTGTGCGGCGGCTCGCTCGCGCTGATGGACGCCGGGGTGCCGATGAAGGCGCCCTGCGCCGGCGTCGCGATGGGGCTGATCAAGGAGGGCTCCAAGGTCGCCATCCTCACCGACATTCTCGGCTCCGAGGACCACCTGGGCGACATGGACTTCAAGGTGGCGGGCACCGAGAAGGGCATCACCTCGATCCAGATGGACATCAAGATCGAGGGACTGGAGCTCGAGATCATGAAGCAGGCGCTGGAGAAGGCCCGGAAGGGTCGGCTCCACATCCTGAAGGAGATGGCCAAGGTGCTGCCGGCGCCGCGGCCCGACCTGTCCCGCTACGCGCCGCGGATCTTCACCATGCAGATCAAGCCCGACAAGATCGGCGACGTGATCGGGCCCAAGGGCAAGACCATTCGCGGGATCCAGGACGCGACCGGGGCCAAGATCAGCATCGAGGACAGCGGGCTGGTCACCATCTCCGCCGTGGGTGGCGAGGCGGGCGAGAAGGCGCGCGCCATGGTCGCGGCCATCACCACCGAGCCCGAGGTGGGGCGCACCTACGAGGGGCCGGTCAAGAGCACCACCGCGTTCGGCGCGTTCGTGGAGATCCTCCCCGGCGTCGAGGGTCTGCTGCACATCAGCGAGCTGCAGCACGGCCGCACCGAGAAGACCGAGGACGTGGTGAAGAAGGGCGACATCGTCCAGGTCAAGCTGCTCGAGGTGGACGAGCGGGGACGGATGAAGCTGTCCCGGAAGGCGCTCCTGCCCAAGGAATAGCGCCGAGTGGACACGGTACTCCTCGACGAGGGGCTGCTCCGGACCACGACGCCGAACGGATTGGTCGTCCTCACCGAAACCCTGCCGGGCGTCCGCTCGGCCGCGGTCGGGATCTACGTGCGCACCGCGAGCGCGCACGAGCGCCGGGCCCAGATGGGGATCTCCCATCTGCTGGAGCACATGGTGTTCAAGGGCACCGAGCGGCGCACCGCCCGGGAGCTGGCCCTGGAGCTGGAGGTGCGGGGCGGCAGCCTCGACGCCTTCACCGGGCGCGATGCCACCAGCTACCAGGCCCACGTGCTCGACGCCGATCTGCCCCTCGCCGTCGAGATTCTCACCGACCTGGTCCGCCGCCCGCTGCTCCGGGAAAGCGATCTCGAGCCCGAGCGGAACGTGATCCTGGAGGAGATCAACGGGGTCGCGGATACCCCGGACGATCTCGTGTTCGAGCTCCACGCCCAGACGCTCTGGCCCGAGCACCCCTACGGGTACTCGATCCTGGGCACGCCCGAGACCCTGGGGGTGCTCGGGGCCGACGACCTCCGCTGCCTGCACCGGACCGGGTACCACCCGGGAAACTGCGTGGTCGCGGCCGCGGGAAACCTGGAGCACGGGCAGCTCCTCACCGTGCTGGAGCGGGAAGGATGGTTCGAGGGCACCGTGCGGGAGCCGGTCCAGCCGCCGGTGCCGGCCGCGCCGGCGGTCCGCGCCGGCACCCGGCGGGAGGAGCGGGACACGGCGCAGACCCACGTGGTCTTCGGCACCGACACCTTCCCCCTCCGCGATCCCCGCCGCTTCGCGCTGGCGATCCTGACCAACGTGTTCGGCGGCGGCATGTCGAGCCGGCTGTTCCAGCGGGTGCGAGAGGAGCTGGGGCTGGCCTACGCGGTCTTCGGCTACAAGCACTTCTACCAGAGCTCCGGCCAGCTCGGGGTCTACGTCGGGGCCCAGACCTCGACCGCCGACCAGGCCATGGACGCGATCCGGGCGGAATACGACCGGATCGCCCGGGAGGGGCTGCCGGCCGGCGAGCTGGCCCATGGGAAGCAGCAGCTCAAGGGCCAGATCATGCTCTCGCTGGAGAGCCCGATGGCGCGCATGGGCCGTCTGGCCGGATTCGTCCTCCATGACGATCGCTACCGGCCGCTGGACGAAATGCTGGCCGAGATCGATGAGGTGAGCCGGGACGACATCGCCGCCGTCGCCGCGGAGTTCTTTCCCGCCGAGCGGCAGACCGTGGTGCGGCTGGGGCCCTCCGGCTGAAGCCTGAAACGTGAAGGCTGAAAGGTGAAAGGGGAGCGCCGCCGGGGACTAGCTCCGCTTCCCTTTTCACCCCTCACTTTTCACTTTTCACGCCGTTCCAAACCAACCCCTTCGCCCGAGGCCCCGATGCTCATCGGCGTCCCCAAGGAGATCAAGACCAACGAGAACCGCGTCGCGCTGGTGCCGGCCGGCGCCGAGGCGCTGGTGGGTGCGGGCCACGCGGTCTTCATGGAGCAGGGCGCGGGATTGGGTAGCGGGTTCTCCGACGAGGCGTACGTCGCCGTCGGCGCTCAGATCCTGCCGTCGGCGGACGAGATCTGGCGGCGGGCCGAGATGATCATGAAGGTCAAGGAGCCGATCGCGGTGGAGCATCCCCGGATGCGGCGGGGCCAGGTGATCTACACCTACTTCCACTTCGCGGCCTCGGAGGAGCTGACCCGCGCGGTGGTCGATTCGGGCGCCATCGCGGTGGCCTACGAGACGGTGCAGCTGTCCAGCGGCGAGCTCCCCCTGCTCACCCCGATGTCCGAAGTGGCCGGCCGGATGTCGGTGCAGGAGGGAGCCAAGTATCTGGAGCAGGTCTTCGGCGGGAGCGGCATTCTGCTGGGCGGGGTGCCGGGCGTGGCGCCGGGAGAGGTCGTGATCATCGGTGGCGGCGTGGTGGGAATCAACGCCGCCAAAATGGCCGCCGGCCTGGGCGCGCACGTCACCATCCTCGACATCTCGCTCGACCGGCTCCGCTACCTGGACGATGTCCTCCCCGCCAACGTCGATACCGCCTACTCCAACCGCCACAACATCCTGGACGCCATCCGCCGGGCCGACCTGGTGATCGGGGCCGTCCTGCTGCCCGGGGCCAAGGCACCGCACCTGGTCAAGCGGGGCGACCTCAAGAGCATGAAGCCGGGTTCGGTGATCGTGGACGTGGCGGTGGACCAGGGTGGATGCGTCGAGACCATCAAGCCGACCACCCACGAGAACCCCACCTACTTCGTGGATGGCATCCTGCACTACGCCGTCGCGAATATGCCGGGTGGGGTGCCCCGGACCTCCACCCTGGCCCTGACCAATGCCACGCTCCCCTATGGACTTAAGCTGGCTCGTCATGGCTGGCGTGCGGCCTGCAAGGCGGACCCCGCGTTGCGCCTGGGCCTGAACGTGGTGGAGGGGAAGGTGGTCTATCCCGGGGTCGCGGAGGCGTTTCACCTCCCCCTCACCGACGTCGGCGCCCTTCTCTGATCCAGGTTCTCCTCACCCGTCTCCCCCACGGCGAGGGGCTGCCCCAGCCCGCCCGGGCGACACCCGGATCGGCGGGATACGACGTGGCAAGCGCCGATGCCGGCGTGCTGGCCCCGCTGGAGCGCCGGCTCTTCCGGACCGGCCTCGCCATCGCGGTGCCGGAGGGCTACGAGTGCCAGATCCGGCCCCGGTCCGGGCTGGCGCTGCGGCACGGGATCACCCTGCCAAACACGCCCGCGACGATCGACAGCGACTATCGCGGCGAGGTGATGGTGGCTTTGGTGAACCTGGGCACCGAGCCGTTCGAGGTGACCCGGGGGATGCGGATCGCGCAGCTGGTGGTGGCCCGGGTAGAGCGGGTGGCGTTCGAAACGGTGGCCGAGTTGCCGCCATCGGGCCGTGGTGCCGGCGGCTTCGGGAGCACCGGCAGATAGCCGGTCCCGGCCGCCCGCGCATGAGGTTGCGGCGCTGTCAGATTTCCGGCCCCGCGGCCCTGCCGCCCCGCTGCCCCGCCGTCACTTGTAGCCGTGCCGGGCTCATCATTACTTTGACACCCATGCGCCGATTGGCCTCTGGATGAAGTTCCCCTCCTTGAATTTCACGTCCTGGCTCCCCGCGAATGAAATCGCGGTCGACCTCGGCACGGCCAACACCCTCGTCTACGTCAAGGGTGAGGGAATCGTGCTGAACGAGCCCTCCGTCGTGGCCATCGAGAAGGTCTCGGGCAAGATCAAGGGGATTGGGCTCGAGGCCAAGCGGATGCTGGGCCGGACCCCGGACGGGATCCTCGCGGTGCGCCCGCTCAAGGACGGCGTGATCGCCGACTTCGACGTCACCGAGAAGATGCTGCGCTACTTCCTGAAGACGATCATCGATAAGCACGTCTTCCGGGTGAAGCCCAAGGTGATCGTCTGCGTGCCGTCCGGCATCACCGAGGTGGAGCGCCGCGCGGTGCGCGACTCGGCCGAGACCGCGGGGGCCAAGCAGGTACTGATGGTGGCCGAGCCGATGGCCGCGGCGATCGGGGTGGGACTCCCGGTGGAAACCCCGACCGGCAACATGGTGATCGATATCGGCGGCGGCACCACCGAGATCGCCGTCATCGCGCTGTCGGGGATCGTCTCCGACACCAGCATCCGTACCGGCGGCGACGAGCTGGACCAGGCGATCGTCCAGTTCATGCGCAAGAACTACAATCTGCTCGTGGGCGAGCCCACGGCCGAGGCGATCAAGATCAAGATCGGGAGCGCCGCGCCCACCGGCGACGAGCGGGAGATGGAGGTCAAGGGGCGCGACCTGGTCTCGGGAATCCCCAAGACCGTCCGGGTCCACTCCACCGAGATCCGGGAGGCGGTCCAGGAGCCGATCCAGCAGATCGTGGACGCGGTGCGCCGGGCCCTCGAGATCACCCCCCCCGAGCTCGCCAGCGACATCGTGGACCGCGGGATCGTGATGACCGGCGGCGGCGCCCTGATCCGCGGTCTCGACATCCTGCTCGCGCAGGAGACGGGGCTTCCCATCCATGTGGACGAGGACCCCCTCACCTGCGTCGTGCGGGGCACCGGACGCATTCTGGACGACTACGAGAAATACCGCAGCGTCCTCTCAGCCTGAGCAATGACCAGCGCGTCGGAACGTTCCTACACGCGCCGGGACACCGTGATGTTCCTCGCCTGCCTGGGGCTCTCCCTGGTGGCACTCTTCTCTCCCGACCGGCTGGGTCAGGCCGTCTCCCGGGGACTCCGCGGCAGTGTCCTGGCCCCGCTGGTCTGGCTCCAGGCCCGGGCCGAGGAAGGTCGCACCGGCCGGGCCCGCCTCCGGGCGATCACCGTCCAGCGCGACTCGGCCGCCTACCTCGCCCAGGGAATCCCCTCGCTCATGGCGGAGAACGAGCGGCTCCGGCAGCTTCTCTCCCTCAGCCGCCGCCTGTCCACTCCCTACGTCGCCGCCGAGGTGCTCCATCAGGCCCAGGCCACCGACGGGCGCACCCTGCTGATCGATGCGGGCACCCGGGACGGCGTGGCCGAGTTCGACGCGGTCGTCGCTCCGGAAGGGCTGATCGGCGTGGTCCTGGGCGCCGCGGAGCGGAACAGCGTGGTCATGACCTGGGCCCACCCCGAGTTTCGAGTGAGCGCCTTCACCGTGACCGGCAACGCGAGCGGCATCGTGGCCCCGGCCCTGCTGGGGGCCGAGGGAGCGCTCGAGTTCCGGGGCGTGCCATACCGTGATTCCGTGCCACCCGGCACGCTGGTGCTCTCCTCCGGGCTCGGCGGCGTGTATCCCAAGGGCATTCCGGTCGGCACCGTGACCGGCGTCATCCGGGAGCAGGCGGGCTGGGAGCGGGTCTACCGGCTCCGTCCGGCCGCCAACCCCGGCTCGGCGGCGCACGTGCTGGTGCTGGTGGCTCCGCCCGACGCCGATCTCGCTCGCGCGTTCCCCAGCGACTCGGCACTCGAGGCCATGCGACTCGACTCGATCGCGCGGGTGCGCCGGTCCGATTCCATCGCCGAGGCCGAGCGCCTGGCCCGGGCGGCCCGGGCCGAGTCGCTGGTGGTGCTGCGGCGGGATACGGCGACGCCGCGTCCGGCGCCGCGCCCGGCCCCGGCGCCGCGATCGGCCGCGCCGCGTCCTGTCCCGCCGGCAACCGGAGACAGCATCCGGTGAGCGTCTCGCGAGCCAATCGGATTCAGCTTGCGCTGGTCCTGGGGTTCCTGGTGCTGCTCCACTTCTGGGTCCGCCCCCGGCTCTGGGATGCCCGGGTGAGTCCCGACTTCCTGCTGATGGCCCTGGTATTCTTCTCGATGCGGGCCGGCCCCGGCGCCGGGGCGGTGGCGGGCTTCCTGGTGGGGTTGGTGACCGACGCGCTCACTCCGGCCCGGTTCGGGGCGGGCGCGCTGGCGCACACCGTCGTCGGCTACCTGGTAGCCTGGGCCAGGGCGGTGTTCTTCGCCGACAACCTCGCGGTGTACGCCGGGTTCGTGGCGGTGGGGCTGTGGTTGCGCGACCTCGTCCTGTTGGTGGCGAGCGGCACCTACCGCTCACCCCTTCTGGCGGAAGTGACTCTGTACAGTCCCTTGCAGGCACTGGTGACGGCGCTGTTCGCGCTGCTCATCCTCGCGGCCTTCCGCGAGTGGTTCTCGATCCGGCTGGACCTGTGAACGGCTTCGATTCCTATCGGGTGCGCGAGCGCGCGGACATCGCCCGCATGGTGCTGGTGGGCGTCTTCCTGGTGCTCGCCGGCGCGTTCTTCCGCACCCAGATCATCCAGCACGAGAAGTTCCAGCTCCGGGCCGAGACCAACCGTCTCCGCCCGATCGCGCTGGCCCCGCCGCGGGGCGCCATCTTCGACCGGAACGGCGAGATCATCGCGGAGAACGTGCCCGGGTACTCGGTCAAGGTGCTCGCCCCCTCCGCCGACTCGCTCCACGCGGTGCTGGCCCGGATTGCCCGCTTCGTTCCGCTTGATACCGCTGACGCCGCCGACGTGGTGCGCCGGTTCCAGCAGGCCCGTTACCAGCCGGCGGTGGTCTTCGGCGACGCCAAGTTCGAGACCGTCGCCCGACTGGAGGAGCACCGGGCAGTGCTCCCCGGCCTGGTGATCCAGTCGGAGCCCAAGCGGCTCTACCCGGCGGGGAAGGCGGTGGCCCATCTGGTCGGGTACGTCGCCGAGGTCACGGAGTCCGATCTGGCGGAGAACCGCTATCCCGGAGCCGACCTCGGCACCATCGTCGGAAAGGCCGGACTGGAGCGGCAATACGACGACACGCTGCGGGGCGGCGAGGGGGTGCGCTACATCGAGGTCAATGCACGCGGGAGGCTGGTCCGGGAGGATGCCGGGGCCGCGACGCTGCCACCCACGCCCGGTCACCCGATCGTCACGACCATCGATCTCGAGCTGCAGCGGTTTGTGGACAGCATCTGGCCGGGCGGGATCCGCGGCGCCATGATCGCGATGACGCCGACCGGGCAGGTTCGGGCGCTCTACTCCGCGCCCAGCTACGATCCCAACGTCTTCGTCGGCGGGATCTCCCGGGCCAACTGGCGCGCCCTCAACGAGGACGAGGCCCGCCCGCTGCTCGACCGGGCGATCCAGACCCGCTACCCGCCCGCCTCGCCGTTCAAGCTGGCCCTCAGCGCCATGGCGCTCAAGCGCGGCCTGATCGGGCTGGACACCCACATGCCCGCGCCTTGCCGGGGCGGCCTGCGGTTGGGCAACCGGATATTCCGCTGCTGGAAGAAGGAGGGCCACGGCTCGCTCGACCTGATCGGCGCGGTGGCGGCGAGCTGTGACGTGTACTTCTACCAGCTGGGGCTCCGCCTCGGGCTCAACGCCATCATCGAGGACGGGGTGTTGATGGGCTTCCAGGACAAGAGCGGGATCGACCTGGAGAACGAGAAGGACCCCATTTATCCCTCGTCCACCGCCTACTTCGACCGGCTCTACGGGCCCCGCAATTGGAGCCCGCCAGCCACGACCCTCAACTTCTCCATCGGTCAGGGCGAGAACACCCAGACCCTGGTGAACATGGTCAAGTTCTACGAGGGGCTCGCCAGCAACGGCAAGGCCGCGGCGCCGTACATCGTGCGCCCCACCAGGACCGCGGTCCGCAACCTCGGCCTCACCGACGAGCAGCTGGACGGGCTGCGCCACGCACTGATCGCCGTGGTGGAGCGGGGCACCGCCGCCGCGAACCGGCGCACGGACCTGGCGGTCGCGGGCAAGACCGGCACGGCCCAGAATCCCCATGGCAAGGACCACGGTTGGTTCATCGGTTTCGCTCCGGCCGACAACCCGGAGCTGATCGTCGGTGGCATCATGGAGTTCGCCGAGCACGGCACCACGGTGGCGCCGTACGTGGTCCGGGTGCTCCGGCGCTATCTCCTGGGGCCCGACACCGTCGGGACCATCAAGATGAAGGTGCTGGACGAGTCGGCCATCGTGCAGGACACTGCGCCCCGGCCGCTCGAGCTGGAGCCCGACTCGGGGCCGGCCGGGGCTCGCCCCGATTCGGCCCGGCGGACGGAGGGCCGGTGAGGGCACCGACCATCGACCGCCAGCTCCTCGCCGTGAGCGTGGCGCTCATCGTCTTCGGGCTGCTCACCCTCTACTCCGCGGGCCAGACCGACGTGCCCACCCGCGCGGCCGGCGTCTGGTATCGCCAGTTCGTCTGGGTGGGCATCGGGATCGTGGCGGCGTGGGCCACCTTCCACGTGTCGCCGCGACTGCTGGAATGGCTTGCCCCGGCGCTGTACGGCTTCAGCCTGATGCTGCTGGGGCTGGTGCTGGTGATCGGCACCGGAGCCGGAACCGCCCAGAGCAGCCACAGCTGGCTCTCCATCGGCGGCCATCAGATCGGGCAACCCTCCGAGCTGGCCAAGGTGGCGACGGTTCTGATGCTGGCCCGCCAGCTGTCCGGCCGGCGGGAGCCGCCCCGCTCACTGCGTGATCTGCTGATGCCGGGGGTCATCGTCGGGGTCCCCTTTCTCCTGGTGCTGAAGCAGCCGGACCTGGGAAGCGCCATCGTCTTCATCGGGATCGCGTTCGCGATGCTGTTCTGGGCCGGGGTCCGGCCCCAGCTGCTCTTTCTCCTCGCCTCACCTGGGCTCAGCCTCCTGTTCGCCTTCAACGATTGGGCCTGGGCTGCCTGGATCGTCCTCTTCACCGGGCTCCTTTTCTTCTGGCGGCCCTATCTCTCCGACTCGCTGCTGATCTGGTTTCTCAACGTGGCGATGGGAGCGGTGGCGCTGCCGCTGTGGAAGCGGCTGGCCCCCTACCAGCAGAACCGGTTGCTGACCTTTCTCAACCCCGAGGTGGACCCCCGGGCAGCCGGCTACCACGCGATCCAGTCCCGGGTGGCCATCGGCTCCGGTGGCTGGACCGGCACCGGGTACACCGAAGGCCCCCAGAAGCGGTTGGCCTTCCTCCCCGAGCAGCACACCGACTTCGTCTTCCCTATCGTGGGTGAGGAGCTGGGCTTCGTCGGAGTGCTGGTCGCCCTGGCGCTGTTCCTGGCGCTGTTCCTCGCCCTGCTCCGGATCTCTCGGCGGGCCACCGACTCCTTCAGCAGCCTGATGGTCTTCGGGGTTCTGGGCCTCCTATTCACCCACGTCTACGAGAACGTGGGCATGACCATCAACCTGATGCCGATCACCGGCATCCCGCTCCCGTTCTTCTCCTACGGCGGATCCTTCTTCGTCATCTGTTCCATCTGCCTGGGCCTGGCATTCCGGGTGGCCTACGACTCCAGACAGTCTGGCTATCCTGAGGGCTGACAAAGACTTAGCTGATGGGGTCTAGCGCCGGGGCGGGGGAGAGCAGAGATTGCATGGGTTCCGGATGCCGCCCGTTTGCCCTTTCACTCCACTCTGGTGACCCCTCATTCCTATGGCTGTGATGGCATGGTTTAAGAAGGAACGAAAGCCACGGACGTCGCAGCGCGAGCGGCTCGAGATCCCGCCGGACGCGTGGGAGAAATGCGACGGCTGCGGGCACATCGATCTGCGGGAGAAGTTCGAGAAGGCGCTGAACGTCTGTCCCGAGTGCGGTCGCCATCGCCGGATCCCGGCGGAGGACTACATCGAGCTGCTGACCGACCGGGGCAGCTGGCGCGAGCTGTACGGGAACCTCCGCTCCGCCGACCCACTGGGATTCGAGGGCTACGGCGAGCGGCTGGCGGCCGCGCGGAAGAAGGGCGGGGAGGCCGATGCCATCTACACCGGATCGGCCCGGCTGGACCATCTCCCGATCAATCTCGGGGTCATGAATTTCGCCTTCATGGGCGGCTCCATGGGCTCGGTGGTGGGAGAGAAGATCACGCGACTGGCCCGACGATCCCATGAAAAGAAGGCGCCCCTGATCCTGGTCAGTACCTCGGGCGGGGCCCGGATGCAGGAAGGCGTTCTCTCCCTCGTGCAGATGGCCAAGACTTCCGCGGCCATCGCCCAGCTCCACCGCGATTGCATCCCCTACATCTCGATCCTCACCGATCCCACCACCGGCGGCGTCTCCGCTTCGTTCGCCATGCAGGGCGACGTGATCCTGGCCGAGCCCGCGGCGGTGATCGGCTTCGCCGGACAGCGGGTCATCAAGCAGACCATCGGACAGGATCTCCCCGAGGGCTTCCAGACCGCGGAGTTCCTGCTGGAGCACGGGCAGATCGACGACGTGGTGCCGCGGGGCTCGCTCCGGGACACCACCGCGCGGCTGCTCCGGCATATGCAGGGGCAGCGACCCCTGGTGGAGCACGCCGAGCTGAGCTGAGCGCGCCGCGCGCGAGCTTCCGGCGCCCCACCCGCGGATCGCAGGTGGGGCGCTTTCATTCCGGGCCACGACTCCGACCATGCCAGTGACCTACCACGAAGCGCTGGACTTTCTCTTCCCCCGGATCACCACGATCAAGTTCGGGCTGGCCACCACGCGCGCCTTGCTGCGGTCGCTGGGGGACCCGCAGGAGGTGGTGCCCAGCGTCCATATCGGCGGCACCAACGGGAAGGGCAGCGTCTGCGCCCTGGTCGCGGCGGCCCTGGCCGAGGCGGGCTGGCGGGTCGGGCTCTACACCTCGCCCCACCTCATCTCGTTCCGGGAGCGGATCCGGGTTGACGGCCTGCCGATCCCGGAAGCGGCGGTGGCGATGTGGACCGAGCGGCTCCGGCCCCTGATCCTGGAGCGGAAGGCCACCTTCTTCGAGGCGAGCACGGCGATCGCCTTCGCCGATTTCGCCGCGCGGGGGGCGGAGGTGGCGGTGGTGGAGGTCGGGCTCGGCGGACGACTCGACAGCACCAACGTGGTGCGGCCGCTGGCCAGCGGCGTGACCAAGATCGCCCGGGACCACATGAAATACCTGGGCGACTCCCTGGAGCAGATCGCCCGGGAGAAAGCCGGCATCGCCAAGCCGGGTGCGCCGTTCGTGATCGGAGAGCGGGACCCGGCGCTGGTGCCGGTGCTCCGCCGTGAAGCCCATCGGGCCGTGGCGCGGGCCCAAGCCGGCGCCCGGGCCGATATCCGGGTGTTGCCCCCCGCGTACGAGTGGCCCGGCCCGCTCGCACTTCAGGGCCCCCATCAGCGGCGGAACGCTGCGGTGGCGCACGGAATCCTGATGGCGCTGCCGGTCCCCTACCGCCCCGCCCCGGCCGCGATCGCCCGCGGCTTCGGCTCGGCCCGGATTCCCGGGCGGCTGGACCGGCGGGGCAAGTGGCTGTTCGACGTGGCCCACAACCCGGACGGGGTCCGGGCGCTCACCGCCGCTATTCGCGCAATCGAGCCGCCGAGGCCGCTCCACGGCCTGATCTCCATCCTGGGCGACAAAGAGTGGCCCGAAATGCTGGTGGAGCTCGACCGGGTGCTGGACCGCGGGGTCCTCACGGTGGCGCCCACTGCCGCGAGCCGGGGGTGGGATGCCGCCTGGCTTCGGCGCTGGCTAGCCGAGCGGGCACGGCCGCCGGCGCAGGCGGCATGGACCCTGATTCCCGATTTCCGCGAGGCGTTGGAGACCGCCCAGGATGGGGCGGCCACCGTGCTGGTGACCGGCTCCTTCCACACCGTGGGGGATGTGATGGAGGTGTTGGGGATGGGGGATGATTAGCCCGCTATCGGCTATCGGATGGCCGATAGCCGATAGCGAACAACCGACAGCCCCGACTATTATCCTGCCCATGCAACCCCAGCCCTTGCCGGGCTTTCGCGATTTCTATCCGGCCGACCTGGCGCTCCGGTCGCACATTTTCGGCACCTGGCGCGCGGTCGCGGTGCGGTACGGGTTCGAGGAATACGACGGACCCCCGCTGGAGCCGCTCGAGCTCTACACGGCCAAGAGCGGCGACGAGATCGTGGGGCAGCTCTACTCGTTCGAGGACAAGGGCGGCCGCAACGTGGCACTGCGGCCGGAGATGACACCGACGCTGGCGCGGATGGTGGCGGCCCGTGCCAGGGGGCTCAAAAAGCCGATCCGCTGGTTCTCCATCCCCCAGCTCTTCCGCTACGAGCGGCAGCAACGGGGGCGGCTTCGAGAGCACTTTCAGCTCAACTGCGACCTGATCGGGGAACCCGGTCCTCTCGGTGATGCCGAGATCATCTCCCTGGCGGTCGATGCGGTCCGCGCCTTCGGGCTCGGACCGACCGATTTTCGGGTCCGGCTCTCCGATCGCCGGCTACTCGCCGCGCTCCTCCGCGGACTTGGCCTGGACGACGCCCGTACCGCGGTGGTCTACCAGGTTCTGGACAAGGTGGGCCGGGTACCCGAGGCGGTGTCCACCGGCCGACTGGCGGAAGCGGGGCTCGGCTCCGGCACGATCGACCGGGTCCTCGAGTTGGCACGGCTGGGCAGCTGGGACGGACTGGCCCGGGCCGCGGGGGACCTGAAGGAGGCCCTCGCCGCGGGCGAGCCGCTCCGCCGCACGGTTGAGGCGCTCGAGGCCATGGGCCTGGCACCGTTCGTGGACCTGGACCTGAGCATCGTGCGCGGGCTGGCGTACTACACCGGGACCGTGTTCGAGCTGTTCGATGCCAAAGGGGAGCTGCGGGCGATCTGCGGCGGCGGGCGCTACGACAACCTGCTGAGCGCCCTCGGCGGCGTCGACCTGCCGGCGCTGGGCTTCGGGATGGGGGACGTGGTGCTGGGCGAGCTGCTGAAGGACCGTGGCCTGGCGCCAGCCGCGGCCTCGAGCATCGATGTGTTCCTCGTGGCGTTCGGGGAGGGCGACCTTCCTCACCTGCTGGCGCTCGCGCACGAGCTGCGGGATGCCGGGTTCAGGGTCGAATACGCGCTGGCACCGCAGTCGCTGGGAAAGCAGCTCCGGCTGGCCGACGCGCGCGGCGCGCGGCTGGCGATCGTCATCGGCCCGGACGACCGGGCCCGGGGCGAGGTGATGGTGAAGGACCTGGCGGCGAACCGGCAGGAGCCGGTGCCGCGGCGTGGGGTGGTGGAACGGGTGAGGGGAATGATGGGGTGAGGAGCTATCGGCTATCAGCCAGTCCCGTGCGGGCGGATAGCGGATAGCGGATAGCGGATGGTGATAGCGGCTCCCAAGGAGACCTGGATGGCAGACGTGAAGGCGTTGACCCCGCGGGCGACCGACTTCAGCGCATGGTACAACGAGCTGGTGGCTCGGGCCGAGCTGGCCGACTACAGCCCGGTCCGTGGCTGCATGGTCATTCGCCCCAACGGCTACGCCATCTGGGAGCAGATGCAGCGCGCGCTGGACCAGATGTTCAAGGACACCGGCCACCAGAACGCGTACTTCCCGCTCTTCATCCCGCAGAGCTTCCTCTCGCGGGAGGCGGAGCACGTGCAGGGCTTCGCGCCCGAAACCGCGGTGGTCACCCACGGGGGCGGCAAGGAACTGGAGGAGCCGCTGGTCGTGCGGCCCACCTCGGAGACGATCATCTACGCGATGTATGCCAAGTGGATCCAGAGCTACCGCGATCTGCCCGTGTTGATCAACCAGTGGGCCAACGTGGTCCGCTGGGAGATGCGCACCCGGCTCTTCCTCCGCACCACGGAGTTCCTCTGGCAGGAAGGGCATACCGCCCACGCGACCGAAGCCGAGGCGGAGGAGGAGACCCGGCGGATGCTCGGGGTCTACCGCACCTTCATGGAAGAATGGATGGCAATGCCGGTCGTCACCGGCCGGAAGACCGACAGTGAGCGCTTCGCCGGAGCCCTCCGCACCTACAGTTGCGAGGCGCTGATGCAGGACAACAAGGCGCTGCAGGCCGGCACCAGCCACAACCTGGGCCAGAACTTCGCCCGCGCCTTCGAGGTCACCTTCCAGACCGCGGCCGGCGG
>Ga0210102_1000063_pt1 | contig 29665 bp, 27 predicted proteins | sample RushOxbow_ThreeS_4_FD_185563 | JGI IMG/M metagenome (GOLD analysis project Ga0210102, IMG submission 185563) | Wetland microbial communities from San Francisco Bay, California, USA, that impact long-term carbon sequestration -... | ecosystem: Environmental > Aquatic > Marine > Wetlands ...
CCACACCCCCCAGCTTAGAAGGCTGGTGCTCTATCCGGTTGAGCTACGGGCAGTCCGGACGCAGCGCGTGGCAATCCTGGTCGGGGTGGAGAGATTCGAACTCCCGACATCTTGCTCCCAAAGCAAGCGCGCTACCAGGCTGCGCCACACCCCGAGAAAGGGCGCCAATGATACCTCCGCGGGCGCGCGCGAGCAACGCAAGTATGTGAAAAATAGGGACTTCAGAGCGTTCCGACGCTTGCCGGGTCAAGGGGTTTCTGCTACAAAGCGCCTTTTCCAATTGAGGCCGCGTGGCGCATGGCAGCACAAGTTCCGAGGAAGGGCGTATCGCCCTACGTTTCCAAGAAGGGTGAAGAGTATATGAATGCCCGGCAGCGCACGCACTTCCGCAAGATTCTGGAGCAGCTGAAGGCGGAACTTTCCGAGGAGATTGACCGCACGGTGCACACCATGCAGGACGAGGCCACGGTCTTCGCCGACCCCAACGACCGGGCCAGCCAGGAATCCGACATGGCGCTCGAGCTGCGCAACCGCGACCGCGAGCGCAAGCTGATTAAGAAGATCGATGAGACGATTGCGCGTATCGACGCCAACGAATACGGCTACTGCGAGAGCTGCGGGGTGGAAATCGGTCTGAAGCGGCTCGAGGCACGGCCGACCGCGACCCTGTGCATCGATTGCAAGACGCTCGACGAAATGCGCGAGCGCCAGGTCGCGAAGTAGGCCGCCCGATTCTCCGCAATAAAAAGGGGCGCCGTGGCGCCCCTTCTTGCTGGACCGGAGCGAAGCCTCAGCTCTGCTTGACCGCGGCCTCGGGCTGGCTGATGGCCTTCATCGAAAGCCGCACCCGCCCCTTGTCATCGGCCTCAAGCACCTTGACCTTGATCACCTGCCCTTCCTTGAGGTGGTCCGCCACCGCATTGACGCGTTCGTGGCTGATCTGGGAAATGTGCAGCAGCCCGTCGCGGCCGGGCAGAAGCTGGACGATCGCGCCGAAATCGAGCAGGCGCAGTACCGTTCCTTCGTAGACCTTGCCCACCTCGACATCGGCGGTCAGCTCCAGAATCTTCTTGCGTGCCGCCTCACCGCCTTCTGCCGAAACGCAGGCAATGCTCACCACGCCGTCGTCCTCGATCTCGATGGTGGTTCCCGTTTCCTCCTGAATGCCGCGAATCACCACGCCGCCCTTGCCGATCACGTCGCGAATCTTGTCGGGATTGATCTTGATCTTGATGATGCGCGGCGCGTAGGTGGACAGCTCCGTACGCGAGCCCTCGATCGCACGCGCCATCACGTCGAGGATGTGCAGTCGCCCTTCGCGCGCCTGATCGAGCGCGACGCGCATGATTTCCTTGGTGATGGACTCGATCTTGAGATCCATCTGCAGGGCAGTCACACCCTTGGTCGTGCCGGCAACCTTGAAGTCCATGTCGCCCAGATGGTCCTCATCGCCAAGGATGTCGGAGAGAACCGCGAAGCGGTTTCCGTCCTTGATGAGACCCATCGCGATGCCCGCAACGTGCGCGCGGATCGGAACGCCTGCATCCATCAACGCGAGGCTGCCGCCACACACGGAGGCCATCGACGAAGATCCGTTGGATTCCGTGACCTCCGACACCACGCGCATCGAATAGCCGAATTCCTCCGCCGTGGGAAGCAATCCGACCAGCGCCCGCTTGGCAAGTCGGCCGTGGCCGATTTCGCGTCGCTTCGGCGATCCCACGCGTCCGGTTTCACCCGTCGCGTACGGCGGCATGTTGTAGTGCATCATGAAGCGCTCGCGGTATTCGCCCGCGAGCGCATCGATGATCTGCTCGTCGCGTCCGGTGCCGAGCGTCACGGTCACCATGGCCTGCGTCTCGCCGCGCGTGAACAGCGCCGAGCCGTGGGTACGCGGCAGCACGCCGACGCGAACCGAAATCGGCCGCACCGTGCGCGTATCACGTCCATCGATTCTCGGTTCGCCATCGAGGATCTTGCCGCGCACGATCTTGGCCTCGATTTCATAGAAGAGGTCCTTGAGCGCCTGCTCGTCGATGACCTCGCCGCGCGACTGCGCTTCTTCCCGCAACGCGGCAACGGCCGACTTGCGGATCTCCGACAGCCGCGTGTTGCGCGCTTGCTTTTGCTTGATTTCGAAGGCAGCGGCCAGATCTGCTTGCGCGAGCGCCGCGACGCGCTCGACCAGCGGCTGGTGATTGACTGAAGCAACCCACTCCCACGCGGGCTTGGCAGCGACTTCGGCCAGCTCGTGGATCGCCTGGATCGCCTTTTGCATTTCCGTATGGCCAAATACCACTGCGCCCAGCATCGTGTCTTCCGGCAGCTCGCGCGCCTCGGACTCGACCATCAGAACGCCCTGCTCGGTCCCCGCCACGACCAGATTGAGCGCCGATTCCTTAAGCTGGCTGGCCGTCGGATTGAGCACATAGGAGCCGTCGACGTAACCGACGCGACAGGCTCCGATGGGACCGTTGAACGGAATGCCTGAGAGCGTCAATGCGGCTGACACCGCGATCAGCGCGGGGATGTCCGAATCGATCTCCGGATCGAGCGACATCACGGTAGCGACGACTTGGACCTCGTTGTAAAAGCCGTCCGGGAAGAGCGGGCGGATCGGGCGATCGATCAAGCGCGAGGTCAGAGTCTCTTTTTCCGAGGGTCTGCCCTCGCGTTTGAAAAATCCGCCGGGTATCTTTCCGGCGGCGTAGGTCTTCTCGACATAGTCGACGGTAAGCGGAAAAAATTCCTGGCCGGGCCGGGCATCCTTCCTCGCGACCACGGTGGCGAGGACGACGGTGTCGTCCATCGAGCACAGCACGGCGCCGTGCGCTTGTCGCGCAATCTCACCCGTTTCAAGGGTGACCTGATGTGCGCCATAGGTGAATGTCTTTTTGATCGGTTCCAAGGTCATGGTTCCTCTAGCGCGTCCCGCGGCATCCGTGACGGGCTTTGGCCCTCGGACTTCCGCGAGACGAAAAATAGGCGCTCATCCGTGAGGCGAGCGCCCGGCAACCTGTCATGATGTCCCGCTACTTGCGCAGACCGAGACGCTCGATCAGCGTCCGATACTTGCCTGAGTCGGTGCGCTTGAGATAGTCGAGCAGCTTGCGGCGCCGGCTTACCAATTGGAGCAAGCCGCGACGCGAATGGAAGTCTTTGACGTGGGTCTTGAAATGCTCGCCGAGCGCGGAAATATGCTCGCTGAGCAGAGCGATCTGCACTTCAGGCGATCCGGTATCTCCCGCCGCGCGCTGGTAGGTCTGGACGATTTGCGCCTTCTGCGCAACTTGCAACGCCATGTGCTCTCCTTCAGGAAACCGGGATTCTATCTCAAGCGCGGCGTCGATCACAAGGTTTCCCGATGTTTTTCAGCTGGTTGCGCGGATTCCGCGGCGTGCAGCAGGCGTCTGGGGTGAAGCCTGCCGTCGGCCTGGATCTCGCCGATTCCCAGCAATCGGCTTTCGGCGGCAAACACGCCATACAAACCCAGGCTGCGCCCTGCCCCCGCCCGCGCCTGGCCGTGGCAGAAACGGACCGCGTCGTCGGCCTCGAGCTCGACGCGCGGCAGGTCGCCGAGCAAGGCTTGTGCCGGCCTCAGCAGAGACAGCCGCGCGGCGGGTGGCGTCTCCTCGATCTGGCCCAGCGTCACAGCCTGCTCGATGTGCCAGGGTCCGCTCGCGACGCGCCTCAGGGCGCCCAGGTGGGCGCCGGTTTGCAGGACTTTGCCGAGATCTTCGGCCAAGGCCCGGATATAAGTGCCCTTGCTGCAGTGGACCCGGATGCGCACGGTTGCGGCGCTCTGCCCGAGCCGCTCAAGGCCGTGAATTCGCACGCGCCGCGGGGAACGCTCGACCCGCTCGCCGGCACGCGCGTAGGCGTACAACGGTCGTCCGTCCCGCTTGAGCGCCGAGTACATCGGCGGCAGCTGCTCGATCTCGCCCCGGAAGCGATTCAGCGCATCGTCGATCTGCGACGGGCTCACCCGGACCGGCCGGGATTCGACGATCTCGCCCTCGGCGTCCCCCGTCGTCGTCGTGGTGCCGAGCACGACGTCGGCAAGGTAGATCTTGTCCGCGTCGCTTAGCAGGAATGCGAGCTTGGTCGCCTCGCCAAACAGAATCGGCAGCAGGCCGGTCGCCATCGGATCGAGCGTTCCGGCGTGGCCGGCCTTGCGCGCCTGCAGCAGCCGCTTTGCCGTCTGCAGCGCGGAATTGGAGGTCAGTCCAAGCGGCTTGTCGACGAGCAGCACGCCGTCGACGGCCTGCCGCAACCGTTGTGCTGCAGCCTCAGCCACCGCCGCTTTCGCGCAAGCCGTCGATCAGTCGGCTCAGGCGGTCACCACGCTCGATCGACTCGTCGTACACGAAGCGCAGATCCGGCGTCGCGTGCAGCTTGATGCGCCGGGCGAGCTGCGAGCGCAGGAATCCCGCGGCGCGCGCAAGACCCTCGCTTGCCATCGGCACCTGTGTCGCCTCGAGGCAGCTGAAGAAAATCACCGCATGCGCATAGTCCGGCGAAATCTCGACGTCCGTAAGCGAAACTCCGGCCACGCGAGGATCGCGCACCTCGCGCCGCAGGATATCGGAGAGCTCGCGACGCAGCTGCTCCGCCACCCTGGAAAGACGTCCCGTTCGCCGGGAACCCGTTCGGTGCCGCATACCATCCTTCCCGCCGCCCGCACCCGGGAGCGCACCCCGGAAGTCTGCTAGAGGCTTCGGGCGACCTCCGTGATCTCGAACACTTCGAGCTGATCGCCTTCCTTGATGTCGGAGTAGTTCGCAATCGAGATGCCGCATTCGAAACCGGCCTTCACCTCGCGTACGTCCTCCTTGAAGCGCTTGAGGGTCTCGACCTCACCGGTGTGAACGACGACGTTGTCGCGCAGGATGCGGACCTGCGAACCGCGGCGTACCAGTCCCTCGAGAACGTAGCACCCTGCGACCGCCCCCACTTTGGTGATCTTGAACACCTGGCGCACTTCGACCAGTCCGAGCACTTGCTCCTTGCGCTCCGGCGCAAGCATGCCCGACAGGGCCGCTTTGATTTCCTCGACCGCCTCGTAAATGATGTTGTAGTAGCGCAGCTGGATGCCGCTGTTCTCGGCAAGCTTGCGGGCCGTTGCGTCGGCGCGCGTGTTGAAGCCGATGACGACCGCGCCCGAGGCCAGCGCAAGGTTGATGTCCGATTCGGTGATGCCGCCCACCGCGGCGTGCACGATGTTGACCTTCACTTCCTCGGTCGACAGCCGCGACAAGGCATGCGCCAGGGCTTCCTGCGAGCCCTGCACATCTGCCTTCAGCACGATGGCGAGCGTTTTCGCGCCGCTCTCGCCGATCTGGTCGAAGATGTTCTCCAGACTCGTCGCCTGCCGCTTGGCGAGCTTGACGTCGCGGAACTTGCCTTGCCGGAACAGCGCAATCTCGCGCGCCTTGCGCTCGTCCGCGATGACCGTCGCGTCGTCACCTGCGCTCGGCACCCCAGACAGGCCTTGGATCTCGACCGGAATGGAAGGGCCGGCAGACTGCGTTGGGCGGCCGTTCTCGTCCAGCATGGCGCGCACGCGACCGAACACCGCGCCGCTCAGCACGACGTCGCCCCGTCTCAGCGTGCCCGATTGCACCAGCAGCGTGGCAACCGGGCCACGTCCCTTGTCCAGCCGCGCCTCGATGATCACGCCCTTGGCCGGTGTTTCCAACGGCGCTTTGAGCTCGAGCACCTCGGCCTGCAGCAGCACGCGCTCGAGGAGCTCGTCGATACCCTGCCCGGTCTTTGCCGACACCGCTACGAACGGCACATCGCCGCCGAGGTCCTCCGGAATGACGCTATGGCCGAGCAGCTCCTGCTTCACCTTTTCCGCGTTGGCGTCCGGTTTGTCGATCTTGTTGATGGCGACGACCAGCGGGACATTGGCGGCTCGGGCATGGTTGATCGCTTCGATCGTCTGCGGCATGACGCCGTCGTCCGCGGCGACCACGAGAATCACGAGGTCGGTCACCTGCGCCCCGCGCGCACGCATCGCCGTAAAGGCCTCGTGGCCGGGCGTATCGAGAAACGTGACGACGCCGCGCGGCGTCTCGACGTGATACGCACCAATGTGCTGCGTGATGCCGCCGGCTTCCCCCGCAGCCACCTTGGTGCGCCGGATATGGTCGAGCAGCGACGTCTTGCCGTGATCTACGTGCCCCATCACCGTCACGACCGGCGGACGCGTCAGCGACGGCGCCTCCACATGCGGTTCGGCCTCGCTCAGGTAGGCCTCCGGGTCCTCGAGCTTGGCCGGCTTCGCCTTGTGGCCCATTTCCTCGACCACGATCATCGCGGTTTCCTGATCGAGCACCTGATTGATCGTCGCCATGGTGCCGAGCTTCATGAGCGCCTTGATGACCTCGGCCGCCTTGACCGCCATCTTGTGCGAAAGCTCGGCCACCGTGATGGTCTCGGGCACCGCCACCTCGCGTATCACCGGCTCGGTCGGCGCGGTGAACGTCGTGCTTTCGATGCTGCTTGCCGTCGGGCGCTGCCGACCCGCGCCGCGCGCGTGCCAGCCTGCGACACCGCCGCCCAGATCGCCGCGCGTCTTCATCGTGCGTCTGCGCACCGAGTCGTCGCGCATGACCGTCGCCGGGCGGGTCTTCTTGCCGCGCCGCTCCGTTTTGGCCTCGTCGCCCTTCGGCTTTGGCGCGTGCAGCGTGCCTTCGGTCGCCGCCGCAGCCGCCGGGGGCGCTACCTGCGCCGCGGCCTGGGTCTGACGCTCCTGCAGTCGCTGCTCGGCCTCGCGCCGCTCGCGTTCCTGCTTCTCGCGCAGCTCGTTCGCCTGTATTTCAGCCAAGTGTCGCTGACGCTCGGCCTCGGCCTGCCGCAACTCGCGCTCACGCTCGTCGATCGCGCCCGTGCCCGGCGGCTTGGCCGGTGGCGTTGCAGGCACGGGGGCTTCCGCGGCAACCGCCGCGGCCGCAATCTCGGTCGGATCGCGCTTTACGAAGACGCGCTTCTTGCGCACTTCGACCTGGACCGTGCGCGTCTTTCCCGTCGCGTCCGCCTTGCGGATTTCGCTGGTCTGTTTGCGCGTCAGCGTGATCTTGGTCTTCGGCTCCTCCGCGCCGTGCGAGCGACGCAAGTAGTCCAACAGCCGGGATTTGTCCTGTTCGCTCAGCGCGTCTTCAGGCACGCGCTTGTCGACCCCCGCTGCGCGCAGCTGTTCGAGCAATACCGAAGGCGGAACCTTCAGCTCGCTCGCAAATTGGGCAACGCTCGTCTGTGCCACGTCAGTGCGCCTCCCCCTGCTGCGCCGCCTCCTCGGCAAACCAATGCGCCCGGGCCGCCATGATCAGATTCTTTGCACGCTCTTCCTCGAGGCCGGTCATCTCGGAAAGTTCGTCGACTGCCAGGTCCGCCAGATCGTCGCGAGTACGCACGCCCGCCTCCGCAAGCTTGGCAGCGAGCTGGGTATCCATGTCCTGCAGACGCAGCAGCTCCGGATCGACGCCTTCGACCTTTTCCTCGTTCGCGATCGCCGCGACCAGCAGCGCGTTGCGCGCGCGGTTGCGCAATTCATTCACGGTATCCTCGTCGAACGCTTCGATCTCCAGCAGCTCGTTGATCGGGACGTAGGCAATCTCTTCCAGCGTCGAAAAGCCTTCCTGCATGAGGATGTCGGCAACTTCTTCGTCTACGTCGAGCCGATCAATGAACAGCGCTTTGACCCGCGTGCCCTCCTCTTCCTGCTTGCGATTGGATTCGTCCTCGGTCATCAGATTGATCTGCCAGCCAGTGAGCTCGGACGCGAGCCGGACATTCTGTCCGCTGCGGCCAATCGCGATCGCGAGATTTTCCTCGTCGACCACGACGTCCATCGCGTGCTTTTCCTCGTCGACCACGATCGATGAAACCTCCGCGGGCGCCAGCGCGCCGATGACGAACTGCGCCGGATCCGCTGACCAAAGCACGATGTCCACCCGCTCGCCGGCCAATTCCTGCGTCACTGCCTGAACCCGCGAACCGCGCATGCCAACGCAGGTCCCGATTGGGTCGATGCGCCGGTCATTCGAGTGCACCGCGATTTTCGCGCGCACGCCCGGGTCGCGCGCCGCTGACTTGATCTCGAGCAGTCCCTCTTCGATCTCCGGCACCTCGAGCTCGAACAGCTTCATGATGAACTGCGGCGCCGTTCTGGACAGCAGCAACTGCGGACCGCGCGCCGTGCGATCGATCTTCATGACCCAGCCGCGCACGCGGTCGCCGATGCGCAGATTTTCTTTCGGGATCATCTGGTCGCGTCCCAGCAGCGCCTCGAGTCGCCCGGATTCCACGATCGCGTTACCGCGCTCCATGCGCTTGATGGTGCCGGTCACCAGCTCGTCGCCCCGGGACAGGAACTCGTTCAGGATCTGCTCGCGTTCCGCGTCGCGGATGCGCTGCAGAATCACTTGCTTCGCGGCCTGCGCGCCGATGCGGCCGAATTCGACCGGCTGCAGCGGCTCCTCGATGAAATCCTCGAGCTTCAGTGCCGCGTCGCGCTTCAGCGCCTCCGACAGTCCGATCTGGCGCTCGGGGAACTCCACCAACTCGTCGCCCACGACCTGCCAGCGGCGAAAGGGCGAGTAGTCGCCGCTCGTGCGGTCGATCGATACCCGCACGTCGATGTCCTCCGAATATTTCTTCTTGGTCGCGGAAGCCAGGGCGAACTCGAGCGCCGCAAAAACCACGTCCTTGTCGACGTTCTTTTCCCGCGCCAGCGCGTCGGCTTGCATGAGGAGGTCTCGGCTCATCTGTTCATCGCTCCAATTCGTTTCACAAGTCCGGCACCAGCTTGGCCCGTTCCATGTCGTCCAGCGCGAGATTGACGACGTGGCCGTCGACCTCGATCGTGGCCATCCGCTCGTCGCACTTCAGCAACAGGCCGGCATAGCGCCGCCGACCGTTCGCGTCGCGCTCGCGCATGCGCACCTCTACCCGCTGCCCGGCGAAGCGCTGAAAATCGCCCGCCTTGCGCAGCGGCCGGTCGAGTCCAGGCGAGGACACCTCCAGCCGGTCGTACTCGACGCCCTCCACCGCGAAGACCCGGGTGAGCTGACGGCTCACGGCAGCGCAGTCGTCCACGCTAACGCCCTGCGGCTTGTCGATGAATACGCGCAACAGACGCGAACGATTCGACTGCTGGAAGTCGACGCACTCGAGCCCCATTCCGCGCACCGTCTGCTCTACGATTTCGGCCAACTCTGCCAAGTCTTCCCAACGCGCAAACAAAAAATGGGCCGAAGCCCATCCCCTCAGGTGCAGCAAAACTGCGCACCTCCAAAGGCTTTGAAGTTTAACAGGATTTCGACACCGGGACAACCGTCGGCGCGCCCCGTTCCGTCGCGCTTGCGAGCAGCGCCGCACAGTGGTGTTGCTCGAGTTCGATCCAGCCACCGGGCTGGAGGTTGCGCGGCAGGCGCAGTGCGCCGAAGCGGACCCGCATCAGCCGGCTGACCCGCATCCCCACCGCTTCGAACAGCCTGCGTACCTCGCGCGTCCGTCCTTCGCGCAAGACCGCGCGGTACCACTGGTTCGCGGCCTCGCCCGCAGCCGCCCGCAATGGCTCGAGATGCGCAAAGGCGGCCTCACCGTCTTCGAGCATGACGCCACGCAGCAGGCGCCGCCGGGTCGCCTCGCTCAGCCTGCCAAGCACGCGTACCTGGTACTCGCGCTCGAGCTGATACCGAGGATGCATTAGCCGGTTGGCCAGTTCGCCGGAATCGGTAAACAGCAGCAGCCCGGAAGTATTCAGATCGAGGCGTCCGACGGCCACCCACTGTCCATCGCGCAAGCGCGGCAGGCGCTGAAATACCGTGGGCCGGCCGCCGGGATCGCTGCGCGTAACCAGCTCGCCAACGGGCTTGTGATAGAGAAGTACGCGCGCCGGGGCGTCGGCACTGCGCAGGCGCACCGGCCGTCCGTCGACCTCGATGCGGTCGTTTTGGTGTGCCCGCTCCCCGAGTACAGCCCTTCTGCCGGCAACCGTGACCCGCCCGGCGGTGATCCAGGCCTCGATGGTGCGGCGCGATCCCAGTCCGGCGGACGCCAGCAGCTTCTGCAGGCGTGTCCCGCCCGGCTCAGCTGCGCGGTTCCGGCCCGGGCGGGATTTCGCTGGCGGTTGCGGGTTCGAGGCCGGTTTGCGGGGCGCGGTTGTCAATTGCGATCGACTCGTACTGCAGGGTTTGTGCGATTTCCTCGAGCGCTGGCAGCTCTTCGAGCGAGCGCAGGCCGAGGTCGTCGAGGAAGGTCTTGGTGGTTGCGTAGAGCGCCGGCCGTCCCGGCGTCTCGCGCTGCCCGACGACGTCGATCCAGCCGCGAGCCTCGAGCGTCTTGATCACTTGCGGCGAAACCGCAACCCCGCGGATGTCCTCAATATCGCCACGCGTCACCGGCTGCCGGTAAGCGACGATCGCGAGCGTCTCGAGCACGGCGCGCGAGTAGCGCGGCGGCTTCTCGGGCTGCATGCGCTCGACGTAGCGCTGGAACTCGGGGCGTGTCTGGAAGCGCCAGCCGCTCGCCAGATGGACGAGCTCGACGGAGCGGTCGGACCACTCCTCGCGCAGCTCCTGCAGCAGGCGGCGCACGGTGTCTGCCCCGATGTCCTCGTCGAACAGGCGACGCAGCGCCGCGAGAGACAGTGGCTCCGCTGTCGCGAGCAGCGCACCTTCTATTACGCGCTTGCATTCAGTGGGATTCAGCATTGCCCAATTTTACGTAGATCGGCGCAAAACACTCCGCCTGCGTGATCTCGATCAGCAGTTCCCGCGCGAGCTCGAGAACGGCGAGGAAGTTCACCACCAGCACGGCGACGCCGCGCACAGGATCGAACAGCTCGGAAAACTCCAGCACGCGGTGCTCGCGTAACCGGCGCAGGATCGCGCTCATATGCTCGCGCACCGAAAGTTCCTCGCGCGAGACATGGTGATGCGCCGAAAGACGCGCACGGTGGAGCAGCCGGCGCCAGGCTTCGGCCAGATCCTGCGGTTCGACGCCCGGCAGCTGCTCGATGACCGTTTTCTCGATCCAGACCGAGACGGCGATGACGTCGCGGCCGGCATGCGGCAGCTGATCGATGGCGAGCGCGGCTTTCTTGATGCGCTCGTATTCGAGCAGGCGGCGCACCAGCTCGGCGCGCGGATCCTCTTCCTCGGCCTCCTGCGCGGGAGGTCGCGGCAGCAGCATGCGCGACTTGATCGCCATCAGAATCGCTGCCATCACCAGATACTCCGCAGCGAGCTCGAGGTTGCGCGCGCGCATGGCGTCAACGTACTCGAGATACTGCCGCGTAAGCGGCGCCATCGGGATGTCGAGGATGTTCAGGTTCTCCTTGCGGATCAGGTAGAGCAGCAGATCGAGCGGCCCCTGAAACGCTTCGAGCACGATTTCGAGCGCGTCGGGGGGAATATAAAGATCGCGCGGCAGCTCGATCAGCGGCTCGCCATACAGCTTTGCCTGAAGGCTGGCAATCTCGCGCTGGGGCGACGGCGTCATGCGGATCAGCTATAGGAAAGGCCGAGCGCTTCGCGCACGTCGCGCATCGTCTCGGTCGCGAGTCGCCGCGCCCGGTCGCAGCCATCGGCAACGATGTTGCGCACCAGGGTCGGGTCGTCGAGGTAGATTTGCGCACGCTCGCGCATCGGTGCGAGTTCGGCCTGTATCGCCTCCGTGATCGGCTGCTTGCATTCGAGGCAGCCGATCCCCGCGCTGGTGCAGCCCCGCTGCACCCAGTCCTTGCGCGCCTCGTCCGAATACACCTGGTGCAGCGACCACACCGGGCAGCGCTCGGGGTTTCCCGGATCGCTGCGCTTCACGCGCGCCGGATCCGTCGGCATCGTGCGAATCTTTTTTTCCACCGACTCCGGGGGTTCGCGCAGTGCGATCGCATTGCCGTAGGACTTCGACATCTTCTGGCCGTCGAGTCCCTGCAGGCGCGATGCCTCTGTGAGCAGGACGTCGGGCTCGACGAGGATCTTCTTCCCGCTGCCCTCGAGCCAGCCGTAAAGGCGTTCGCGGTCGCCACGCGGCAGGTTCTGCTGCTCGTCTAGCAGTGCCTGCGCGCGCTGCAGCGCCTCGGCATCCCCCTGTTCCAGGTACTTCCCCCGCAGTTCGGAGAACAGACGCGCCTTTTTTGAGCCCATCTTCTTGACCGCGGCCTTCGCCCGGTCCTCGAATCCCGCCTCGCGCCCGTAGAGATGATTGAATCGCCGCGCAATCTCGCGGGTGAATTCGACGTGCGGCACCTGGTCTTCGCCGACCGGAACGTACTTGGCACGGTAAATGAGGATGTCCGCGGATTGCAGCAGCGGATAGCCGAGAAAACCGTAGGTCGAAAGGTCGCGATCGGTCAGCTTTTCCTGCTGATCCTTGTACGTCGGCACGCGCTCCAGCCAGCCGAGCGGCGTCATCATGGACAGCAGCAGGTGGAGCTCCGCGTGCTCGGGTATGTGCGACTGCACGAACAGCGTCGCCTGCGCCGGATCCACGCCGGCGGCGATCCAGTCGATCACCATGTCCCAGGCGTTCTTCTGCACCTGCCCGGGACTTTCGTAGTCCGTGGTCAGCGCGTGCCAGTCGGCGACGAAATACAGGCAGGGATACTCGGCCTGCAGCTTGATCCAGTTCTTCAGCACGCCGTGGTAGTGGCCCAGATGCAGGCTTCCCGTGGGACGCATGCCGGACAGGACGCGAGGTTCGTACATGAATGCTTAGCGCAGCAGGGATTCTGAAACGTACACCAGCGGCCGCAAAACCGAGCCCAGCGTGCCCGTCATCAGCAGCAGCACGATCACCGGCAAGCCCCAGGGCTCGAGCTTCGCGTAGCGCCACGCCGCGCGCCCCGGCAGCAGGCTCGCGACGATTCGGCCGCCGTCGAGCGGCAGGATCGGCAGCAAGTTGAGGAACATGAGCACCAGATTGACCCGGATTCCAGCGAGCGACATTTGAGCAAGCGGCACTTCGAAGAACGCCGGCAGCACCGGCGCGACGTGAAGCAGAATCGCCCAGCCTAGCGTCATGACGAGGTTGGCACCCGGCCCTGCAGCCGCGACCCAGGCCATGTGCTGGCGCGGCTTGCGCAGCGCCGAAAAATTGACCGGCACCGGTTTCGCCCACCCGAAGAGAAACGCTCCGACCCCTGAAACGGTGCTCAGCACGAGAATCGCGCCGGGCACCAAAATGGTTCCGACCGGGTCGATATGCCGCAGCGGGTTCAGGCTGATGCGGCCCTGCGCGTAGGCGGTGAGATCGCCGAAGTGACGCGCCACGTAGCCGTGCGCCGCTTCGTGCAGGGTGATCGCGAAAAGCACCGGAAGGGCGTAAATCGCGATCGTCTGTACGAGGGGGGCGACGTCCATTGACTCGGGGAAAGGCCGGCTCGGATTCTATCAGACGGAGCCGCCGCGTTTCGCCTTACCCCGCGATGCCAAGCCGCGACAGATCGCCGCGACCGCGGCGCAGAACGGAGACATCGTCGGTGCTCAGGTCGACGACGGACGTGGGCTCGATGCCACAGGAGCCTGCGTCGATGACCAGATCGAGGTCGTGTTCGAGGCGCGCACGAATCTCTTGCGCGTCGGACAGCGGCTCCGCATCGCGTGGAAGATGCAGGGTCGCCGACAGCATCGGCTCGGTGAGCTCGGCGAGCAATGCGCGCGCAACGGGATGCGAGGGGATGCGCACGCCGATCGTCTTGCGACGCGCGTGCAGCAAGCGGCGCGGCAGTTCGCGCCGCGCCCGCAGGATGAACGTGAAGCTGCCCGGCGTCGCCGACCTGATCAGTCGGTATTGCGCGTTGTTCACGACCGCAAAGGTCGCGACCTGCGCGAGGTCGCTGCACATCAAGGTCAGATGATGGCGCTCGTCGAGCGCGCGCACGCGTCGCAGACGCTCCAGCGCGCGCGCGTCACCCAGCCGGCAGCCGAGCGCGTAACAAGAATCCGTCGGATACGCGATCAGCCCGCCCTGCACGACGATCTCGGCCGCGCGCCGCACCAGCCGTGCCTGGGGGTGCGTCGGATGGATCTCGAAGTACTGCGCCACGCGCTCAGCGCCGCCACGCTTCCCAGATCGCCGCCAGCGGAGGGAAAAATGCGGGCAATGCGCCGAACTCGACGCCCTCTCCCGGCGCATGAAAGTCCGAGCCGCGCGACGCGCACAACCCGAACTTCGCCGCCAGCGCCGCAAACAGATGGTACTGATCCGGAGTGTGGCTAGAGGTCACGATCTCGAGACCGTGACCGCCCGCGGCGCAGAACTCGCCGATCAAGTCGTCCAGGGCCTGCGCGCTCAAACGATAGCGCCCCGGGTGTGCGAGCACCGCCCGTCCGCCCGCAGCGCGAATCCAGCGCACCGCATCGCGCAGCGCCGCCCAGTCGTGCGGCACGAAGCCAGGCTTGCCCGGAACGAGAAAGCGCCGAAATGCCTCCGCCAGGCTGCTCACCGCGCCGATGGCTACCAGATGCCGCGCGAAGTGTGTGCGACCAATCATGGCGGGATTCTCGGCCTGGCGCAGAGCGCCATCGAAGCAGCCGCGAATGCCGGCGTTCTCCAGGCTGCGCGCCATCGCTTGGGCGCGGCGCGTCCGCCCCGAGCGCACCCACGCCAGCCCCGCTCCGAGCGAAGCGTCATCCGGATCGATGCCCAGGCCTACGACGTGCACTGTCTGCCCGCGCCAGGTCACCGAGATCTCGACGCCATTGACGAAAACGAGCCCGAGCTCGTGTGCGACCTGCTCGGCGTCGGCCAGGCCCGCCAGCTGATCATGATCCGTGAGCGCCAGGAGATCGACGCCATGCGCGACCGCCCTACGCACCACCTCGGACGGCGGCAGAGATCCGTCCGATACGTTCGAATGACAATGCAGATCGACGCGCATCATGTTGCGTCGAAGAATTCCTCGATCAGGCGGGCGACCGCCTCGGGCTGATCATGGTGCAGCATGTGACCGGCATCCTGGACGGTAACGTAGCGCAGCCGCGCGAATGCTGCGCGTCGCGCAGCATGATCTTCCGGCGTGATCTTCGCCCGTTGCAGCAAAGCAGTGCCGCTCGCGTCGACCCACAGCACGGGCGCCTTGACCTCGCGCCAGCAGGCTCGCACCTCTTCGTACTGGTACAGCATCGGATTGATGATCTTGTGTGCGGGATCGCCACGCAGCGCAACCGTACCGTCGTCCAGCGCCCGGCCCCAGTGCTTTGCGAGGAACTCCGCCCGCGCACGCGTAAGGCGCGGATTGCCCTTCTGCATGCGATCGGCGAGCGCCGAGAAATCCGGGTACGGACGCAGGCTGGGAGGCTCGCGCAGCTCGTCGAGCCAGCGCCGGTAGCGCCCGGGCGCCCGGTCCGGGGTCGTCGCCGCGAGCCCGAAGCCCTCGAGGTTCACCAGCCGCGCGATCCGCTCGGGGCGCACGCCGGCGTAGAGCGCCGCCACATTACCGCCGAGGCTGTGACCGGCCAGATTGACCGGTGCGTCAGCATGAAACGCTGCGAGCAGCGCATCGAGATCGCCAATGTAGTCCGGAAACCAGTAGCAATCGGAACGGCCCCACTCGCTCAGCCCGTAGCCGCGCCAGTCCGGTGCGTAGACGTCCCAGTCGAGCGCCAGCGCGTCGACCAGAAACTGAAACGAGGCCGATACGTCCATCCAGCCGTGCAGCAGCACGATCCGACGCGCGCGCTCGCCCGGCCAGTGACGAACGTGGTAGCGCATACCCCGGATTTCAAAGAAAAGCGATTCGCTCTTGCGCATCGGCCTCGTCTCGGCATGGGGCGCGATCTTATCAAGCATGCATTGGGCGATCGACTGGAGGCTAGCCTGCCGGTACGGCGTCGAGCGCCACGGCTGGGGTGCGTCCGCAAACCAGGTCGGCCAGCGCGCGTCCCGAGCCGCAAGCCAGAGTCCAGCCGAGCGTGCCATGCCCGGTATTGAGAAACAGGTTTTCGTACCGCGTTCGATTCAAGATCGGAACATTGCTCGGCGTCGCAGGTCGCAGTCCCGCCCAGAATTCGAGCTCGCCCGCGACTGCCAGCTGCGGAAACAGTTGTCGCAGGCGCTGGGCGATCGCCTCGCAGCGCGCGCGATTGATCGAAAGGTCGTAGCCGGCAAGATCGGCCGTACCGGCGGCGCGCAGTCGGTTGCCGAAGCGCGAGATCACAATTTTGTGCGCCTCGTCGCTCAGACTCACCGTGGGCGCCTCCGGCGCATCGGGTTGCAGCGCGACTGTGATCGAGTACCCCTTGAGCGGAAATATCGGCAGCCGGATGCCGAGCGGCGCAAGCAGCCGCGGGCTATAGCTGCCGAGCGCAACCACCACCGCGTCCGCGGCGATGACCTCACCGCGCGCCAGGCGCACGCCACGCGCCCGTCCGCTCTCGAGTTCGACTCCGCTGATCGAGGCCCCGTAGCGAAACTCGGCTCCCCGCGCTGCAGCCAATCCGGCGAGCGCCTGCGTGAATCGCCGCGCATCGCCGGACTCGTCCGTCGCTGCGTAGACGCCACCGGCGATCGGGACCTTCGATCGACCAAGCGCAGGCTCCAGCGCCACGCACTCCGCCGCACTCAACACCGTACGCCCGGCGCCATGCGCATGTGTCGCCCGCGCGTTGCGCGCGAGCGTCGCAAATTCCTGCGCATCGCTGCAGAAATGCAGGATCCCCCGCTGCAGACAGTCGTATTCGATTCCGCACCGCTCGCGCAGCGCGTCGAGCTGCGCGTGGCTGTAGCGCGCAAGCTCGGCCAGGCGCAGGACATTGCGCTCGAAGTGTCCCGGCAGGCACTCGGCCAGGAAAGCAAGGGTCCAGCGCCACTGATCCGGGTCGGCACGCCAGCCAAACCGCAGCGGCGCGTCCTCGCGGCCCAGCCAGCGCAGCAGCTTGGGCAGCAGCGAGGGTTTAGCCCAGGGCTCGGCATGTGCGGCCGCAATCTGGCCGCCGTTCGCGAAACTGGTCTCAAGTGCAGGGCCGGGCTGCCGATCGAGCACGACGACCTCGTGTCCGTCCTCGACGAGGTACCACGCGCTCGTGACGCCGATGACGCCTGCGCCGAGAACCAACACTTTCATGCCGCTATGATAGCGGCCCTGATTCACTCGTTTCGGGTTGACCGCGATGCCGCTGTACGCCTTCGACGCGCGCCAGGTGGAACTGCGTGGCGCACACCACTACATTGCGCCCGATGCGACGGTCCTCGGCTCCGTCATCCTGGAGGAGAACGCCAGCATCTGGTTCAACGTCGTCATCCGCGCCGACAACGACCGAATCCACATCGGCGCGGGAACGAACGTCCAGGACGGCTCGGTGCTGCATGTCGACCCGGGATATCCGCTGACGCTCGGCGCAGGCGTGAGCATCGGTCACAAGGCGATGCTGCACGGCTGCAGCATCGGCGACGGCACGCTGATCGGCATCAACAGCGTCATCCTGAACGGCGCACGCATCGGCCGCGGCAGTCTGATCGGAGCAAACAGCCTGATCACCGAGGGCAAGCAAATTCCCGATGGCGTGCTCGTGCTCGGTTCGCCCGGCAAGGTCGTGCGCGAGCTGACGGCCGAGGAGCGCGCCAACTTGCTGCGCATCGCCGAGGGCTACGTCGAGCGTTCGAGAAAATTCAAGACGCGGCTGCGAGCGCAGCCGCTTCCCGAGTCCGCGCGCTGACCGCGTCCGCGCGCCGCAGCTCAGGCGCCCTTACTTCGGCGCCATCCGGATCGCGCCGTCCAGCCGGATCGTCTCCGCATTCAACATCTCGTTCTCGATGATGCTGCGCGCGAGCTGCGCGTACTCCGACGGTCGTCCAAGCCGCGAGGGGAACGGCACCTGCTTGCCGAGGGAATCCTGCGCCTCCTTGGGCAGCCCCATCAGCATCGGGGTTTCGAAGATTCCGGGCGCGATGGTGCACACGCGAATGCCGTTGCGCGACAAGTCGCGCGCAATCGGCAGGGTCATGCCGACCACACCGCCCTTGGAGGCCGAGTAGGCGGCCTGCCCGATCTGGCCATCGAAGGCAGCCACCGAGGCCGTGTTGACGATCACGCCGCGCTCGCCCGCCGCGTTCGGCCCGGCCTTCGCCATCTCGAACGCCGCAAGCCGGATCATGTTGAAAGTACCGATCAGGTTGACCGTGATGACTTTCGCAAACGACGCCAGTTTGTGCGGCGTCTCCTTGCCGAGGGTCCGCTCCGCAGCGGCAATGCCGGCGCAGTTCACCAGGACGTGCAGGCCGCCGAAAGCTTTCAGTGCGGCGTCCACCGCCGCCTTGCCGTCGGCTTCCGAGGTGACGTCGCATCTGATGAAGCGCGCGTTCGCACCGAGCTCCTGCGCAAGCTTCGCGCCGGCTTCCGCCTGCATGTCGGCGATCATCGCCTTACCGCCGTTTTCGACCGCCATTCGCACGGTGGCCGCCCCAAGCCCCGACGCGCCGCCCGTGACCAGAAATACGCTGCCTTTGATCTGCATGATGGTCTCCCGCTAGAGGCCGCGGATGGTATGCGTTTTGGGCGCCCGCCGGCAAGCGCATGCGGGCCGCAGGCGCGCGACGGCTATAATCAAACGATTAGTTTGGTACCCAAACGATTCACACGATGCTGCGGCTCGCCTTCGGGCTGAATTTTGCCGACCTCTACACGCGCGAGGGCCTGCTACAGCTCGACGCGCGGTTCCTCGAGTTCCTGCAGCAAGTGGACGCTGCACTGGCGGCGCGCCTGCACAGCGCGCGGGACGCGCCGCTGGCGCTCGACGCGAAGAGCGAAGCGGCGTTGCTGCTCGACGCCGCCCCGCATCTGGAGGATTTTCTTGCCCGCCTGTTCAGCATCGAGGCGGAAGTCCAGGCGCTGGCCGCGCGACATGACGCGCTCGCGCCGCTCTACGCGGTCAAGCGCCAGTTCGTCCAGCGCAGGGTGCTAAACAAGTTCAAGTCCGCCGACGCCGAGAAGATCGACGGGCCGGCGCTCGAACAGCGACTGTCGGCCTGGTTCGGCGAAGCGTTCTCGGAGCTCGCCTTTGCGCGCCACGTGACGGCCTGGCAGGCCGACGAGACGGCAATGCGCGAACCCCTCGAAGTCGCGGCGCAGTACGCCGCGTGGGCGGCATTGAGCCGCGCCGGACGCGCGCGAAGCGCAGCGGGCGTGCTTTTCAAGGCGCCCCGCAAGCTCGACATGATCCGTCTGGTGCCAGTTCACAGCGACGCACGCGAGGGCTATCCGCGCCACAGCCTGGGCCCCGATCACCTGCGCCGCCGCGAGGGTTTCGCGCTCACCGACCCCGGCGCGGACCTGGTCGGGGCGCTCGATGAGACCCACTACTGCATCTGGTGCCATGAACAGGGCAAGGATTCCTGCTCCAGGGGGCTCAAGGAAAAGGCGCCATCCACCGCCTATCGCAAGACGGTGTTCGGCGTTCCGCTCGCCGGCTGTCCGCTGCAAGAGCGGATCTCCGAGTTCCAGATGCTCAAGTCGCGCGGACAGCCGCTTGCAGCGCTCGCCATCATCTGCGTGGACAATCCGATGGTCGCCGCCACGGGACACCGGATCTGCAACGACTGCATGAAGTCCTGCATCTACCAGAAGCAGGACCCGGTCAATATTCCGCAGGCGGAAACGCGCACGCTCAAGGACGTGCTCGAGCTGCCCTGGGGCTTCGAGCTCTACTCCCTGCTGACGCGCTGGAATCCGCTCAACCTGCACCGGCCGCTGCCGCGCCCGTCGAGCGGGCGGCGCGTGCTGATCGTCGGTCTCGGACCGGCCGGCTTCACCCTCGCGCACCACCTGATGAACGACGGCCACGCGATCGTTGGCATCGACGGCCTGAAGATCGAACCGCTGCCGCCCGAGCTCTCGGGCGTCGATGTGCGCGGGCAACGGCTGCCCTTTGCGCCGGTGCGCGACGTGCGCAGTCTGTACGAGCCGCTCGACGCACGCGTCATGGCCGGATTCGGGGGCGTCGCAGAGTACGGCATCACCGTGCGCTGGGACAAGAATTTCCTCAAGGTGGTTCGGCTGCTGCTCGAGCGGCGCGCGGCGTTCGCGATGTTCGGCGGGGTGCGCTTCGGCGGTACGCTCAGGCTAGAGGACGCCTGGGCGATGGGATTCGACCACGTCGCCCTGTGCGTCGGCGCCGGCAAACCAACCGTGCTCGACATTCCGCACGGCCTGGCGCGCGGCGTACGCGCGGCGTCCGATTTCCTGATGGCGCTGCAGTTGACCGGCGCGGCCAAGATCGATGCGATCGCAAACATGCAGCTGCGCTTGCCCGTGGTGGTGGTTGGCGGCGGGCTCACCGCGATCGACACCGCGACCGAGTCGCTCGCGTACTACGTGGTGCAGGTAGAAAAATTCCTTGCGCGTTACGAAACCCTCGCCGCGGAGCGCGGCGAGGATGCGGTGCGCGAAACCTGGGACGATCAGGAGCGCGAGATCGCCGAGGAGTTTCTCGCCCATGCGCGCGCCATTCGCGCCGAGCGCTCCGCCGCCACGGCCGAGGGTCTCACGCCGCAGGTCATAGAGCTGCTGCAGGGCTGGGGAGGAGTGACGATCGCGTACCGACGGCGCCTGATCGACAGTCCGTCCTACACCCTGAATCACGAAGAGGTGGAGAAGGCCTTGGAGGAAGGCGTCGTCTTCGCCGAAGGATTGGCGCCGCTTGCGGTAGACGTCGACAATTACGGTGCGACGCGCGGCATGCAGTTCAGCATGCAGCAGCGCGAGGCCGACGGACGCTGGCGGGCCACCGGCGAATGCTGGCTGCCGGCACATACCGTATTCGTTGCCGCCGGAACGCAGCCGAACACCGTGCTTGCGCGCGAAGACGCCGCCCATTTCGCACTCGACGGCCGCTACTTTGCCGCCTGCGATGAAGACGGCGGACCCCTCAAGCCCGAATATTCGGCAGCGAAGCCCCTGACGGCTGACGTGCTGTTGTCGCGTAGCAGCGACGGACGTTTCGTCAGCTATTTCGGCGACGTCCATCCATCCTTTTTCGGCAACGTGGTCAAGGCCATGGGGTCAGCGAAGCAGGGCTACCCGCGCGTAAGCCGCGTCCTGGCGAGGCGCGCGCCCGCGCTCGCGCTCGACGACGCGGTTTTTTTCGAGCGCCTGAACGGCGCGTTGCGCGCCACGGTACATGCAGTCCGGCGCCTGACGCCCACGATTGTTGAGGTGGTTGTCCACGCGCCGCTCGCAGCGCGTCGTTTCCAGCCAGGACAGTTCTATCGTCTGCAGAATTACGAAAGCCTTGCGCCGGTGATCGAAGGTACGTGCATGCAGATGGAAGGACTTGCCCTCACCGGCGCCTGGGTCGACCGCGCAGCAGGACTGGTCTCGACCATCGTGCTCGAGATGGGCGGCTCGAGCGATCTTTGTGCACAGCTGGAGGTCGGCGAGCCGGTGGTCCTGATGGGACCGACCGGTACGCCGACCGAGATCCGCGGCGGCGAAACCGTATTGCTCGCCGGTGGGGGACTCGGCAACGCGGTGCTGTTTTCGATCGGCCAGGCGTTTCGCGCAGCCGGCTCGAAGGTGCTGTATTTCGCCGGCTACAAGAAGGTGGTCGACCGCTACAAAGTCGAGGAAATCGAGAAGGCTGCTGACACCGTCGTCTGGTGCTGCGACGAGACGCCCGGGTTCGCGCCCGGCAGGCCCCAGGACCGCGGCTTTCTGGGCAACATCGTCCAGGGCATGGATGCCTATGCCTCCGGGCGCCTGGGCGGTGCGCCGATTCCCATGCGCGCGGTCGACCGCGTCATCGCGATCGGCTCCGACCGCATGATGGCCGCGGTGGCTCGCGCACGCCACGACCTGCTCAAGCCGCACCTGCGCGAGGACCACGTCGCCATCGGGTCGATCAACTCGCCGATGCAATGCATGATGAAAGAAATTTGCGCGCAGTGTCTCCAGCCGCAGCGCGATCCGATGAGCGGCCAGACCAGCTATGTGTTTTCCTGCTTCAACCAGGACCAGCCGCTCGACTGGGTCGATTTCGGTACCCTGAACGAGCGCCTCAAGCAGAACTCGCTCGCCGAGAAGATCACCGCGGAGTGGCTGCGGCGTTGCATGCCTGTGTTGCGCCGGCAGCGTCGCTTCGTTTAGAGCCCCGCGCTCGGCCGCGGCGGCCTGCCTTGGTCTCTTGGCGTCTCGGCGCACCGGGTCCTCGCTTATTGGACTGTCTAAACAATTGCCTTGACTTTATGTTTGGACAGTAGATAAATTCCATTGGACTGTCTAACTACCTCTGCAAGTCAGTCCGGGGGAAAGGGGTCGCATGATAAGCAGCAAAGAATTACTTGAAAAAACAGGGCTATCCAGAGCTACATTAAACAATTACATTAACTTAGGGCTGCTTCCCCGGCCGGACGTTCGCTTTCCCGGCCCTGACGATGGCGACGCACGCAGGCTCGGCTACTTCCCCGAAGCGGTGTTGCGCCGCATCGACGAGATCCAACGCCTGAAGGACACGGGCATGGCGATGTCCGAGATCGTGGCGCATTTCGCCGCGCAGGGCCTATCGGGCATCGGCGGCGTGGGCGCGGACCTGCCGACCGCCCGCACCGCGGCCGCCCTCGCCTCCGGGGAAGCGTCCGAGGGCTCGCTGCGCGTCACGCTCGGCGATCTGCCCAATCCCTGCTACATGGTGAACTACAACTTCGAGCTCGTTTGGCACAACGAGCCGGCGCGCCGCTTGATGCTCGGCGGCTTCGACGCGCTCCCCTCGAGCAGCGAGTCGCGCAACGTGTTCGCCTTCCTGCAGCGCGGCGGGGCCTGCGTCGACTGCGGCCCCTGCGAGGAGCTGCTGGGCTTTCACCTCTCGGTTGCCAAGCGACGCTCGACCAAGGGCGGTTTCTTCGCCCTGTGCAAGGATGTACCCGCCGAGCAGCTCGGCACGCTCGAGAGGCTGTACCAGGAGACGGAGCCGCTGCCCCACCAGGCCATCTCGCAGCTGAGGGTAAACGCTCCGGACAGCAGCGGCGGCTGCGCGCCGCACACGGTATACGCGACCCAGTTTCGCGAAGGGATCCTGTTCGCCTACGTCCCGGGTGAACCCGCCTCCGACCATCTGCTCGCCCTGCTCGCGCGCCGCGACGAGGTGATTCGGGACCTGATCCGCAAGCGCCTGCCGGTGCTGACGCATGTTGCAGTGCTGGTCGCTGACCTGCAGGACTCGGTCAAGATCTGTGCGGAGCTGCCGCCCGAGGAGTACTTCGAGCTCATCAATCAGATCTGGTCTGCGATGGAGCCGATCTTCCGCCGCTACTACGGAACCTACGGCAAGCACGCCGGCGACGGCATGGTGTACTACTTCTTCCCCCAACCCGACTGCGACTACGTGATGAACGCGCTTGCCGCGGCGCACGAGATGCGCGAGGCGATGCGCAGCATCAGCAAAGCCTGGCAGCTGCGCAAAGGCTGGTCGAACGAGCTCTATCTCAACACCGGGTTGAACGAAGGACAGGAGTGGCTGGGGACCTTTCAGACCGCCACCCATGTTGAATTCACGGTGCTGGGCGATACGATCAACCACGGCGCGCGACTGTCGGACTTCGCGCGCTACGGCGCGATCTGGGCGACCAAGAACATGCTCGGAAAGCTCGACGTCGACGCGCGCCGGCGCATCAAGTTCGGCGTGCGACGCGCGGGCGACGGCGGCCGCGCGATGTTTGTGGAATCCACCTACGTCAGCGTGGGCAGCTTGCTCGATCCGGCGCAGCCTCGCAGCGACAAGCTGCGCGAGATCGCCGCGCTGCCGGTCACCGAGATCGTCGACGTCCGGCCCGAGTAGCCTCGCACGCGGCGTCGCCGCGGCCGCACTATACTGGACACCGGATGGCGGGCCCGAAACGGACGCTCGAGCGCTACGCGCTGCTGTCGGTCGGCGCGGCCGTGCTCACCATCGCTCTGAAAGTGCTCGCCTGGTGGTTGACCGGGTCGGTCGGCCTGCTGTCGGACGCGCTCGAGTCGCTGGTCAACCTTGCGGGCGCGCTGCTCGCGCTCTGGATGTTGCGCCTTTCCGCGATGCCGCCGGACGAGGAGCATCCCTTCGGACGCTCCAAGGCCGAATACTTTTCGAGCGGCGCCGAGGGTGGCCTGATCGTCGTCGCGGCCCTGCTCATCGTCTGGACGGCGGTGCCGCGCCTCATCGCGCCGCAGCCGATCACTGTGCCGGGGCTCGGAATCGCCTTTTCCGTCGTCGCCTCCGCAGTGAACCTGGGTGCCGCGCTGGTCCTGCTTCGCGCGGGCCGCGAGTACCACAGCATCGCGCTCGAAGCGGACGCACGACACCTGCTGACCGACGTCTGGACCTCCGCCGGCGTCATCATCGGCGTCGCTCTGGTCGCGCTCACCGGCTGGCTGCGCCTCGATCCCCTCATCGCGTTGGCTGTCGCGATCAATATTCTGTGGACCGGAGCGAAGCTGATGCGCCGCTCGGTCACCGGTCTGCTCGACCCGGCGATTCCGCAGACGGAGCGCGCCGAGATCACGCGCATCTTCGTGGAGTATTCACGCCGCTACGGGGTGTCGTTCCACGCCCTGCGCACGCGGCACGCCGGAACGCGGCGCTTCGTCTCCTTCCATCTGCTGGTGCCGGATGCCTGGACGGTGGAGCACGCGCACCGGCTCGCCGAGGAGATCGAATCGCGCATTCGCTCGCTGGTGCCGAACGCGTCGACGTTCAGTCACATAGAGCCCGTGTCACACCCGAGCTCCTACGACGACATCCCGCTCGATCGCTGAGCTCGAGTCGAGCACCTGGCGGCCAGCACGACTCTTCGGATCCCAAACTCAGGCCTGAAGCGTCCCGCCCACGCGGGTGGATCAGGCTAACCGTCTCTTCCGAGGTACGGAACCTGTATGAAGACGTCGACCTGCTTGAATCGGCGCGTCGTCATGCGGTTTCAGATGCAAGGATCTCGGCCATGCGCGCCTTGATGAAATCGATCTGCCGGTCCTTCATCCAGTACGCACCGACAATCCACGTCGCGGTCAGGCCCGCAATGCCGCCTCCGAGCAGGATGACGTCGTTCGAATGTGCCCCACCGTACAGTCGCTGGAACATGCCGCTCGCCGCTATGAACAGGCCGAGCACCAGCAATCCGATGAATTGGACCTTGGTGGCTGCCTTGTAGGAGAAGTTGCCCTCGGCGAGCGCGCCCTCGGGTCCCGGCATGATCCTGCCCTCCAACTGCACAACATCGGCCGACGTGCCGAGCAGCGTGCGCTTCCAGACCCGGAAACGGGATCCCTCCAGCCGCCCCAGCAGACGCTCTTCGGCCGAAAAGCGGCTCCTCGTCGCCAGCAGCGATCGAATACGCTGCAGCGCCGTGTCCGCGCTGCAGCGGCCCGCGGCGCGGAACGGTTCACGCCAGAACAGCAGCCGTCCGATCACGGTTCTTCGCCGGGCAGGCGCTGCCCCGCGAGCCGGGCGATCGCCTCACCCGTCATGCGTTGGCCGATCCATTCCTCCAGGGGTTGCGCTCCCAGCGTGAGGTAGAAATCCCGCGCCGGCGTGTTCCAGTCGAGCACGCTCCATTCGAGACGCCCGCAGCCGCGCGCACGCGCAAGGCGTGCAACGAACACCATCAGCGCCTTGCCGTAGCCGCGGCCGCGGTGCCCGGGGCGCACGAACAGGTCCTCCAAGTACAGGCCAGGTCTGCCCAGAAAGGTCGAGAAACTCTGAAAAAATACCGCGAAGCCGACCGCCGACGCGCCCTCTTCGGCGAGCACCGCCTCGGCCACGGGTTGCGCGCCGAACAAGTGCATCTGCAGGCCTTCCTCGGTTGCGCTGAGGTGATCCAGCACGCGTTCGTATTCCGCGAGACCCCGGATCAGCTCGAGCAGGACCGGAACGTCCCCGGCTACCGCGTGGCGAATGCGAAACTCGCGCCCCATGGGCGTCCCAGGCCCTCAGGCAAGTGTGCAGGCTTCGTCGAACGCGAGCCGTGGATTGCGCGGGAAGACCTTCGACGGATCGCCGTAGCCGAGATTGCACAGGAAGTTGGACTTCGTCCTGCCGTCCGGAAAGAATGCTGCATCGACTTTTGCATTGTCGAACCCCGACATCGGACCGCACTCCAGACCCAGCGCACGCGCGGCGAGTATCAGGTAAGCGCCCTGCAGGGATCCGTTGCGCATCGCAGTGGTCTGCACATGCGCCTTCTTCTCTTCGCCTTCGAACGCCGCTTTCGCATTCGGATTGTTCGGAAACGTGCGCGGCAGGTTCTCGTAGAAGCGCAGGTCGTAGGCGATGATCACGGTGGCCGGCGCTCTCATTGTCTTGTCGAGGTTGCCCGGGCTGAGCGCCGGCGCGAGCTTGTCCTTGCCCGCCTTCGTACGCACGAATACCAGCCGCGCGGGCTGGGTATTCATCGTTGTCGGACCCCATTTCATGAGCTCGTAGAGTTCGCGCAGCTGTGCGTCGCTGACCGGTCTTTCGAGGAATCCGTTCTGGGTTCTCGCTTGGCGGAACAGCGTGTCGAGTGCCTGATCGTCCAGCATGGCAACGTGGGCTTTCGAAAGTGGGCCGGCGCCGATGGTAGCATCGCGCGCGCATGCTCGATCTTGCCAGCGTAATACGACCCGGCGACGGTGTGATCTGGGGCCAGGCCACCGCGGAGCCGCAAACACTGGTCGAGGCGTTTCTCGCCCAACGCGCCGGTTTTTCCGGGACCTCGATATTCCTGGGCATCAATTACTCAGGCGCGGTGCGCGCCGAGCACGCCGATCACCTTCGCCTCACGGCGTATTGCGGCGCCGGCCACAATCGCAAGCTGATCGATGCCGGTGTCGCCGACGTGCTGCCGCAGCCATTCTCCCGATTCGGCGAGCTGATCCGCCAGGGGAAGATTCGCAGCGACGTCGTGCTCGTGCAGGTCAGTCCGGCGAACGCGCGGGGCGAGCACAGTCTGGGCATGTCCGCCGAGTATCTGATTCCGGCGCTCGCGCAGGCGCGTGCGATCGTCGCCGAAATCAACGACCAAGTGCCGTGGACCTACACGGAGCGCGTCCTGCGGGAGGGCGATTTCGCGCTGAGCGTCCGCTCCTCGCGCGCGCCCGCGCTCGCCTCTCCGGGCGCACCGGGCGAGATCGAACAGCGCATCGCGGCGCATGCTGCGGGCTTCGTCCCGGATGGCGCGACGCTGGAGTTCGGCATTGGCAGCTTGCCGGATGCGATCCTTGCGGCACTCGCGGACCGGCGCGATCTCGGCGTGCACTCCGGCTCGCTGGGTGACGGCGTCGTCGACCTGATGCGACGCGGCGTCATCAGCAATGCGCGCAAGCCGATAGACGCGGGCAAAACGATCGGCGGCGTGCTACTCGGCACGCGCAAGCTGTTCGATTTCGTCGATCGCAATGCGGCGGTCGAGCTGCGCAGCAGCGACTACACGCATGGCGCACGGGTGTTGGCGCAGCTGCCAAACTTTGTTGCGATCAACTCGGCCGTCGAAGTGGATCTCACCGGCCAGGTGAATGCCGAGATCGCGAACGGCGCCTACGTCGGCGCGGTCGGCGGCGCGCCGGATTTCATTCGCGCAGCAAATACCTCGCCCGATGGACTCTCTCTCATCTGCCTGCCTTCCGCAGCGGGATCGAAATTCTCACGCATCGTCGCCCGTCTGACCGGGCCGGTAGCCACGCCGCGCAGCGAGGCGGGCGTGTTTGTGACCGAGTACGGCGCCGCGGACTTGCGCGGACTGTCAGTGCGCGCGCGCATCGCACGGATGATCGGTATCGCGCACCCTGTGTTTCGGGAAAGTCTCGAGCGCGAGGCGCACGGGCTGGGGTTGTTGCGAGCGTGAGCTTCCTGCACGGAACGCTCCTGCAGATCCCCGGCCGCCTTGATCGGTGAGAGCCCTTGCAACGCTCTCGTTGGACACGGGCCCCAGGGAACAACATTCCATCACCGGAAATTGCGTAGCACTCTGACGGTCCAGAACGGTGCGGCGGCAAGCAGGACGAACCCGAGCGAGCACAGAAATCCCGTGCGGTAACCGTCGGTCAGGTCGTGCAGCACGCCGCCGAGGAGCGAGCCGCAGGCTGCGCCGAGGGCGTTGGTGGCATAGATGGTGCCGTAGATGGTCGCGACCCTCGGCCCAGCGAAGTGCTTGGCACAGACCGAGGAAATAATCGGACCGCGCACGCCCATGCATAGGCCGAAGACGAGAACGAAGGCGACCAGCAGTGCGCCGGAGGGCGTTCCCGCGAGCACGATCAGCAGCAGCATGCCGGTCGCCGTGCCCATGAAGCTCGCGGTCACGGTCTGGCGAACCCCGAAGCGGTCCGAGAGGAATCCGCTGCCCATGACGCTCATCGCGGAGAGCATGCCTACAAAACCGAAGGCAGTTGCCGCGGTCAGTGCTGCAAACCCCGCGTCGATGAAGAACACGACGAGCTGCACCAAAATGATGAACATCGCGACCGAGGTGCAGAAGAACGCCTGCGCGAGCGCCCAATACATCGGGGATTGCAGCGCACTGCGCAATGTCCAGCCGCTGCCGCCATCGCCGCGATGCGCGTCGACGCGATATTCGGGATTGCCGGCATGGAAGCGTTTCCATGGCAAGCCAAGCGCCATGATGAAGGCGGCCACCAGCAAGATGCTGCCGAGGACGCGATACGCGTTCTCCCACTGTAAGCGCTCGATCAGCACCTGCGTGAGCGGGACAAACACGACCGAGCCGACGCCGAAGCCCGAGTAGGCGACACCGAGCGCGGTCGACAGACGCGCGCGGAACCAGCGTGAGAGCAGGCCCGAGCTTGGCACCATGCCGGTGAAACTCACGCCGATGCCGACGCACGCCCCAACCAGCAGGTAGAACTGCCACAGGCGATCGAGACTTCCCGCCAGCACGAATGCGCTGCCGAGCACGACCAGGCCGGTCGTATAGGCCCAGCGCGGGCCGACTCGGTCGAAGACCATCCCGACGAAGGGTGCCGCGAAACCGTTTACCAGCAGGTAGAGCGAATACACGCTGGTCAGACTGGAGCGGCTCCAGCCGAACTCGGCTTCGAGCGGCTTGAGGAAGACCGAATATGTATCGCCGATGCCGCGGCCGAGCATGTTGAGCAGAAAGCAGCTCGCCAGCACCGCGAGCGCGGTACGCTGCAACTGCGTGGCGTCGGAGGATTCGCGGCTCAACGCGTCGGAATCAGCCTTGCGGCTCGAGGCCGAAGACCTGCCGAAGATACGCGAGGTAGCGCGGGTCCTTGCTGACGGTTTTGCCTGGCGAATCCGACACCTTCGCCACCGGCTGGCCGTTGCACTCGGTCATTTTGATGACGATGTTGAGCGCTTCGTAGCCGAGGTCGTTGGTCAGATTGGTGCCGATGCCGAAGGCGGTACGCGTACGCCCGTGAAAGCGACGGGCGATCTGGATGGCGAGCGGAAACGACAGCTGGTCGGAGAAAATCAGCGTCTTGGTGCGAGGATCGACCCGGTTCACCCCGTAGTGCGCGATCATGCGCTCGCCCCACTCGAACGGATCGCCAGAATCGTGCCGCGCACCGTCGAACAGCTTGCAGAAGTACATGTCGAAGTCGCGCAGAAACGCGTCCAGACCGTAGGTGTCCGACAGCGCGATGCCGAGGTCGCCGCGGTATTCCTTGGCCCAGGTGTCCATCGCGAAGGTCTGCGAGTCGCGCAGGCGCGGGCCGAGCGCCTGGCAGGCC
>Ga0210102_1000064_pt1 | contig 29579 bp, 31 predicted proteins | sample RushOxbow_ThreeS_4_FD_185563 | JGI IMG/M metagenome (GOLD analysis project Ga0210102, IMG submission 185563) | Wetland microbial communities from San Francisco Bay, California, USA, that impact long-term carbon sequestration -... | ecosystem: Environmental > Aquatic > Marine > Wetlands ...
CGCGAGTTATGCACACCCCCCCCAGCCTGCGGGTGCCCGTGTTTGCTGCCAAACCGGGCGGTTGCCTAATTTCTAGGCAGTTTTGCCCGGTTTTTCATCACCTTGGCGTACATTTTTCCAGTAAAAACGAGTATTTAACAAAAAATGCATGAAGTCTATTGCTTTCGCAAAATCAGCCTACTAGAATTTGTTGAAAACTCGCTGTAGACCACAAGATATTGTGGTTTCGGACAGGTTTTACGGCTTAGGAGCGGGGGAGGTGCCCACCTCTTGGGTCAAAAAGATTAATACTCAAGGAGTTACGGCATGCAGCTGGTTACTGAAGGCGCTCTGGCCGCCTCGCTTGTCGAGCCCGCCCTAAACGATATCCCCGCCGCAGAGGAAGCGCGCTACGCCCACTACAAAGTCATTCGCCGCAACGGCTCGGTAGTGGCGTTTGAGCCCGCCAAGATCGCGATCGCGGTGACCAAGGCGTTCATCGCCGTGAACGGCGGACAGGGCGCGGCGTCCGCGCGCGTGCGCGAGCAGGTCGGAATCCTCACCCAGAACGTGATTGCGGCGCTCATGCGCCGCCAGCCCTCGGGCGGCACCTTCCACATCGAGGACATCCAGGACCAGGTGGAACTCGCGCTCATGCGCGCGGGCGAGCACAACGTCGCGCGCGCCTACGTGCTCTACCGCGAGGAGCGCGCAAAGGAGCGCGCAAAGGAGCGCGCGCGCGAGACGCAGGATCCGGCAAACCGCGGGCAGCCGGCGGCGGTGAACGTGAAGGAGGGCGGGCGCGTGCGGCCACTCGACTTCGACCGCCTCACCGCGCTCGCGCGCGAGGCGTGCGAAGGACTCGGGCGCGAAGTCACCGCCGAACCGGTGCTCGCCGCGATGCGGCGCGATCTCTACGACGGCGTGCCGATGGAGGAGGTACGCAAGTCGTTGATCCTTGCCGCGCGCGCGCTGATTGAGCAGGACCCGGGCTACAGCTACGTCACGGCGCGGCTGCTGCTGCACTCGCTGCGGCTCGAGACCCTCGGCGCGGAGGTGACGCAGGCGGAGATGCCGGCGCGCTACGCAGCCTACCTGCCGGAATTCGTGCGGCAGGGGATCGAGGCGGAGCTGCTCGACGAGCGGCTCGCCCGCTACGATCTCAAGTGCCTCGGCGCGGCGCTCGATGCGAGCCGCGACCTCAAGTTCACCTACCTGGGGCTGCAGATCCTCTACGACCGCTATTTCCTGCACGTGCGCGGCCGCCGCATCGAGCTGCCGCAGATCTTCTACATGCGGGTGGCAATGGGTCTCGCGTTGAACGAGCCCGAAGACCAGCGCGAGGCGCGCGCGATCGAGTTCTACAACGTGCTGTCATCGTTCGATTTCATGAGCTCGACGCCGACCTTGTTCAATTCCGGCACGCGCCGCTCCCAGCTCGCGAGCTGCTATCTCACCACGGTCGCCGACGATCTCGACGGCATCTACGAGGCGATCAAGGAGAACGCCCTCCTGCAGAAATTCGCCGGCGGCCTGGGCAACGACTGGACCCCGGTGCGGGCCCTGGGTTCGCACATCAAGGGCACCAACGGCAAGAGCCAGGGTGTCGTGCCGTTCCTCAAGGTCGTGAACGATACCGCCGTCGCCGTCAACCAGGGCGGCAAGAGAAAGGGAGCGGTGTGCTCCTATCTCGAGACCTGGCACCTCGACATCGAGGAGTTCCTCGAGCTGCGCAAGAACACCGGCGACGATCGCCGCCGCACCCATGACATGAATACCGCGAACTGGGTGCCGGATCTCTTCATGAAGCGCGTGATGGAGGGGGGCGACTGGACGCTGTTCTCGCCCTCCGATGTGCCTGATCTCCACGACAAGTACGGGCGCGCTTTCGAGCAGGCCTATGTCGAGTACGAGGAGCACGCCGCGCGCGGCGAGATCAAGCCCCACAAGCGGGTTCAGGCGTTGCACCTGTGGCGGAAGATGCTGACCATGCTGTTCGAGACCGGCCACCCCTGGCTCACGTTCAAGGATCCATGCAACCTGCGCTCGCCGCAGCAGCACGTGGGCGTGGTCCACAGCTCCAATCTCTGCACCGAGATCACGCTCAACACCGGCCCCGACGAGATCGCGGTGTGCAACCTCGGCTCGATCAACATGCCGGCGCACCTCGATTGTTCGACCGGGCGCATGGATATGGAGAAGCTCGGGCGCACCGTCGGCACCGCGATGCGCATGCTCGACAACGTGATCGACCTCAATTTCTACTCGGTCGGGAAGGCGCGCAACTCCAACTTCAAGCACCGGCCGGTGGGCCTTGGCATCATGGGCTTCCAGGACTGTCTGCATCTGCTGCGGATCCCCTACGGCTCGCAGGCGGCGGTGGAGTTCGCCGACCGCTCGATGGAGGCGATCGCGTGGAGCGCCTACCGGGCCTCGACCGATCTCGCCGAAGAGCGCGGGCCCTACTCGACCTTCAAGGGCTCGCTGTGGGATCGCGGCATCCTGCCGTTCGATACCCTGCGCCAACTCTCGGAGGAGCGCGGCGGCTACGTCGAGTGCGATCTGTCCGCCACGCTCGACTGGGCAGGCCTGAGAAAGCGCATCCAGAGGGTCGGCATGCGCAATTCCAACTGCCTGGCGATCGCACCCACCGCGACGATCGCGAACATCACGGGGCTCTCGCAGTGCATCGAGCCGACCTACCAGAACCTCTATGTGAAATCGAACCTGTCGGGCGAGTTCACCGTGGTGAACGAGTTTCTGGTGCGGGATCTGAAGAGCCTCAACCTGTGGGATGAGGTGATGATCGCCGATCTCAAGTACTTCGACGGCTCGCTCGCCAAGATCGACCGCATCCCGCTGGAGATCCGCACGCTCTACGCGACCGCGTTCGAAATCGAACCGAAGTGGCTGGTCGAGTGCGCGGCGCGCCGGCAGAAGTGGATCGACCAGTCGCAGTCGCTGAACATCTACATGGCAGGCGCTTCGGGCAAGCGGCTCGACGAAACCTACAAGCTGGCGTGGATCCGCGGCCTGAAAACCACCTATTACCTGCGCACGCTGGGCGCGACCTCGGCCGAGAAATCCACGGTCGCGACCGGGCCGCTGAACGCGGTAACGGCCGACGGCGGATTGACGGCCGAGGAGCCCAAGTTTTGCAAGATCGACGATCCCGACTGCGAGTCCTGCCAATGAGGAGAGGTTAGATGCTGCAATTCGGAGGACAACAGGCCGTCGCCGGGCCCGACCCGCTGGCGCCGGCGCCGCAGCAGGCGCCGGGCGAGGCTGCGCTGCGACGCGTCAACGTCGCCGACAAGCGCGTCATCAACGGCCAGACCGACGTCAATCAGCTGGTGCCGTTCAAGTACAAGTGGGCCTGGGAGAAATATATCTCCGCCTGCGCCAATCACTGGATGCCGCAGGAAATCCAGATGAGCCGCGACATCGAGCTGTGGAAGGACCCGAACGGGTTGACCGAAGACGAGCGGCGCATCGTCAAGCGCAATCTGGGCTTTTTCGTGACGGCGGATTCTCTCGCTGCGAACAACATCGTGCTCGGGACCTATCGCCACATCACCGCGCCCGAGTGCCGGCAGTACCTGCTGCGGCAGGCGTTCGAGGAAGCGATCCACACCCACGCCTACCAGTACATCGTGGAGAGCCTGCAGCTGGACGAGGCCGAGATCTTCAATGCCTATCGCGAGATCCCCTCGATCCGCGACAAGGACGAGTTCCTGATCCCGTTCATCGACACGCTGACCGATCCCTCGTTCCGGACCGGCACGCCGGAAGCCGACCAGAAGCTCCTGAAGAGCCTGATCGTGTTCGCGTGCCTGATGGAGGGGCTCTTTTTCTACGTCGGCTTCACGCAGATCCTCTCGCTCGGGCGGCAGAACAAGATGACCGGCTCGGCCGAGCAGTACCAGTACATCCTGCGCGACGAGTCCATGCACTGCAACTTCGGCATCGATCTGATCAACACGATCAAGATGGAAAACCCGCACCTGTGGACACCGGAGTTCCGCGACGAGCTGCGCGCGATCTTCACGAAAGGCGTCGAGCTCGAGTTTCGCTATGCCGAGGACACCATGCCGCGCGGCGTCCTCGGCCTGAATTCGGCGATGTTCAAGGAATACCTGCGCTTCATCGCCAACCGCCGCTGCCAGCAGATCGGCCTCGATCCCCTTTACGAGGGCGCCGGCAATCCATTCCCCTGGATGGCGGAAATGGTCGATCTCAAGAAGGAGCGCAATTTCTTCGAGACCCGCGTCATCGAGTACCAGACGGGCGGAGCCTTGAGCTGGGACTGAGGCAGCAAAGGAGGCGAGCTGCAGAAAGGCGTTTGTTCATCAACCAACGGGGAGGCGCTTTGGGATCGAGTCTGCTCAACCGGCGTTACCGCAGACGTAGACAGAGCATGATGCACACCATTACCGAATGCCGCGCCGAGGGGAATTACACCCTGTGGCTGCGTTTCGACGACGGGCTCGAAGGCAGCGTCGATCTCGGCGCGCTGGTGCTGACTGAGTCGTATCTGGCGATATCCGATGCGGACACCTTCGCGCGCGTCGCGATCGACCCGATTTCGAACGCGGTGACCTGGGCCGGGGGCATCAGGCTCGACCCCGAGATGCTCTACCGGGATCTCTCGAGCAAGACCCACGCGGCCCGCCACTGAGACGCAGCAAGCGCCGCGCGGCCAACCGATTGGAGGATCAGATGGCCAAACCGAAGAGGCGAGCCGCGACGAAGCGGGCAGCGAAGAAGAAGCCCCCCCGGCGCGGCGCAAAGCGCGCCCCGGCGAAGCGCAAGCCGGCAGCCCGCAAGCCCGCCCCCGCGGCGCCCCGTCCGGTCGTGATACCCGGCGCCTGGCCGTTCCCGATGGGAAGCAAGCCCTAGGCAGCACCTCGCGCGAATCCGGGCGCGTCGCGCCCGCGTTTGGAACAGACGGCAGGACCCCCGGCTCGACGCGCGGCCGGCGGCGCCCCAGGGTTTTCGTGAATCGAGCTTAACGCCATCGCGTGCAGTTGATCTAGCGCAACAATCCCTTCCACGCGCCTCCGTATCATCGACGGCGGTACCGGGCCGTCGCCCGGGACACAGAACATGGAGGAACGCATGAAGACACCCTGGATTGCAGCGCTCGCCGTCACGGCCTTCGCAGCGCTTTGCGGCACGGCACAGGCCGCGTCCGCAGAAGCCGTCGTCCGTTCCACGAAGGGCGAGTTCAAGGAGGTGAAAGAGCGGGTGCTGCACGCGATCGAGAACCGCGGGCTGGTGCTCAACTACACCGCGCGCATCGGCGCCATGCTCGAGCGCACCGGCAAGGACATCGGGACCGCCCGCCGGATCTATGGCGATGCCGAACTGCTCGAATTCTGCAGCGCGCGTGCCTCTCGCGACACCATGGAAGCGGATCCGCGCAACATCGTGTTCTGCCCGTACTCGATCGCGGTCTACACCCTGCCCAAGGAGAAGGACAGGGTCTACGTTGCCTACCGGCGAATCGGGGCATCCGGCGGCGGGCGGTCGGCGAAATCGCTCGCTGCGGTGGACAAGCTCCTCGCCGACATCGTGGCTGAAGCGCTCGAGTAATGGAGCGCAGCCGCATCACCGCCTCGAACATCCGCTCGGTCGGCTACGACGCGGGGAAACAATTGCTCGAGATCGAGTTCACAAGCGGCTCGATCGTGCAGTACTCGGGCGTGTCGCCGGAAGTCCATCGCCGGTTCATGAACGCGCCCTCACCCGGAAGCTTTTTCCAGGATCAGATCGACGAGCACTTTCCGTCGAAGCGAACCCGTTAGGCTGCCCCCGGTCCGCACCAGTGGCGATCCGTACGGCCTTGACCGGCGCTTTTCGGCGGCTACAGCTTCTTCCAGAGCTCCGCGCAGGCGCCGACCGCGGCGTCCACGTCCGGGGCGGAGACGTGGCGGTGGGTGACAAAGCGCAGGACGAAGATGTCGGCAGGCGCGACCAGCACGCCCTTCGATTTGAAGTCCGCCGACCACTGCGCGGCGCGGCGCCCGCTCTTTCTCACGTCCACGCGCACCAGGTTCGTCTCCACGTCCTTCGGGTCGCACAGGCTCGGGTCGATGCGGTGCAGGCCCTCCGCGAGCCGCTTCGCGCTCTGGTGGTCCTCGCCGAGGCGGCTGACCATCGTCTCCAGCGCAACGATGCCGGCTGCGGCGAGCGGGCCGGCCTGGCGCATGTTGCCGCCCACCATGCGGCGATAGGCGCGCGAGCGCTCGATGAACGCCGCGCTCCCGCACAGGATCGAGCCCACCGGCGCGGATAACCCCTTCGAGACGCAGAAACAGACCGAGTCGGAGTGCTGCGAAATTTCGCTCACGGCGCGGCCGAGCGCAATGGCGGCGTTGAAGATGCGCGCACCGTCGAGATGCACTGGAACACCCGCCTCGCGCGCAAGCCCATGGACCGCCCGCATGTGCCCGAGCGGCAGCACGGCGCCGCCCGCGCGGTTGTGGGTGTTTTCCATCCAGAGGAGCGCCGTGCCCATGTGGTAGCGGGTGACCGGGCGGATCATCTCGCGCAGGGCCTCGATGTCCATCGCGCCGCGGCGGCCGGGAACGCCCCGGTAGAAGAGGCCGGCCACGCCGGCGATGCCGCCAAACTCGGCGTTCAGCGTGTGCGAGCCTTCCTCCAGCAGCACTTCGCCGCCGCGGCTCCCGTGCGCGAGCATCGCGACGAGATTCGCCATCGTCCCGCTCGGCATGAAGGCACCGGCTTCCTTGCCGGTGCGCTCCGCGGCGAGGGCCTCGAGTTTTTTCACCGTCTCGTCGCCGTCGCGCGAGTCGTCGCCGAAAGTGGCCTCGCGCATGGATTCGAGCATCGCCTCGGTGGGGCGGGTGACGGTGTCGCTGCGAAGATCGATCATGCCTAAGTTTATCGCACGGCGAGGAGGAAATCGGCGACCTCGCGGAACCCGGCGCCGCCGCCGGCCATCGTGACGTACTTGGGCTCGCGCGCGAGACGGCCCGCGAATTCGCGGATGTTGGCGACGCCGATCGAATGCGGGAAGAACTCGAACATCGGCGCATCGTTGGGCGAGTCGCCCACGAACACGCAGGTCGCGCGCGCCGCGTCGAGGTCGGCGCGAAACTCCTCCCGCATGAGCCTGCGCGTCGCGGCGAGTTTGTCGTAGGCGCCGAACCAGCCATTCACGTGAATCGAGCTCACCTTTGCGGTCAGCCCGCGCGCCTGCATCAGCGCCACGATGCGGTCCACCGCCTCCCGCGGCAAGCGTGCCACGTCCTCGCAGTAATCGATGGCGAGATCGCTTTCGCGGTAGTGCTGGTCCGCGGCGATGGCGCAGCCCGGCACCGCGCGCACGATGTCCGCGCCGATCGCCCGCAGCCGCTCGCGGTTTGCCGCGCGCGCCGCAGCATCGTCGGCATACGCCCGCTTCATCACGCGCGCGGCGCGGTCGTAGCGGAAGTAGAACGCCCCGTTTTCGCCGACCACGGCGGCGACCGGCCACATGCGCGCGATGTGATCGCACCAGCCGGCGGGGCGCCCGGTGATGGGAACGACCTGGAGGCCCGCCCGCTCCAGGCGCTCCATTGCGGCATACGCGTCCGCGGTCAGCCGGCCGCCGGTGGTAAGCGTGTCGTCGATGTCACAAAGGACGCTGCGCACCGCGCGGCACTCTTCAATCGGGAAATCGCTCAGCGGCAGCATTAGCGACAGACTTCCTCGCCCGCGGGGGGCTCGGGCCGGGCGCAGAAGCCGAAGCGCTGCGCTACCGTCTGCGACCGGATGGGCTCGACTCTCACTCCGGCGCCGCGGAACTTCAACCACAGCGGCGCCTCGCGCCCCTGCTGCAGCCAGCTCATCAGCTCGTCGAGCATCTCCTCGGCAGGCGGCGCGCCGGCAGCGTCGGTGAAATGGGGCAGCAGCCGGTCGAGGTCACGGTCGTGGATCGTGCCAACGCCGTGCTCGGTATCCAGCAGCGCCGCGCCGGATTCGTCGATCCATGCGCTCCTGATCGTGGTGACCGGGATGCCAGTGCTCGCCTCGAGCGCGAGGGGCGCCCCGTCGGGGCTTGCGACGCGATAGACGTGGGGCGTGTAGTCGAGATCGACGAATACGCGCTGCGGGCCGTTCTGGAAATACCAGCAGCCGCGCTCGTCGCGCGCGTAGTTGCGGCCGATGAACTCGGTGACGAGGCGGTTCGCGATCCGTTCACCCTTGATCAGCCATTGCCCGCGCCGGTCGAGGGAGAGCCAGCCGTAGACCGCGGGCACGTTGGGCCATTTGGCCATCCCGCGGAGCACCAGTTCGTCCATGAGCGGATCTAGTGAATCGAGATTATTGCGCGTTGAGCGGCAGTCTACTTGTCCGCTCGAACGCGCAAAGATAGAGCCGGCGCGAAGCGTCCGGTTCTACTGTTCTTCGGCGTGCGCCGTCTTGGCGTGCTGTTCGGCGAGCGTCCTCTGGACGCTGGGCGGCACCGGCTCGTAGCGCGCGAACTCGAAGGTGTACGAGCCCTGGCCCGCGGTGACCGATTTCAGCCGCGCCTGGTAGTTGCTCAACTCCGACAGCGGCGCCTGGCCCTTGATCACGAGCGTGCCGGGCGCAAGCGAGTCCGTTCCGGAGAGCTGACCGCGCTTGGAGGAAAGGTCGCCGGCGATGTCGCCCATGCTCGCTTCCGGCGCGGTGATCTCGATGTTGACGATGGGCTCGAGCACGATCGCCCGCGCCTTGCTGATGGCGTCCATGAACGCGCGCTTGCCCGCGGCGATGAACGCGACTTCCTTGGAATCGACATCGTGGTACTTGCCGTCGTAGACGATGACGCGCACGTCGTGCACCGGGTAGCCCGCCACCGGCCCCGCGTCCAGAACCTGGCGCACGCCTTTCTCCACCGCGGGGATGAACTGGTTGGGGATGGCGCCGCCTTTCACCTGGTCCACGAATTCGAACCCCGAGCCGCGCCTGAGGGGCTCGACCTTGAGGAATACCTCGCCGAACTGGCCCGCGCCGCCGGTCTGCTTCTTGTGCCGGTGATGGCCCTCGGCGCGGGCAGTGATGGTCTCGCGGTAGGGGATGCGCGGCGGCTTGGTCGAGACCTCGACGTTGTACTGCTTCATCATGCGCTCGAGGATGTAGCGCATGTGCAGATCGCCCAGCCCGCTGATGATGGTCTGGTTGACGGTGGCGTTGTGCTCGACCTTGAAAGTGGGATCCTCGGCGGAGAGCTTGTGCAGCGCGTCCGAGATTTTCTGCTCGTCGCCCCGGCGCTTGGGCTCGATTGCGAGCGAGTGCATCGGGGTCGGGAATTCGAGCGGCACGAGATGGATCTGGTCCTCGTCGTGCGAGTCGTGCAGCACTGCGTCGAAATGGACCTCGTCCACCTTGGCGACCGCGCCGATGTCTCCCGGCACGAGCGCGTCGGTCTCGACGAACTCCTTGCCCTGCAGGAGATAGGCGTGGCCGACCTTGAAGCTCTTACGGCCCTCGCCGATGAAGAGCTGGGAATCCTTGGTGATCGTGCCCTGGTGCACGCGAAACACCCCCACCTTGCCGACGTAGGGGTCGATCATCACCTTGAAGACGTGCGCGATCACGTGCTTCTTCGGATCGGGCTCGGCGTGCACCGGCTGCGCCTTGTCGCCCGCGCCCCTGACGAGCTGAGGCGCGTTGCCTTCCGTGGGGTTGGGCAGGAGCTTGACGATGATGTCGAGCAGCTCCGCGACGCCTGCGCCGTTGCGCGCCGAGACGAAGCACACGGGAATCAGGTGGCCCTCGCGCAGGGCCTTCTCGAACGGCGCATGCAGCTCTTCCGGCGCCACCTCGCCCTTTTCGAGATACTTCGCCATCAATTCCTCGTCCACCTCGACGACCTGGTCGACCAGCGCGCTGTGCGCTTCCTCCACCGAGGAGAAATCCGCCGTGCCCGACGGATTGAAGAAGCAGTCCACCACCCGCTTGCCCCCGTCGGCGGGAAGGTTGATCGGCAGGCACTCCCGGCCGAAGGCGGCCCGGATCCTGGCGAGCAGCCCCGGCAGGTCCACGTTCTCGGCGTCGATCTTGTTGACGACGATCATGCGGCAGAGATCGCGCTTGCGCGCCCACTGCATCATGCGGCCGGTGATCATCTCGATGCCGTTCTGGGCGTTCACCACGATGGCGGCGGTCTCCACCGCGGGCAGCGCCCCGATCGCGCGGCCGATGAAATCGGGCAATCCCGGGGTGTCGATGAGATGGATGCGCGTGTCCTGGTGCTGCAGGTGCACGACGGCAGCGTTGAGCGAGTGCTGGAACTGCTTCTCGAGGGGATCGAAGTCGCAGACGGTGGTGCCCTTCTCCACGGCTCCGATGCTCGTGATCGCCCCGGCCTTCGCGAGGAGGGCCTCGGCGAGCGTGGTCTTGCCGGAGCCGCCGTGACCGGTCAGGGCGATGGTCCGGATCGCTTCAGGGGAAAACTTGGGCATGGCCGAATCCTCCAACCCTCTTCTCGCGGGAATGACTGGGGGGTTAGCCGAGTATAAACGCGGGCGCGCAGCGGGTTCAAGTTAACCCCTTTCGGGCGGTCCCCGCGTTTAAGTGACAGGCATCGCGACCCCAAGGAGGCGACATGAATCACGGACTGGTTGCAGCAGGACTGTTGTTGTGGGCGGCGGCCGGACCGGTGGGCGCGGTCGGCAGCCTCGTCGACGTGACGGTTTACGACCGGACGGAACGACGCACCCTTCCCGTGCATCGCCATGAAAACCGGCTCTACGTCGTCGGGAAGCCCGGCAACGAATACCAGATCCGCGTGCGGAACCGCACCGGAGGCGACATACTGTCGGTAGTGTCGGTGGACGGCGTCAATGCGGTGAGCGGCGAAACCGCCGCCTGGCACCAGGCCGGCTACGTCCTCGGCCCGCGCCAGGGCTTCGCCGTGAAGGGCTGGCGGAAAAGTCTCGAACGGGTCGCCGCTTTTTTCTTTACCGAGCACCAGAATTCCTACGCCGCGCGCACCGGCCGGCCGGACAACGTCGGCGTGATCGGCGTCGCTGTCTTCCGCAGGAAGCCTGATTCCGAGGCGCGCATCGACCAATCACCGCCGCGGGCGGAGCCGCCGGCCCCGGGTGCTCGCGAGGACAATTCCTATCCCGAGCCTGTGGAGAGCGGGGCGGCCGAAGGAAGCTCCTCGCGCGCGGGTGAGAGCGCATCGGATCGCCTCCATGCGCCCGCTCGGCAGACGGCAAAGAAGTCTTCATCGCTGGGAACCGGGCACGGCCGCAGCCAGGCTTCATACGTCACCTATGCGAGCTTCGAACGGGCAACACCCGGACCCGAGGAGGTGATCGCAATTCACTACGACAATTACAGCAACCTGGTTGCGATGGGGGTGATCCGGGGGCCGCGCATCGCGAGCCCATTTCCGGGACAGTTCGTCCCCGATCCCAGGTGATGGGTGATGAGCGAGGGGTGATGAGTGAAAGGGGGGCAGCGCTGGAATTTCGACTCGTGTATCCCATTTACCGGCGGGGTGGCAGGGGGCATACTGCCAACCCGCTATGGCCTGGACTGCGGAGAGCAGCGATGAAGAGCTCATGCTGCATTATCGCGACGGCGACGCGGGCGCATTCGATGTGCTCTACGCGCGCCACAAAGGCGGGCTGTACCGCTATCTGCTGCGGCAGTGCCGCAATGCGGCGGCGGCGGAGGAGTTGTTCCAGGACGTGTGGATGAATCTCATCCGCGCGCGGGCTGGTTATACGGTACAGGCCAAGTTCACGACCTTCCTTTACCGCGTCGCTCACAACCGGTTGATCGATCACTACCGCAAGAGCAACCAGGCCACGGTGGTGTCCCTCGATGACAAGGTCGAGGACGGCGCGGCGATCGTGGATCCACCCGATGAGCGCGAGCGTCCGCAGGACGAGACGCTCGACGCAAAGCGGCAGGCGGGGCGGTTGATGGCGTTGATTTCCGAGCTGCCCGAAGCGCAACGCGAGGCGTTCCTGCTGCAGCAGGAAGGCGGAATGACCGTGGAGGAGATCGCGCAGGCGACCGGCGTCAGCCGCGAGACGGCGAAGAGCCGGCTGCGCTACGCGATGTCAAGATTGAGAAGAGGCATGCTGGAATGGCGTTGAACGAACACGGCACAGGCGGTGCGAACGGGGGCGCGGAACGCGATCCCCGGCTCGAGCGCTTGTACCATGAAGCCGCGAACGAAGCGCCGCCGGCACACCTCGATGCCGCCATCCTCGCCGCGGCGCGGCGGGAGGTCGAGGCGCGCCCGCGCACCCTCGCATCGACGCTGCGCCGCTGGCACGTTCCCGCCTCGGTTGCCGCGGTCGTCGTCGTGAGCGTGACCCTGGTCATCCTGGTGCGTGAGGAGGAGAGAGCCGAGCAACCGGTGCAGGCCCCGGTCCCTGCGGCGGTATCACGTGTTGAGGAGGCCACCGCGCTGCAGACACCTCCGGCGCCGGGAGAAGACACGAAGGAGGCAGCGCAAATGCGACGCGCGGCCCCGGTACCGCAGCGTCAGGAATTGCGCGACGATATGAAATTCTCCACCGCGCTGGGCAAGCGGGATGATCAGGCCCGCATCGAACCTGGGCCACACCCGTCATCGGGTATGGCAGCCGAGGCGACGCCGGAGCCCGCGGCCAAGCCGCTGCCCGAGCGCTTCGGGGCAGCATCACCGGGCCTGGCGGAGGGGGGCGCAGCGCCCGCAGCAGCGGATACAGTCGTGGCAGGCCGGCTGGAGGGCGCGCCAGCCGCAGCCAGCGAGTCCGACCGTCCAGCTCCTGGTGCCCAGCGGCCCATGTCAGCGACGCCGGAAATGACGGTGAGGGCCATCGGGAAGAGTCGGCCAGCGATATGGGAAGGTTTCGAGAAGGAACCGCCCGAGAAGTGGCTCGCACGCATCGAGGAGCTCAGGAGGCAGGGGCGGTCGCCCGAGGCGGAAGAGATGTTTGCCGAGTTCAAACGCCGCTTTCCCGAGCATCCCCAAGCGGCGGGGCCAAGATAGGCGCCGAATCGGCGAGCAACGGTCTGGCGCAGGTCCGGACCGCAGTCCACCCCCCTCTGCTTTTTAGCCCACCGGGGGGAAAGTTCGGCTATTCCCGGGTCAGGTTGACCTGCCTGCTACGGCACAAGAAAGGCCTAGGATCCAGTAAGATAGCTCCTTTCTCCTGTCTATATTGCTATGCAGCATTTAGAGTCTGTGGTAGGGATAAACTATTGACGAAACAACGCATACTGAGCATAATATACTCTTGCTGCATAGCAACATACGTGGCGGCGGGCGAAGCCCGCCAGCGGCTTACCGAGGTGATTGCGCCAGGGTGGCTCAACCACTAGAATTGGGCACCTTGGTAACTTAACCCACAACCTATTGTGGCGATGATCCGGGCTGCTCAGAACCGATGGGTCGCGTTATCGCGCAGTAGCAATCCTTGGCTGGCGCGGGTCAAATGTGGCGGCAGGGGAAAGGTGGTTATCGTGCGAACAACCAAATCTGGACTGATTCCAAACGACGGACTGCCCTTGGATAGCGGGGGGCAGTGGGGCCGCAGGCTGGTCTCAACCCTGGTCTTGCTCGCCAGCGTGGCGGCTTTGACCCTCATCGTGACCGACCATGGCCATAGGGTGCGTTACCTGCCGGCCGAGGCCAGCGTCGTCCCGCCGATCCCGTCCCCGGTCACAAGCGAGCGCGTACGGGAGGCGGTTACGGACACGGCAGTGATGCAGGCTGAGGAAGCCCGTTATCGCGCCTTGTCGGGGTTTGTGGCGAAGCGCTACCTGGTGTCCCAGGATGTCGCATTTGACCTGGTCACGGTGGCGCATCGCGCCGGGCGCCAGCTCAAGCTCGACCCCCTGCTCATCATCGCGGTGATCGCCATCGAGTCCCGCTTCAACCCCATTGCAGAAAGCTCGGCGGGTGCCAAGGGGTTGATGCAGATCATCCCCAAATATCACGGCGACAAGCTGGACGAATTCGGGGGCGAGCAGGCCGTGTTCGAGCCCGAGGCCAACATCCACGTCGGCGCCAGGATCCTGAAGGAGTACTTGCGCCGGACCGGCAATCTCGGTATCGCGTTGCAGATGTATGCCGGCGCGCTCGGCGACAACGAGGACCAGTACACGCGCAAGGTGCTGAACGAGCGCCACCGGCTGCAGCAGGTGGTAGCGCCTTCGCGCCAGCGTCCCGCCGCCCCGGTTCCGGTGCGGACCGCCTCCGCTCCGGCCAGCTACCCCTACGCCCTGCCTTCCGCGCTCGACTGAGCGCTGCCCTTCGGTGGCAGATGGCGCGGGTTCGCATCGCCTGGCAGGGCGGTGAAGTAACCGCTCACTTACGGGACACACCTACGACAAGGCAGCTGCTTGCCGTCCTGCCCTGCGACGCCGGTGCGAACACGTGGGGCGATGAGGTCTATTTTGAAGTGCCGTTCAACTCTCCGCTCGAATCCGATGCCCAGCAGGTCGTGGATCCCGGCACAGTGTGCTTCTGGGTGCAGGGAAGCTCGCTTGCGCTGCCGTTCGGCCCTACTCCCGTCTCGAAGGGCGATGAATGCCGGCTGGTCACCCGCTGCAACGTGCTCGGGAAGATCGAAGGCGATCCGCGCCGGTTGAATAAAGTAAAACAGGGAGCGCGGATCCGCGTTGAACTCGTAGAAGCGTCATCATAGCTTGTGTGAGCCGATCATCAGCCGCTTGAATACCGAGTAGCGCTCGCCCACACCGTCCGCGCTCGGCTCGCGCCTGACCGTGATCCATACCTCGGCGGGGAAGCCGCCCGCCAGCTCCGCGGTGTAGGCGCACTCCTCGACCGCGGCCGACCGCGCTGCCTCCAGCGAAGGGGCTCCGAGCTCGGCCAGGAAGAACTGCGCCAGATCTTCCTTCAGCCGCTCGAACGCGGATTCGCCAATCTCCGCAACCTCGGCGATGGTGCAACGGCGGCGCGCGCCGGCAGCGATGAAGGTGGTGTCGCAGTGGCAGCGCGGGGTACGGTGGCCGCGCGCAAGATCGCACACGGCGTATCCCCCCGAGACCACCCATTCGCCATCCTCCGCCGCGCCACCTTCGTCCGCGAGGATGCGGGCATCCGAATCGTCGAGCCGCACTGCCTTGAGAAATTTCACCAATAGCCTCGTTACGGAGACTCGGGGGCGCGAGTTGAACGGCGGCGCAACCGTCCGTTCGAGCTCGCGCAGGTCAATCGGCGGGTCATCGTCCGATTGACCCTATAATAGTTGCGGGTGAGGCGGCGGAACAGGAGCGCGCGATGGCACAGCCACCGGAATTGCCGAAGGACTGGCTCGAATTCATGCAGAAGATGTGGAATCCGATGTCATTTCCCATGCCGGGCATGGCGATGCCCACCGTCGACGTGGGCGACGTCGAAAAGAAGATCGCCGAGCTGAAGGCGGTGGAGAACTGGCTCACCCTGCAGGTGGGATTCGTGCAGATGACGGTGAAAACGCTCGAGATGCAGAAGGCGGCGCTGGAGTCGCTCGCCGCTGCCGTGCCGAAGGGGAAGTCCGAAGGGAAGGGGTGAGCGCGGGCGGGAAACCCGCTGCTTGCCGGCTGTCAGACCGCCAGGGTCGCCGGGTCGAAAAACGGCCGCGCGCCCTTGATCTGGGTACGATGCATCAAACGCCGCAGCTGCGGATCGAATGAGTCGCGGCGATGCATCGCGCACTGGTTGTCCCACATCACCAGGTCGCCCGCTTTCCACTTCTGGTACCACGCGAACTCCGGCCTGGCCGCGTGTGCCCACAGGCGGTTCAGCAGGTCTTCGCTCTCGGGGAGCGGCAGCCCCACGATATAGGCGTTGCGGCGCCGTCCGAGGAAAAGGGCATTGCGGCGCGTTGCCGGGTGGGTGCGCACGACGGGATGGATCGCGCCGGGCGCTTCGCGCGGATCGGTGACATCCTTGAACCCCTTGCGCAGATCGCCGACGCTGTTTCGGCTCGCATCATGCTTGCAGGACTTGCCCACGATCGCGCGCTTCAGCTCCGCCGGCAGCGTCTCGAAGGCGCGGTACATGTTGCTGAAACCGGTATCCCCGCCCGCCGGCGGTACCTCCAGCGCATAGAGCAGGCTGCCGACGGGCGTCTTCTCGTTGTAGGACATGTCGGTGTGCCATTCCGCCTCGTAGTGGCCGAGATTGCCGATCGGTTTTCCGTCCACCTTGATGTTCGACATCACGGTAATCTCGGGGTAGGGATCGGCGTCGGCGTCGCCTACGGCATGGACCGGAGCCTTGTCGAGATCCCCGAAGCGCCGCGCGAATGCGAGCAGGCCCGGATCGTCGAGCCGCTGGCCGCGGAACCGCAGCACGAGGTGCTCGTGCCAGGCAGTTTCGATGGCCTTGAATGCGGCGGCATCGAGCGGCCTTGCGAGATCCACTCCTGACACGTCGGCGCCCAGCGCGGCCCCGGTGGGGATGACGGTGATGCCCTTGTGTTCAGGTAGGTCCATGACCCCGCTCCGGCTGGATATGGACGCATGCTAATGCCGCCCGGCCTGACCCGCAACCTGCGTGATTTCGCACTGCGGGGAGAGCATACTATTCGATCCCCTCTACCGAACTTTCAAAGGAGGCAACCATGGCTACCACCGTACGGAAGTCCGCGTATTTCAGCATGAAGACACCCAACCGCGCCGGCCAGGGCGCACGGTTGCTGAGCGCGCTCGCCGCGCACGGCGTCAACCTGCTCGCGTTCACCGGTTTTCCCAACGCCGGGCGTGCGCAGGTGGATTTCATTCCCTACGACGTCTCCAAGTTCTCCACCGCCGCCCGCAAGCTCGGCATGAAGGTGAGCAAGAGGAAGACCGTGTTCCTCGCGCAGGGCACGGACAAGGCGGGGGCGTGTGCGGGGATCTGCATGAAGCTCGCCAAGGCCGGCATCAACATGGTTGCGATGGATGCGGTCGCCGCCGGGAAAGGGCGCTTCGGCGCGATGTTCTGGGTCAGGCCGCGCGACGTGGCGCGCGCATCGCGGGTGCTGCGCGCGCGTTAACAATGTGGTTAAATCACGCGCTCCAATCACGGCGATATAGCAAGGAGCTCTCCCATGCCTCACGCGATGCGAATCCACGAATACGGCGGCCCGGAGAAGCTGCGCTGGGAGGAGGTGCAGGTTGGCGCGCCCGGGGAGGGCCAGGTGCTGGTGCGGAACACCGCCATCGGGCTGAACTTCGTGGACACCTACCAGCGCAGCGGCCTCTATCCCATGCAGCTTCCGTTTACGCCGGGGTCGGAGGGCGCGGGGGTGGTCGAGGCGGTCGGCCCCAAGGTAAAGGAGTTCAAGGTCGGCGACCGCGTGGCCTATGCCAGCCCGATCGGCGCCTATGCCGAGGTGCTGCTGCGCCCCGCCGAGCGGCTGGTGAAGATCCCGGCCGGCATTGATGACAGAACAGCGGCAGCGATCATGCTGAAGGGCATGACCGCCCAGTACCTTCTCCGCCGCACTTACCGCGTCAAGAAAGGCGAGACCATACTCGTGCACGCAGCGGCCGGCGGCGTCGGCCAGATCCTGTGCCAGTGGGCGAAGCACCTCGGCGCCACTGTCATCGGCACCGTCGGCAGCGACGAGAAGGCGGCGCTGGCGAAAAAGGCCGGCTGCAAGCATGTGATCGTCAGCTCGCGGGAGAAGGTCTCGCAGCGCGTGAAGGAAATTACCCAGGGCAAGGGTGTGCCGGTGGTTTACGACGGCGTCGGCAAGGACACCTTCATGGACTCGCTCGACTGCCTCGCGCCCCTGGGCCTGATGGCGAGCTTCGGCAATGCTTCCGGGGCGGTGACCCAGTTCAATCCCGGGGTGCTTGCCCAGAAGGGTTCGCTGTTCCTGACGCGCCCGACGCTCAACACCTACACGGCGTCGCGCGAGGCGCTGCTTGGCGCGGCGCGGGAGCTCTTTGCCGTGGTGAAGAGCGGCAAGGTGAAGATCGCGATCAACCAGACCTATCCGCTGCGCGACGCGGCGCAGGCGCAGCGCGACCTCGAGTCCCGCAAGACGACGGGATCAACCGTCCTGCTTCCCTAGCGTCGCAGCTTGAAGCGTTCCGTCGCGCGCACCAGCTCCGCGCTGATGCCGCGCTCCCACGCCGAGTGGCCGGCGTCCGCCACCACGATGTATTCGGATTCGGGCCACGCCCGGCGCACCTCGTCGGCGGTGACGATCGGACACACCGCGTCGTAGCGTCCCTGCACGATCACGCAGGGGAGGTGGCACAGGCGGTGGAGGTTTTCGAGCAGGGCGTTCTCCGGCAGGAAGATCCCGTGGCTGAAGTAGTGCGCCTCCATGCGCGCGAGCCCGAGCGACACGACGTCTCCCGCGAAGTGCGCCACCGTTTCCGGGCTTGGCAGCAGCGTCGAGCACATTCCCTCGTAGGTGCTCCAGGCGCGCGCCGCGGGCACGTGCACGGCAGGGTCGGGATCGGCGAGACGCTTATAGTAGGCCGCGAGAAGGTCACCGCGCTCGGGCGCGGGGATGACCTCGGCGAAAGCGCGCCACGCCTCGGGGAACAGCGTGTGCAGGCCGTAGAGGAACCAGTCGATCTCGCTCTTGCGGCACAGGAAGACCCCGCGCAGGATGAATCCGACGCAGCGCTCGGGTTGCGCCTCGCCGTACGCGAGGGCGAGCGTGCTGCCCCACGAGCCGCCGAAGATGAGCCAGCGCTCGATCCCGAGATGGCCGCGCAGCCGCTCGATGTCCGCCACTAGAAGCGGGGTCGTGTTCTCGCGCAGCTCCCCGAGCGGCGTCGAGCGCCCCGCCCCGCGCTGATCGAAGATCACGATCCGGTAATGCGCCGGATCGAAGAAGCGCCGGTGGGCGGGCGAGGCGCCTGCGCCCGGGCCACCGTGCAGGAACAGGACCGGCGCGCCTTCCGGGTTGCCCGACTGCTCCCAGTACATGGTATGCAGGCTGTCGAGCCTGAGCGTACCCGTGCTGTAGGGCTCAATCTCGGGATAGAGCTCGGCGCGCGGCCTGGCGGCGATATCGGCCATGACAAAGGATTCTATAATAGCTTCCGAAAGTTCTCGAAGATGGACGACCAGCTACGCAAAGCCGCGCTCGACTACCATCGGCTGCCGGGCCCCGGCAAGATCTCGGTCGTTCCCACCAAGGGGCTCGTCAACCAGCGCGACCTCGCGCTCGCCTACACGCCGGGCGTCGCGATCGCCTGCCAGGAGATCGCCGCCGACCCGGGCGAGGCGCGGAACCTGACCGCGCGCGGCAATCTGGTGGCGGTGATCACCAACGGCACGGCGGTGCTGGGGCTCGGCGCGATCGGCCCGCTCGCCGCGAAGCCGGTGATGGAAGGCAAAAGCGTGCTGTTCCGCAAGTTCGCGGGCATCGACGCGTTCGACATCGAGGTGAACGAGCGCGACCCGGAGAAGCTGGTGGACATCATCGCCAGCCTCGAGCCCACCTTCGGCGGCATCAACCTCGAGGACATCAAGGCACCCGAGTGCTTCATCGTGGAGCGCAAGCTCCGCGCGCGCATGAAGATCCCCGTGTTCCACGACGACCAGCATGGCACCGCCATCATCGTCGGCGCCGCGATCCTGAACGGCTTGAAGGTGGTCGGCAAGGACATCGGAAAGGTGAAGCTCGTCGTCTCCGGCGCCGGCGCGGCGGCGATCGCCTGCCTCGACCTCCTGGTGGAGATGGGGCTCGCGCGCTCGAACATCGTCGTGACCGACATCAAGGGCGTCGTCTACCGGGGGCGCAAGGAGGAGATGGACCCCGAGAAGGAGCGCTACGCCGTCGCAACCAGCGCGCGGACCCTGGGCGAGGTGATCGGCGGCGCCGACGTCTTTCTCGGACTCTCCGCCGGCGGGGTGTTGAAGCCGGAGATGGTGAAGCGCATGGGCGCGCGCCCACTGATCCTCGCGCTCGCCAACCCCGCGCCGGAGATCCGCCCGGAAGAGGCGAAGCAGGCGAACCCCGACGCAGTGATCGCAACCGGGCGCTCCGACTACCCGAACCAGGTCAACAACGTACTGTGCTTCCCCTTCATCTTCCGCGGCGCGCTCGATGTCGGCGCGACCACGATCACCCGCGAGATGGAGCTCGCGGCGGTGAGTGCGATCGCAGAACTCGCGCAGGCCGAGCAGTCGGACATCGTGGCCCGCGCCTACGGCGACCAGCGCCTCGCCTTCGGCCCTGAATATCTGATCCCGCGGCCCTTCGATCCGCGCCTGATCGGGAAGGTCGCGCCGGCGGTGGCGCGTGCCGCGATGGCGAGCGGCGTCGCGGAGCGCCCGATCGCCGATTTCGACGCCTACCGCGAGCGCCTGAACCAGTTCGTCTACCAGTCCGGTCTCATCATGAAGCCGGTGTTCGAGGCGGCGAAGGCCTCTCCGCGGCGCGTGGTCTATACCGAGGGCGAGGACGAGCGCGTGTTGCGGGCAGCGCAGGTGGTGGTGGATGAGCGCATGGCGCGCCCGACGCTCGTCGGGCGCCGCGAAGTCGTGGCCGCACGCATCGAACGGCTCGGCTTGAGGATCAGGACGGACGTCGATTTCGACCTGGTCGATCCCAACAGCGACCCGCGCTACCGCGAATACTCGATGGCCTACCACAAGCTTGCGGAACGCAAGGGGGTGACGCCCCAGATCGCCCGGCTCGAGCTGCGCCGCCGCACCACCCTGATCGGCGCGATGCTCGTGCACAGGGGAGAGGCGGACGCGATGCTGTGCGGCATGGTCGGGCACTATGACAGCCATCTGCGCTACATCGACGAGGTCATCGGCCTCAGCTCCGGCGTCAGGAATTACGCGGCGATGAACATGCTGCTGCTGCCGCAGCGCACCGTTTTCATCTGCGATACCTACGTCAATTACGATCCGACCGCCGAGCAGGTGGCGGAGATGACCGTGCTCGCGGTCGAGGAGATCCGGCGCTTCGGCATCACGCCCAGGGTCGCGCTGCTGTCGCATTCGAGCTTTGGCACCGCCAGCACGCCGACCGCGGCCAAGATGCGCCGGGCGCTCGGGCTGATCGAGGGCCTCGCCCCGGGCCTCGAGGTCGAGGGCGAAATGCAGGGCGACGCCGCGCTCTCGCAGGAAATCCGCGACCGGGTGTTTCCGAATGCGCGCCTGAAGGGGGAGGCGAATTTGCTGGTGATGCCGACGCTCGACGCCGCCAATATCGCTTTCAACCTGCTCAAGACCGCGGCGGGCGATGGCATCACCGTGGGACCGATCCTGCTAGGCGTCGCGCGGCCGGTGCATATCCTGACGCCCTCCGCCACGGTGCGCCGCATCGTCAACATGACGGCGCTCACCGTGGTCGATGCCGCGGCACAACGTGGCGCGCAGAAGCCGCTACTCTAGAAGCGTTATTTTGTCGTCCGCGTCCTGCGCGGCGGGAGGTTGGCCATGACGAAGCAGAAAACCCGCATCGAGCGCGACACCATGGGGCCGATCGCCGTGCCCGCGGACCGGCTATGGGGGGCGCAAACCCAGAGGAGCCTCCATCACTTCCACTTTCCAGGCGAAACGATGCCGCTCGAGGTGGTGCGCGCGCAGGTGCTGGTCAAGAAAGCGGCCGCCCTCACCAACATGGCGCTCGGCGTCCTCGACGAGAGAAAAGGCCGGGCGATCGTGCGCGCGGCGGACGAGGCGCTCTCCGGCCTCCTGGACGGGCATTTTCCGCTGGTCACCTGGCAGACCGGGTCGGGCACCCAGACCAACATGAATGTCAACGAGGTGCTCGCGAACCGCGCCTCCGAGATCCTGGGCGGCAGCCGCGGCGGGAAGCGCCTGGTGCATCCCAACGACGATGTCAACAAGGGGCAGTCGTCCAACGACACCTTTCCGACCGCGATGCACGTCGCGGCGGTGACGGCGCTCGAGCGCGATGTGAAGCCTGCGGTGAAGAAGCTGCGCGGCACGCTGGCGAAGAAGGCCGCGTCGTTCGCGAAGATCGTCAAGATCGGCCGCACGCACCTGCAGGACGCAACGCCGCTCACGCTGGGACAGGAGTTCTCTGGTTATGTCTCGCAGCTCGATCACGGGCTCGCGCACGTGGACGCGGCGGCTCCGCACCTGTGCGAGCTTGCGCTCGGCGGCACCGCGGTCGGCACCGGCCTCAACACCCATCCCGACTTCGCGGTGAAGGTAGCGGCCGAATTGGCGCGCCTGACGAAGCTGCCGTTCATCACCGCGCCCAACAAGTTCGAGGCGCTCGCCTCCTGCGATGCAGTGGTGCACGCGCACGGCGCCCTGAAAACGCTCGCCGGCTCGCTCATGAAGATCGCGAACGACGTGCGCTGGCTCGCGTCGGGTCCGCGCAGCGGCATCGGCGAGCTCGTGCTCCCGGAAAACGAGCCGGGCAGCTCGATCATGCCGGGCAAGGTCAACCCCACCCAGTCCGAGTCCATGACGATGGTGTGCTGCCAGGTGCTCGGCAACGACGTCGCGATCAACCTCGGGGGCGCTTCCGGCAACTTCGAGCTCAACGTCTTCCGCCCGCTCGTCATCCGCAATTTTCTCCACAGCGCGCGGCTCATTGCCCGCGCCTGCGAGAACTTCGACGCGCACTGCGCGTCCGGCATCCGGGCGAACCGCCGCCGCATCGAGCAGCTCCTGCGCGAATCGCTGATGCTGGTGACCGCGCTGAATCCCCGCATCGGCTACGACAAGGCGGCGGCGATCGCGAAGAAGGCGCACCAGGAAGGCACGACGTTGAAGCAGGCGGCGCTGAAGCTCGGCTACGTCACGGAAAAGCAGTTCGACGAGTGGGTCCGCCCGGAAAAGATGGTCGGCAAGCTCTGAGCAAAGAGATGGGTGAAGGGCAGATCACCCGTCGCGTAGCGGTGGTGACGGGAGGAAACCGCGGCATCGGGCTCGAGATCTGCCGCCAGCTCGGTCGACGCGGGGGCATCCACGTCGTGCTCACCGCCCGCAACGAGGCGAAAGGAAAGGCGGCGGCTGCGCGGTTACGCGAGGACGGGGCTCACGTCGAATTTCGCGGGCTCGACGTGACGAGCGAGAAGGACATCCAGGCGTTGGCGGACTGGCTCGCCGCCACCCACGGGCGCTGCGACATCCTCGTCAACAACGCCGGAATCATGGCCGACCCGCGCGGCTCGCGCGTGCTCGATTTGAAGCTTGCGACGTATCGCGAGACGCTGGATACCAACGTGTTGGGCCCGCTGCTGCTTGTTCAGGCGCTCGTGCCGCTCATGAAGAAGAACCGCTACGGGCGCATCGTCAACATCTCGAGCGGCCAGGGCCAGCTTGCGGACATGGGCGTCGGCACACCGGCCTACCGACTCTCCAAGACCGCACTGAACGCGCTGACGCGTACCCTCGCGGCTGAGCTTCAGGGCAGCGGGATACTCGTGAACTCGGCGTGCCCGGGTTGGGTCAGGACGGACATGGGCGGGCCCGGTGCGCCGCGCACCGTGGAGCAGGGTGCCGACACACCGGTATGGCTGGCGACGCTGCCGGACGGCGGGCCGACCGGCGGGTTCTTTCGTGATCGCAAACGACTGGCGTGGTGAAGGGGTGGGCCGCCGGCAACACCAAGGCCGCGTGACGGCAAGCTCGTGCTACGGGCGAAGGCGGAGCGCGACCTGCTGCTCGCGAACCTGCCTGTCGGCGAATATGCCGTGAGCGCGACCTACATCGGGATCGCGATCCTGCAGAACGTGACGGTCGAGCAGGGGAAGCACCACAAGCTCACCTTCAAGTCGAAGAATTGAAAACGTAATGCGGGCGCGGACGGCGGGGGACGCAATCCCCCGCTTTTTGCTGTGCGCGAGCGGGCTCGTGACTAACGCGTTGATTCGGCGTAAAGTTTCGATTCGACAGTGGGAATGGACCGAAGGTTGTTTTGTATGCCACTGATTAATATGAAATTTCGTTCTAGAGGAGCTGGGTCATGAAGCGAATCGTGATGGCCGCGATCGTGGCGGTGCTGGCTTCCGGGACCGTTTACGCCCAAGTGCCGGCCGACCAGCCTGCAGCCGCTCCCGCAGGCGGTATGAAGGAGGAAATGAAGCCCGCTCCGCAGAAGGATATAACGATCGTGCAGGGTCCCGGGCAATCCGCCGTCAAAGAGGACGCCCGGCACTGCCTGGAGCAATCGACGAACACCGATATCGTCAAATGCGCGGAGCCGTACCTGCCGGTGAAGATGAAGAAGTAGCAGGCGCGGCGCGCGAGCGGTCCCCGGCCGCGTATTCGGCCGCCTTCGAAGGCGGCATCAGTACAAAAAAATCCCCGCCGCGCGGGCGGGGATGCGGGGAGTGAAAAACCGGCTTACATCTTGATGCCGAGGATCTTCTCCGCCTTGGCCAGGGCCGCCAGCGAATCGGCGTGCTTGCCGGCCTTGTGCAGGCTTTCGCCCTCGGCGCGATACTTTTTCACATCGGCCATTTGCTGGCTCGACAGCTTGGCCTTGGGCAACGCCGCATCGATTGCCTTCATGTGTTTCGGGCAGGAACTCGCGAATGCGACGCCGCTGGTCAAAGCAAACACGGATGCAACTAGGATGGTGCGGAACTTCATACAGATCTCCCTTTCTTGTTGAAAAAAATTGCCGGCCAGAAGCCGGCGCCTTGCCATGCTACATGCCGGGGATCCCATCGGGTGCATCGCCTGCCGGGCCCGGGTAAGATTCCCTGCAACAACAGGACTTTGGCGATTATAGCGTGGCTTCCCGACAGTTAACACGAACGCACGGCCGGGTATTCCCGTTGACACGGGAGGGCATCGCCGAAGGACTCGCACGGCCCGCACCGTCGCCGGAGCCCGACGATCTGCACGTGATCGCCCTCCAGGAGGGCACGCGCGTCACCGAGGCGGCGGTGCTGGTACCGCTCATCGACCGCTCCGGCGGCGTGCAGGTGCTGTTTACCCAGCGCACGGCGCACCTCGACGATCACGCGGGCCAGATCAGCTTTCCCGGGGGCCGGGTGGAGGAGGGCGACGCGAGCCGCGAGGAGACCGCGTTGCGTGAGACCGAGGAGGAAATCGGCCTCGCGTCAGGATCGGTTGCGGTGCTCGGACGGCTGCCCGAATATGAAATCCCCTCCGGCTTCCGGATTACGCCGGTGGTGGGCTGGATCGAGACGCCGTTCGCGGTCAATCCCGACCCGTTCGAGGTGGCGGCGGTATTCGAGGCGCCGCTGGAGCATTTCCTCGACGCCGCCCGCTACCAGCGCCGGCAGTTCCGCTTCCGCGGCCGGCATCGACACTACCTGGCGATCCCGTTCGAGGGGCGTTACATCTGGGGCGCGACGGCGGGCATGCTCTACAACCTGTACCGCCTGCTGCGGGGCTGAGGCGGGGGATACATGACGGGCGAGCGGCCGAAAGTCGGGCTGATCATGACCGGCGGCGGCGCACGGGCCGCCTACCAGGTCGGCGTCCTGCGGGCGCTGACGGAGCTGCTGCCGGACGAGGTGCGCACGCCGTTTCCCATCATCTGCGGCACCTCCGCGGGCGCGATCAACGCGGCGGTGCTGGCGATGGACGCGGGCGACTTCCGGCGCGGCGTGCGGCGGCTCATGATGGTGTGGAAGAACTTCCGCGTGCACCACGTCTACCGGGCGGACCCGTGGGGCGCGTTCGGCAACAGCGCCCTCTGGATCTACACCGCGCTGACGGGCGGCGCGTTCAGCCGCCGGCCGGTCTCTCTGCTCGACAACGCGCCGCTGGCTGCGCTCCTCGGGCGCTACCTCGACTTCGCAGCGATCCAGCGCTCGATCGACGCCGGCCATCTCGACGCCTTCAGCGTCACCTGCTCAGGCTATTCCTCGGGGCAGTCGGTGACATTCTTCCAGGGCGTTTCCGGACTGCAGCCGTGGCAGCGCGCGCGGCGCATCGGCGTGCCGATGACGATCACGCTCGATCACCTGCTTGCCTCGAGCGCGCTGCCGTTCATCTTCCCGCCGGTGCACATCAACCGCGAGTACTTCGGCGACGGCTCGATGCGCCAGATCGCGCCCGTCAGCCCGGCGCTGCACCTCGGGGCGGACCGCCTGTTCGTGATCGGCGTGGGACGCCACCAGCAGCTGCCGGCGGAGCGCGTGCGGATCGAGACGCACCCTTCCCTCGCGCAGATCGCGGGCCACGCGTTGAACAGCATCTTCCTCGACGGCCTCGAGGTGGATCTCGAGCGGCTGCAGCGGATCAACCGCACGATCGAGATGATTCCCCGGGATGCGCTCGGGCGCGACAATTACCCCCTGCACCACGTGGATTTCCGGGTCATCGCACCGAGCGAGGAGCCGGAGCGCATCGCGATGACGCACGCGGACGAGTTGCCGCACACGATCCGCGCCCTGCTTTTCATGGTGGGCGGAACACGGCGCAGCGGCGCGAACCTGCTGTCCTATTTGCTGTTCGAGCGCTCGTACTGCCGGGCGCTCATCCGGCTCGGCTACCAGGACACCATTGCGCACAAGGACGAGCTGACGGCATTCCTCGGGTACTGACACGGGGTGCGTGGCGGCAGCGCCGGGGCGGACTGCCGGCCGGGTGTTGCTTCGCGTCCGGAGTGCCGGTATAACTAGCGTTAACCGGGACGCTTCGCGCCCGGTTAACCCGCCGGGTTGCACCGGGCATCAGCAGTCCCGATGCCGGTGAACCCGGCGCATTTCTCTTCAATCTCGGGTGGGCCATGAGTCGAGCCTTTACCAAGGAAAGCGTCGACGATCTCGCGGCGGGCGAACTGCCCGAGCGCCCGCTGCCCGTGCACCCCAATTACGTCACGCCCCACGGCCTCGAGCAGCTGCAGGCGCGGGCGCGCGAGCTGCAGGCGCTGCACGAGACGCTCGCCGCGCAATCGGCCGACGATTCGGCCGCCAAGCAGAAATTGCGTGAGGTCGAGCGCGACCAGCGCTACTTCAAGGCGCAGCTCGAGCGCGCCGAAGTCGTCGATCCGGGCGGACAGCCGCTCGACGCGGTGCACTTCGGCGCGACGGTGACGATACTCGACGAGGACGAAAAGGAGCATCGCTTCACTCTGGTAGGGGATGACGAAGCCGATGTGGCGGCCGGGCGCATTAGCTGGGCGTCCCCGCTCGCAAAGGCGATGATCGGTGCGAAAGTCGGCGACACCGTCAAGTGGCACCGGCCCGCCGGAGACGCCGAGGTCGAGATCACGAAAATCTCGTATCTGAACCGGTGAACGGCGGCCGCTAACCCGTGACCGGGCAGGCGCCATGACTTTCCTTTCGGTGTTGGCGGCGTTGCTGGCGGAGCAGGCCTGGCCGCTGCGCGAGGACAACCGCCTGCTCGCGTGGTTCGAGCGTTACGCCGCAGCCATCGAGCGCGGCCTGAACGGGGGGCAGTTCCGGCACGGGGTGCTGGCCTGGGCGCTGGCGGCGGGAACGGTGCTCGCGGCGACGGCGCTCATCCAGTATCTTCTCGGCGAGATCAGCTCGCTTGCCGAATTGGCGTGGAACATCGCGGTGCTCTACGCCGCCATGGGATTCCGCCGCTTCAGCCACGAGTTCACCGAGGTCGAGCTTGCGCTGCGCGCGGGCGAGCTGGCGGCAGCGCGCGACCGGCTGGCGAAGTGGAACGGCGGGAGCGCCGCGGAAATGGACGCCGCGGAAGCCGCGCGAGTGGCGATCGAGCAGGGGCTGATCGTGTCCCATCGCCGCGTGTTTGGCCCCCTCGCATGGTTCATCGCGCTGGGCCCGGCGGGCGCCGTGCTCTACCGCATCTCCGCCGTGCTGGCCGGGCTATGGGGCGCCCGCAGCGATCCGGATTTCGGAGCATTCGGGCGCTTCGCCGCGCGCGCGTTCCTCTGGATCGACTGGATCCCGGTGCGGCTCACCGGCGCGAGCTTCGCGGCCGTGGGCGATTTCGCCGACGCGGTCTACTGCTGGCGCGCGCAGGCCTCGGGCTGGGACCCGCAGGCGGAGGGCATCATTCTCGCGAGCGGCGGCGGGGCGCTCGGCGTGCGTCTCGGCGACACGCTGCACCAGGATGGCGGCCTGCGCCACCGTCCCGAGGTTGGCACCGGCGCGGAGCCGGAAGTGGAGGACATGCAGCAGGCCGCCGGCCTCGTCTGGCGTGCGCTGGTGCTCTGGATGTTCCTGATTTTCGTCGTGAGCGTGGCGCACGCGCTCGGGTGATCTTTAAACAACTCCCCTCCTGCCTGAGGAGGGGTGGCGCAACGCGCCGGGGTGGTGGGAGTAAACCCCTCATGCCTCCTACAGTCCCCTCCCGGGGCCTGGTGACTTTCTTTGCTCCCCCAAAGAAAGTCACCAAAGAAAGGGGGATCCCCGGTTCGCCGAAAGAAATTGGGGACTGACCTGTCTTTTGGGTCTGTCCCCAATTTCTTTTCCCCTGCGCTGCTCGCCAAGGCGGGGCGCCTGCGCAACTCGCGTGCGGTATCTATTCTGCGCGCTCCTTAGGCGGGAAGATCTTCCGGGAATGGTCGCGTACTCGGGGCTCGCCCAGTGCTCGGCGACATCCCCCCGCCTTGGCTGCGCTGCTCGGCGGCGAACAGGGGCCCCAACGCCCCTTCGCGCTTATCCCATCAACCGTGGGATTGCAGCCTAATCTGGATATTCCTGCGTGCTTCGCAGCCTATCCTGGCTGCAGAACTTCACTACAACGTCATAACCCTCTGATTTGCGGGGAAGGATGACAACGTGGGCGACCCGGGTGTCTAATAATCCGGCATTTCGGAAGTTCACTATACGTTAGACGACACCCATGTCTGACCGTCCCAACTCCAATCCAAACCGCAGCGCTGATGACGTGTCTCTCCGGGCGCCGGAAAACTGAGGGTGGCCTCGTCTACGGTCAACCGAGTACTAACCGTATGGGTGCCTGGAGCACTCGCGGTCGTTGCCCTTGCGATTGGCATCGCGACGTCAAGCGTCCCGTTTATTGCAGCCGCGGTGGTACTTGGCATCATCGTCGCGTACGCTTGGGTTCGAAGCCTTGGGACGCGCGACACACCGAACGGGAACTAGCACACTAATGTCGTCTAACCACCCGATCCACACCGACGCGAGCAAGCGCGCTGGTCGTGGCTTGCTCGCGCGGGTGATCGGGACACGTTAGGCATCCTTTCGCATCATGAAATCGTTCGTAACAGTTTTGCTCAGCATCGCGGCTTCGGTGTTTTTCAGTGGCTGCGCCACTACCTACACGACCACGTCCCAACAGGAGGTGCCCGAGCGTTGGAGTTTTAGTTTTGACTCGCGGCAGTGGCAGGTTGGCTACCAGGCCGCCAATCCTCAGGAAGCAATCCGTGAGTATGTCTTGAGCGGCCAGACTGTCCAGAACTGGTCAGAGTTGGTCACCAGTCAATACTTTGCACGTGATATTGCCCCTCGAGTTTTGTTTGAGCAGTTCCGCCGGAACATCTCACACGGCTGTCCATCGCTGCGCGTGGCCATTATCGAGGAGTCATCCGACACCATTATTTTCGAGTGGCAGCTCGATGGTTGTCAGGGCTTCCCAGCGCAGCACGAAATTCGGCGAATTGCGACAGGTAGAACAGGGACGTTGACGCTATCGTTCGTCGAGAAGACACGGCAGTTGACAGCAGAGAAGCGGAGCACTTGGATTTCGATTATCAAAGGAGCCAATGTTCGACCGGATGCCTAAACCGCGGACTGAGATCCGTATTTACCGGCGG
>Ga0210102_1000065_pt1 | contig 29512 bp, 30 predicted proteins | sample RushOxbow_ThreeS_4_FD_185563 | JGI IMG/M metagenome (GOLD analysis project Ga0210102, IMG submission 185563) | Wetland microbial communities from San Francisco Bay, California, USA, that impact long-term carbon sequestration -... | ecosystem: Environmental > Aquatic > Marine > Wetlands ...
GTTGACCGCGATCATGATGCCGAGCCAGATCGGATCGAGGCCGAACTTGAGCAGCGCCGGCCCGACGATCGGCACCACGATGAACAGGATCTCGATCGTATCGAGGAAGAATCCCATGACGAACATCAGCGCCATCACCACGACCATCGCGCCGACCACCCCTCCCGGAATCGCCGAGAGAAACTCGTGCACCATGTCGTCGCCGCCGAGACCGCGGAAGACGAGCGAGAACAGCTGCGCGGCGATGATGATGACGAAGATCATCGAGCTCAGACGCGCCGTGGTGCGCATCACCGCGGTCAGCGTGGCGTCCTGGTATACCCGCCACAGCGCGACCAGCAGCCCCCAGGCGATCGCCAGGCACATCACGACGGCGAGCGCGATCGAGATCTGCTCGCGCGGCGTGATGTGAGCACGGGTCACCCGCATGTCGACGAAGCTGGTCAGGATGATCACCCCCACCAGGCTCGCCGCGGCCGCGTAGACGGGGATCGGCTTGCCTTCGGCGAGGCGGTGCCCGGCGAGCAGCGTCGCGCCGATCGCGCCGACGCCCGCGGCTTCGGTCGGCGTCGCGGCCCCGACGAGGATCGAGCCGAGCACCGCGACGATCAGCACCAGCGGCGCCACCAGCGCGTGCATCACGCGCCCCGCCATGTTGCCTGCCTGCATCGACTCATCGAGCGGGATCGCGGGCGATGCGCTCGGTTTCAGGATTGCGAGAACGATCTGGTACAGGATGTACAGGCCGACCAGCGCAAGCCCCGGGATGAGCGCGCCGGCGAACAGATCGCCCACCCCCACCGGCTCAGGAGAGAAATTGCCGAGCAAGCGCTGCGCTTCCTGGTGCGCGTTTGAAATCTGGTCGCCCAGCACCACGAGCACGATCGAGGGTGGAATGATCTGGCCGAGCGTGCCTGCCGCGGCAATCGATCCGCAGGCGAGCCTCGGGTCATAGCCGCGGCGCAGCATCGTCGGCAGGGAGAGAAGGCCCATGGTCACGACGGTGGCGCCGACGATTCCGGTCGATGCGGCGAGCAGCGCGCCGACCACCGACACCGAGATTCCCAGCCCGCCGCGCAGGCGACCGAAGAGCTGCCCCATCGTGTCGAGCAGCTCCTCGGCGACTTTCGAGCGCTCGAGCATGACGCCCATGAAGATGAAAAGCGGCACCGCAATCAGCACTTCATTGATCATGACGCCGAAGATGCGGTTCGGGAAAACACCGAGAAAATCCGCATCGAATACGCCCATCGACATTCCGAGCAGTCCGAAGATCAGCGCGGTGCCGGCAAGGGTGAAGGAAACCGGGTAGCCGAGCAGGACGAGGGCGCACAGCGCGAGGAACATCAGCAGGTCGAGCCACTCGCCGAAATGGGCGATCATGCGCCGGGCCCTTCGTCACCATCGACCCTGCCGCGCGAAGGCGTCGCGCCCGCGAGGAACAGCGCCGATTGAAGAACCAGCGAGACCGACTGCAGGGCGAGCAGTCCGGCGAACACCAGGATCAGGGTCTTCAGCAGGAAGACGGCCGGAATGCCCATGCGGCCCTCGGGCGAGCCTTCGAGCACGGCCCACGACGCCTTCGCGTAGGGCCACGTGACCCAGACGATTAGGATGCACATCGGAATCAGGAAGAGGAACGTGCCGATGATGTCGATGATCGCCTTCGCGCGCGGCGAGGCGGCGCCGTAGAAGATGTCGCAGCGCACGTGGCCGTTGTGAACGAGCGCATAGCCCGCGACTGCCATGAACACGATGGCGTGCATGTAGACCACCGACTCCTGCAGGATGGTCGAGCCCAGGCCGAAGACGTAGCGCATCAGCACCACTACGAAAGTCACCAGCACCATGCCGAGCGTGAGCCACGCAAGACCGCGGCCGATCCAGTCGTTGGTTACATCGATGGCGTTCGCGATTCGCTTGAGACGGCTCATCTCGCAGTTCTTACAGACGCACTCAACCCGTCCGGCGCACCCCGCTCGCTTCCGGGTGCCGCATGTGAAAATTCAGTTGGCGTTCCCGGCGGAATCAATCGATTCCGCCGGGTCTACGCGCGGTCCGACGACGCTCAGGCCTTGAAGTTGTCCAAACGGGCGTTCATGTAGCCCTGCTCGCCAAGCCGGCTCCAGCCGATAGCCTTGGCGCGGGCGGCCATGAAATTCTCATAGACCTTCTTGGTGAACGGGTCCTTGTTGCCGACCTCGGCGATGACCTCCATCGATGCGTCGTAAAACCCCTTCAGCATTTCGGGGGAGAACTGGCGCAGCTGGACATCGTGCTTCTTGAGCAGCACGTCGAGCGCATCGGCGCTCTTGTAGGTGAATTCGGCGAACTCGAGCGTCGACTCGGCCTGCACCGCCACCGCGATGATCTCCTGTTGCTCCTTGGAAAGGCTCGACCAGACCTTCTTGTTCACCAGCACCTCGCCGGTCGTGTTCGGCTCGTGGAATCCCGGCCAGTAGTAGAACTTCGCCACCTTGTAGAAGCCGAAGGCAAGATCGTTGAACGGGCCGACCCATTCGGTGCCGTCGATCGTGCCGGCCTGCAGCGCGGGGAAGATGTCGCCGCCAGCCAGGTTCACCACGGTGGCGCCCAGCTTGCGCAACACTTCGCCGCCCAGGCCCGGCATGCGAAACTTCAATCCCTTGAAGTCCTCCAGCGACTTCATCTCCTTGCGGTACCAGCCGCCCATCTGCACGCCGGTGCTCGCGCGCATGAAAGGCACCACGCCGAACTGGTCGCACAGCTCCGTGTACAGCTTCAGCCCGTCGCCCCACAGCATCCACGCGTAGTGCTCGTTCGCGGTGAAGCCGTAAGGCACTGCCGCGAAGAAGTTGAACGCCGGCGATTTACCCTGCCAGTAATACGACACCGAGTGGCTCATTTCGGCCTTGCCCTGCGAGACCGCGTCGAACGACTGGAATGCGGGAACCAGCTCGTTCGCGGCATAGACTTTGACCTGCAGCTTGCCGCCCGACATCGTGTTGATGCGCGCAGCGAGCCGCTCTGCACCGGTGCCCAGGCCGGGGAAATTCTTCGGCCAGGTGGTCACCATCTTCAGCTGTTTGACGCCCTGCGAGATCGCCGGGGCCGATACGGTTGCGGCGGCAGCCGCGACGCCTCCGGCGGCAGCGCCTTTCAGGAACTTGCGACGTTTCATGATTTGGCCTCCTCAGGTTCAGTGATAACTTCGGGAATCGGCAGAGACATGCGGAAACCTGCCATCGCACATGGTAAAGCCTCCCCCCTCCCACAGCTCAAGTACTGGTTTTCCCCCCGGCCCGGACCCCGGGCGGAACCGCCTCCTGTCCCGCTCGGCATAGCCATGGCCGAAACGCCAGTATAGGCCAATGCGCCAGGAGGCTTTCGCGGGACTACCGGGCGCCGAAACGATGCGCAGCGCGGACGTTCCGCTGATCGAATGTGGTCGCGTTGCGCGCCGCACCCTCGCGCGAACCAGCGACGGGATCGCGTGCGCGATCTTCCGGCGCAGCTGCTACCTCGAATATCCCGGCGGCAGGATGATCTGCGTGGGCGACCGCGCACTTGGCCGCGGGCCCCTCAATGCGCATGTCGAGCGATTCGAGCCGCCGCATATCGGTGTGGCGCTCAGGCTCGGTGCGGAGGGCGCAGCGGCGTGGCAACCATCGGCACCGAGGGCGAGGCCGCGCCGTACGGCGCTCGATGCGCTGCGCGCGGCCGCGCGCAATCGGATTCCGTCGCAGGGCCTGGGCGGGCTCGTCTGTGGTGCCAGCGGCCCGCTGATCGAGCATGCCCGGCCGGGCCTGGCAGCGCTCGAGCACTGGCTTTGCGGCGGCAAGCTTTGCGGCGAAGTCGGGTCGCTTCTCGGCCTCGGCCCGGGTCTGACGCCGTCGGGGGACGACTATCTGGGCGGTGTGCTGATCGCGCTGCGCCTGTACGGGGACCCCGCGAACGCCGACGCGCTGTGGACGTGGCTCGGCCCGCGCGTGCCGGCATGCACCAGCCTGATCAGTGCCGCGCACCTTGCCGCGGCCGCCGAGGGCGAAGGCCACGAGTCACTGCATGCGTGCATCGATGCGCTGGCCGAGGAGACGGCAATGCCCTGGCCCGAACGGCTAGAGCGGATCGGATCGGTCGGCCATTGTTCTGGCTGGGACGGACTCGCCGGCGTGCTTGCGGTGGCCGACCGCGTCGCTCGCACATGACGTTCGACTTCGACACGCCGATCGATCGCAACGGGACCTGGTCCTCGCGCTGGGATCGCTATGCCGGGCGCGACGTCATCCCGCTCTGGGTGGCCGACACCGACTTTCGCGCGCCGCCGGCCGTGCTCGACGCGTTTGCCGCGCGCGTCGCCCACGGCGTGTTCGGCTACAGCGCGCCGCCCGATGCGCTGCGCGCGGCGGTCGTGCAACGCATGCAACGGCTCTATGGGTGGTCGATCGAGCAGAGTTGGATCGTGTTTCTGCCGGGTGTCGTGCCGGGCCTGCATCTTGCGGCACGCCACCTCTGCGCACCCGACCAGCATGTGCTCGTGCCGACACCGATCTACCAGCACTTCAAACGCGCAGTGCAACTCGCGCCGCGTGAGCACACCGACGTTCCGCTGATTCTGGACGACGGGCGCTGGGTGTTCGACGAGTCATTTCTCGAACAGGCGCTGCGGCCCGCTTCCAAACTGCTGTTTCTCTGCAATCCGCAGAACCCTGGCGGGACGATCTTCACCCGCGCGGAGCTCGAACGCCTGGCCTCGCTCGCCGAGCGGCATGATCTCGTCATCTGCTCGGACGAGATCCACGCCGACCTGCTGATGGAGGAGGGCAAGCGGCACGTGCCGATCGCGAGCCTTGCGCCCGAGGTGTCGCGCCGCTCGGTCACCCTCATGTCGCCGAACAAGACGTTCAACTTTCCTGCCGCCGGCGTCGCTTTCGCGATCATCGAGAACCCTGCGCTGCGCGCGGCGTTCTCGCAGGATCATCATGCGACGCTGCACGACGCGTCGGTGTTCGGCTACATCGGCGCGCTTGCCGCCTACCGCGACGGCCAGGCCTGGCTCGATGCGCAGCTCGCCTACCTGCGCGCCAACCGCGACCTGGTCGAAGCGATGGTAGCCGAGACCCCCGGGCTCGACATGGCGCGCACCGAAGCGACCTATCTTGCCTGGATAGACGCGTCGGGGCTCGGCGTGGAAGATCCGTACGCCCACTACCTCGGCGCCGGCGTCGCGCTCTCTCCCGGCGCCCAGTTCGGCAGCCCGCAATTCGTGCGCCTCAACTTTGGCACCCAGCGGGCGCGCTTGTCGGAGGCGCTCGGACGGATGAGGCGGGCGACGTCGAGATAAATTTGGGGTCAGACCCCAGACTTGCTGACTTATCCACAGGGGTCTGACCCCAACTCCTTGGCGCGCACCAGAACACGATCGAGGCGCGGATCGCGCACGCCGAGCTCGTGCATGTGCGCCAGCGTGCGCTGCAGGTAGTCGATGTTGTGTCCTCGGCCGCCGCGCCCCTGGGCGACGAGCCGGGCCGTGCGCTCGACGTCGAGATCTCCGGCGAACTGGCGGTGCGTCTGGTCCGCCACAAAGGCGAGCGCAGACACGCGGCGCCCGCCATCGAGGTGCGCCGTAACGAGGCGGGGCAGGTAGACGTAGTTGCGCATCTCGCGGCGCCACAGAGCGGAGAGGATGGCGCGCTGCCTGCGGATCGCCAGGCGGTAGGCCATACCCCAGCATGATCCGCCGCGGCACAGCCCCATGACGAGACCCGGACGCTCGCGCGTGCCGCGGTGGCGATGCGAATAGATGCACAACGAGCGGTGGTAGCCGTAGACGAAGCCGCGTCTCTTCTCACGGAAGGCAAACCCCGGCGACCACATCAGCGAGGCGTAGCCGAACACCCACAGCTCGCGTGGCGGCAGCAGCGCCAGAAACTGCGCGAGCTTCAATGCGGCGGCGCCGAGAACGCCCGGGCGCCGGGCGAGGTGCGCAACGCGATCGTCGGCCAGGGCTCGTCGTTCATGATCCGCAGCGCGCAATTATAGTGGGCCGCTGCAGTGGCCGGACTTGGACGTCAACGCCCGGGAATGCACGCGCGTTATACGCTCCCGGCGCACCGATGCGCCGATCATTTGATTCGGAGGATTCGATCATGTTCAAGCAAAAGGTTCTCGCGGCGCTGCTCGCGACCGCGTTCTGCACCACCGTGTACGCGCAGGCGCAGCCTGCCGCGCCCGCCGCTCCGGCGACGCCTGCACAGCCGGGAACCGCTCCGGCGCAGCGCGCAACGCCTGCCAGCCCGGCGAAGCCCGCGGTGGGCGAGCAGAAAGCGGAGCAAAAGAAGGCGCAGCACAAGAAAACGAGCAAGGCGACCGAGGAAACCAAGACCAAGAAGAAGGTCAAGAAATCGAAGAAGGAGAATCAGCCGAAAAGCGCGGGTTGATCCGGCGCGCGCGGAGTTCCCGCCGGCGCGCCTAGGCGCAGGCGGTATCATGCAATGCCCGGTCAGTGCCGGGGCTTGTTCGCCATGGGACAGCTCGCGCGCCTTCTGCTTGCCTTGACGCTTCTCGCGCCAACCGGCGCTGCGGCGCAGGCGCTGATTCCATGGTCCGGCGGCGCGACGCCCCCGCTCGAGCTCGACGCGCTCGATGGCCGCCGACACAGCCTGGCGCAGTACCGTGGCCGCGTGGTGCTGGTGAACTTCTGGGCGACCTGGTGCGCACCCTGCCGCGCGGAAATGCCGAGCATCGAGCGGCTGCGGCGCTCGCTCGAGGGCGAGCCCTTCGCGGTGCTCGCGGTGAACATCAGCGAGGATGCATCCGCGGTGCGCGCATTCGCCGAGCGCGTGCCGATGGGCTTTGCGCTCCTGCTCGATCGCGATGCGCAGGTCGCGCAGGCCTGGCGCGCGCGGGCCCTGCCGGTGAGCTTCGTGGTCGGCCCCGAAGGCCGGATCCGCTATCACGCGATCGGCGAGCGCGACTGGGCCGATGCGCAGATCCGATCGCGGCTGCGGGCATTGATGCCCGGCGCGCGTCCGCTCGAGTCCGCACGCCTGGCGCAATGATCATTCGCGCCTTCGCCTGCGCAGTGGCTGCGCTGATCGCCGCGGGCCAGGCTGCAGCGCAGACCGCTGGGAGGGCGCCGCCGTTCGTCACCACCCCGCCCGAGGTCGTCGAGCGCATGCTGACGCTGGCGCAAACGCGCCGCGAAGACCTGGTGATGGATCTCGGCTCCGGCGACGGGCGGATCGTGATCGCCGCGGCGAAGAAGTACGGCGCGCGCGGAATCGGCGTGGAGCTCGACCCCAAGCTCGTCGAGACGGCGCGCGAAAACGCGCGCCTTGCCGGCGTCGAGCAACAGACCACGTTCTTGAACAATGACGTCCTGAAGACGGATTTGTCGAGCGCAAACGTGGTCACCGCCTACCTGCTGCCCTGGCTGATGGACGCGCTGCAGCCGAAGTTTCTCGCCGAGCTCGCGCCTGGCACGCGCATCGTTTCGCATGCCTTTCCGATGAGCGGATGGGAGCCGGACGAGATGCGCCAACTGGCCCTGAGCGGCGAGTACGAGGGGCGCAGCGCCACGCTGTACTACTGGGTGGTGCCGGCGCAGGTGCGCGGCGAATGGCAATCCGTGCAGCCGGAAGGGGAATGGCAGCTGGAGATTCGGCAGAACTTCCAGCAGATCGACGTCGAAGGCGCGATCGGCGATGAGCGCTTCAGGGCCTCACAGGCTCGCCTGCGAGGCACCAGCATTGAATGGGAAAGCGAAGGCGGTCGCTTCGAGGGCCGCGTGCTGACCTTTCAGATCGTCGGCAGCCTGACTGCCAACGGCGCCAGCCGATCGATCGTCTTCGCGCGGCGCCAGTGAAGCGCGGCGTTGAGCGTTGCCGGTAACCTGCGCGCGATTGCAGGAGACGAACAACAGAGAGCCGCTATGCTGACCGAGAGCGAAGTGCGCGACGCGTTGCGCGGGGTCGAGGATCCGGAGGCGGGCATGAGCATCGTCGACCTTGGTCTCGTCTACGCAGTCGAAGTCACGCCTGCGCGGATCCACGTGCGCATGACCATGACTTCGCCCGCCTGCCCGGTCGCGCCCTACATCGTCGAGGAATCGGTGGCCGCGATCCGCTCGGTGGCAGCCGGCGTTCCCGATGTAGATGTCGAGCTCGTCTGGGACCCGCCCTGGACGCCCGAGCGCATGAGCGCAGAGGCACGCGAGCGCTTCGGCTGGAGCGGCGATTCCGCATGAACGCTTCGGGCGGCGTCCCGCCGCGCTGGCGATATCCGCTGCTGGTCATCGGATTCGTCTGCCTCGCGAGCGGGATATCCGGCGGATTGCTGCGCGTTGGGATCGGATGGCTTCCTGCACCGGAGGCTGCGCCCGCGCTGCACGGCGTGCTGATGGCGTCCGGATTCTTCGGCACGGTGATCTCGCTAGAGCGCGCGGTAGCGCTCGCAAAACTCTGGGCCTACGGTGCGCCGCTCGCGGCCGGCCTCGGTGGCTTGGCACTCCTCGCCGGCATGCCGGGCCCCGGGTTTGCGCTGATGGCAATGGGCGCTCTCGTACTGGTCGCGGCGAACGCGGAGATCGTCCACCGTCAACCTGCGCTGGAGTCTGCGACGCTGGGTACAGCTGCAGCCTGCTGGCTGATCGGAAACGTCGCGCTGCTCTTGGGGCAGCCCGTGCCGGTGGCGGTTCCCTGGTGGATCGCCTTCTTCGTGCTGACGATCGGCGGAGAGCGGCTCGAGCTCTCGCGCTATGCACCGCGCCCGCGCGCGGCGCGCCACGCGTTCGTGGCAATTGCCGGCGCCATTGCGCTGGCCGCCCTTGGCGCGGCATTTCACGCCTCGAGCGCGTGGCGCGTGCAGGGCGTGGCACTCCTTGCGCTTGCGGCCTGGTTGTGGCGGTACGACATCGCGCGCATCACCGTGCGCCAACAGGGGCTGCCTCGCTATATCGCCACCAGCGTTCTTTCAGGCTATCTGTGGCTCGCCGTGTGCGGCGCGACGCTCGTGGTCGGCGGGGCGATGCAAGCGGGTCCACTCTACGATCTTGTACTGCACGCGCTCATGCTCGGGTTCGTGTTTGCAATGGTCTTCGGCCATGCGCCGGTCATCCTGCCCGCGATCCTGCGGGTCGCGATTCCCTATGGCGCGTGGCTGTACCTCCCGCTCGCGCTTCTGCACGCCTCGCTCGCGCTACGCGTCGCGGGCGATCTTGCCGGCCATGCGGGGCTGCGGGCAGCGGGTGCGGTGGGGAATGCGATCGCGATCGCGGCTTTTATCCTGACAGCCGCGGCACTAGCGCTGCGCGGAAACCAGGACAAAAAGGCAAAAAAGGGGTCAGACCCCTGATCGGGGTCAGACCCCATCGAATGATCGAAGGCCGACTGCGAACCGAAGGGGTCTGACCCCGATCAGGGGTCTGACCCCGGTCAAGGGTCCGACCCCACTACCTTGCCCGGATTCATCACGCCCTGGGGGTCGAGGGCCTGCTTGAGCCGGCGCATGAGCTCGAGCTCGAGCGCCGGCTTGTGCTTGCGGATCTCGTCGCGCTTGAGCTGGCCGAGCCCGTGCTCAGCGGAGATCGAACCGCCGAGCGCGTCGACCACCGCGTAGACGATGGCGTTCACTTCCTCGCGCCGGCGCATCAGAGCGGCGTTCTCAGCGGGATCGGCGAAGCCGACGTTGTAGTGCAGGTTGCCGTCGCCCGCGTGCCCGAACGCGTAGATCACGATTCCCGGAAACGCGCGCTCGAGCGCCGGGGCGGCGCGCGCGATGAATTCCGGAATCTGCGACAACGGCACCGAGATGTCGTGCTTGACGTTTTCGAGCTGCACCTCCGGCATGCGCTCGCGAATCGACCACAGTGCGCGCGACTGCGCCCCGCTGTGCGCGAGGACGACATCGGCCGCGACGCCGCGCTCGAGGCTCTCGGAGAAGGCCTGTTCAGCGCGCTGACGCAGCACTGCCTCGGGATCGCTGTCGCCAAGCTCGACCAGCACGTACCAGGGGTGCTGCGTCGGCAGCGGGTCGCTGGTGCCGGCGAACTTTTCGAGCGCCGCATTGACGCAGACGCGCGACAGCAGCTCGAACGCCGTCAGGCGGTCGCCCAGGCGCGCGCGCAGCAGGGCGAGCAATTCGATCGCCTGCCGCGGCGCGGCCAGCCCGAACCAGGCGGTCGCACCCGATACGGGCTGCGGGTAGAGCTTCAACACCGCCGCGGTGATGATGCCGAGCGTCCCCTCGGCGCCGATGAACAGCTGCTTGAGGTCATAACCGGTGTTGTCCTTGCGCAGCCCGCGCAAGCCGTCCCACACCCGGCCGTCGGGCAGCACGACCTCGAGCCCGAGAACCTGGTCGCGCGCGTTACCGAAGCGCAGCACGTTCACCCCGCCGGCATTGGTCGAAAGGTTGCCGCCGATGCGGCAACTGCCCTCGGCGCCGAGCGAAAGAGGAAAGAAGCGATCCGCTTCGCGCGCGGCGCGCTGGATGTCGGCCAGCACGCAACCGGCCTCGGCGGTGAGGGTGTCGTTCAAGGCGTCGATCGCGCGAATGCGATTCATGCGCGCGAGCGACAGCACGATCTCACGCTGAGCGCCGCCGGGAACCGAACCGCCGCACAGGCCGGTGTTGCCGCCCTGGGGCACGATGGCGACTCCCGCGGCTGCGCACTGCGCAACCACGGCGGCCACTTCGCCCGTGCTCGCCGGTCGCACCACGCACTCGGCCGGACCGCTGAACTGCTTGCGCCAGTCGAGAAGGTAGGGCGCCATCTCGCCCGGATCGGTGAGCACATGAGCGCCGCCGACGGTGGCGGCAAGCGCTTCCACGAAACGGGTCTTCGTCACGGCGGACATCGGCAGGATCGGGCGGAGAGTTTCTTGACGGCGATTTTCCCACACCGTACTTTGTGGCCCAATCCAGTCATCGAAAGGACGCCGCCATGATCAGCCGTGCGCGCGAGGTCGGACCGAAGCGGTATCGCGCCTCGACCGGGCGCTATTACGAGGACTTCGAGGTCGGCGACGTCTACGAGCACCGCCCCGGACGCACCATCTCGGAAGCCGATAACACCTGGTTCACGCTGCTGACCATGAACCAGCATCCACTGCACTTCGACGCCGAGTACGGCGCGCAGACCGAATTCAAGCGCCCCCTGGTCAATTCCTGTCTCACGCTCTCGATCGTCACCGGGATGAGCGTCGCCGACGTGAGCCAGAAGACGGTGGCAAATCTCGGCTGGGACAAGATTCGCCTGACCGCGCCGGTATTCGCGGGCGACACGGTATACGCCGAGTCCGAAGTCATCGGCAAGCGCGAATCGAATTCGCGAGCCCATCACGGCATCGTCAGCGTACGCACCACCGGCAGGAAGGCCGATGGAACGGCGTTCATCAGCTTCGAGCGCTCGATGCTGATTCCGATGCGTGGTCACGCGGTCGACGACCGCATGGACTACTGAAGGTGCACAGTTGAGCGCGCTGCGCTGCATCGTTCTCCTGGCGCTCGCCGCCCTTGCGGCCGGCAGTGCCTGGGCGCAACGCGAAGCGATCGTCGTGGGGGCGGTGATCTCGCAAAGCGGGCTTGCGAGCGACCTTGCCGCCGGCTATCGCAACGGCATCCTGCTATGGCAGTCTCAGCTGAACGCGGCGGGCGGCCTGCTCGGTCGGCGGGTCGAGCTGCGAATTGCGGACGATCGTTCCGGCGCGAACGAAGCAGCCGAGGAATACCAACGACTCATCGATGACGGCAAAGTGGATCTGCTGATCGGGCCTTACGGGTCGGCGGCATCGATCACCTCTTCCGTGGTGGCCGAGCGCGCAGGCCGGGTCATGGTGAATGGAGCGGGTGCCTCCGGCGCAATCCACAAAAGGGGGCTGCGCTATGTGTTCCAACTCGCGACGCCGTACGCGGAGTACGGCGCGGGCGTGCCGGCGGTGGCAAGCCAATGGAAGACGGGCAAGCTGTTTCTGCTCGCACGCGATGATCCGATCGCGCGCGAAATGGCCGACGCGCTCGCACTCGAGGCGGCGCGACTGCGCGTGACGGCGAGCCGGGTCGCGACCTTCCCGCTCGATACGCTGGAATTCGACGCCTACGTGCGCCAGGCGCAGGCCGACCAGGCCACCACCTGGGTCGCTTTCGGCTCGGCGCGCGACGCGGCGAACATGGTGATCAGTTTCAAGCGCCTCGGCTACGCGCCCGCGATGTTCGTGGCGCGCGGAGCGGAGCAGGCCGATTTCATCCGCCGCGTCGGACAGGACGCCGAGTACGCGATCGGCATCGCGGCCTGGACGCCGCGCATGCGCACCCCCGGCAACGAAGCGTTCGTGCGCGCGTACCGGGCGCGCTGGTCTGCCGACCCCGACCTGGCCGCCGCGCAGGGCTACAGCGCGGGCCGCGTGCTGGAGGCGGCGGTGCGCCGCGCGGATTCGCTGGACCAGGAACGCCTGCGCAGCGCGCTTGCACAACTCGATACGGAAACGCCGCTCGGGCGCTTTCGCGTACAGCCGGAGACGGGACAGCAGATCGCGGGCCAGGCCGTGCTGGTGCAGATCCTCAAGGGCCGGCAGGAGATCATCTGGCCCGCGTCGCTCGCGACCGCGAGCGCGGCGCTGCCGTATCCGCGCTGGGATCAACGCAAGATCATCACCGCAGGAGAGTAGCCATGGCGCTTTGCCGTTCGTTTCTGTTTGCGCCGGGCAACGTTGCGCGGCGTGTCGAGAAGGCGCTCGGCCTGGACGCCGACGCGGTGATCATCGATCTCGAGGACTCGGTCGCGGTGCAGGACAAGCCGGCCACACGCGCGCTCGCGGCCGAGGCGCTCCGGCGGCCGCGCCGCTGCCGCGGCTACCTGCGCGTGAACGCACCATCGACGCCGTTCTGCTTCCGCGACCTGGTGGAAGCGCTGCACCCGAGCGTTGACGGCGTCATCCTGCCGAAGATCGAGAGCGCGGCCGATCTGCATGCCATCGACTGGCTCATCGCCAATCTGGAGCGCGAGCACGGACTGGCGGAAGGTTCGATCGACCTGATGCCGATCATCGAAACCGCGATCGGCGTGCAGCGCATCGACCGCATCCTCCAGGCGCGCAGCCTGCGGCCCTACGCCGGCGCCTGGCGCGTCAGGCGCGTCGCGTTCGGCGCGGCCGATTACGGCAACGACGTCGGGCTCGAGCCGACGCTCGATGAGCCGGAGCTGGCCGACGCGCGGGCGCGCATCGTGCTTGCTTCGCGTGCCGCAGGTCTCGAGAATCCGATCGACAGCCCCTGGTTTCATCTGCGCGAGCGCGAGGCCTTCGCCCGCGCGCTCGAGCGCAGCCGGCGGGCGGGCTTTCAGGGACGCCTGTGCATTCATCCGGATCAGATCGCACCGGTCAATGCGGCCTACGCGCCGAGTGGCGAGGAGATCGCGCACGCCGAGCGCGTCGTCGCCGCCTTCGATGCCGCCGAGGCGCAGGGCTCCGCCGCGATCCAGGTCGACGGTCAGATGGTCGACTACCCTGTCGTGCACCGGGCCCGGGCCGTGCTCGCCGCGGCACGCGAGATTGCGGCGCGGCGCAGCTGAGCCTGCGTCGACGCGAGGGCCGAGCATGCGCGGCGTGCGCGCTGCATCGCACGACGTGATCCTGGTGCATGGCCTGTGGGTGCCGAGGCTCGTCATGACGCCGCTCGGGGCCATGCTCGCACGCGCCGGTCTGCGCATTCATCTGTTCGGCTATCGCGGGCGCAAGGCTTCGCTTGCGATGCACGCCGAGCGCCTGATCGCATTCGCGCGCAAGCGCGCGCCGCAGGGAGCGCACTTCGTCGGCCACAGTCTCGGCGGCCTGGTGGTGCTGGAAGCACTTGCGCCGGAGACCGACTTGGCTTTGGACTGCACCGTGCTGCTCGGGACGCCGGCGCGTGGCTGTCTCGCCGGGCGGCGGCTGGCGCGATCGGACTGGGGACGATGGTTCCTCGGCGCGAGCGAATCGCTGTGGCACGAGGGGCGGGTCGCGCGCTGGACGCGCGCCGAACCCCTCGGCGTCGTGGCGGGTACGCGCGTCCTCGGCCTGGGCCGCGTGTTCGGTCCGCTGCACGGGGCAAACGATGGCGTCGTGCGCGTCGACGAGACGACTGTCGAAGGCATGCGCGACCGACTCGTCTTGCCCGTCGGTCATAGTGAAATGCTGGTCTCGCCGCGCGTCGCGCATGCGGTGCAGCTGTTCCTGAAGCACGGCCGGTTCGATGCGGATGCGGCTTGAGCGGCTGGTCCTGGCGCTGGCGTTTCCGCTTGCCGGCTGCGGTGCGCTCAGCTACTACGCGCAAGCCGTAGACGGTCATCTCGCCATCATGGCCAAGGCGCAACCGGTCGCCGAGCTGCGCGCCGCGCCCGAAACCGCGCCGGCGCTGCGCGCGCAGCTCGCGCTCGCCGCCTCGATACGCGATTTCGCCACGCACGAGCTCCAGCTGCCCAGCAACGGAAGCTTCCGCAGCTACGCGGCAATCGACGGCAAGTACGTCGTCTGGAACGTCGTCGCGGCGCCCGAGTTCTCGATCGAGGCGGTGCAGTCGTGCTTTCCGATCGCCGGCTGCGTGTCGTACCGAGGGTACTTCGTGCAGGCGGACGCCGACGCCCATGCCTCGGAGCTGCGCGCCGAAGGGCTCGACGTACACCTGTACGGCGTCGCGGCGTACTCGACGCTCGGCTGGTTCGACGATCCGCTCCTGTCGACTTTCATCGATTATCCGGACGCGCAGCTCGCGCGCCTGATGTTTCATGAGCTCGCGCACCAGGTCGTCTACCTGCGCGACGATCCCACGTTCAACGAATCCTTCGCGGTCGCGGTGGAGGAGGAAGGGGTGAGGCGCTGGCTCGCTGCGACCGGAAGGGATGCGATGCTCGAGCGCTTTCTTGTGCAGCAGGCGCGCAAGCGCGAATTCATCGCCCTGATCGATGACGCGCGCGCGCGGCTCGCCGCACTGTACGCGGAACCACTGGATGCGCAGCGCAAGCGTGCGGCCAAGGTCGCGCAGCTCGCGGCGCTCGCGGAGCGCTACGCTGCGCTGAAGTCGCGCTGGAACGGCTTCGACGGCTACGATCGTTTCATGAACGCGCCGAACAACGCGCTGCTCGCCTCGATCGCCACCTACACGCAGCGGCTGCCGGAATTCCGGCGCCTGTTCGCGGAGGCGAACGGGGATTTTGCGGTCTTCTATGCGCGCGTGCGCGCGATCGCCGAGTCGCGACCGGCGAAGGCCGCCCTTCACTAGATCAGCCGGGCGGGATGCCGGCGCTGCGGAAGGCCTGCGTCGCCGCCTTCATCAGCGCGTTCGTCATCTCGTCGCCGGGGCGCATCGCCGCGACGCCGCAGCCGCTGCAATGGTAGAGCGGCACGGACAGCGTGGCACTGAACGGCGCGCTGTCCTTGAGCGCGAGCGCGTGCTCGTGCGTCGCGTGCGTGCCGGCTTCGTCGGGCAGCTCGCCGCCGCAGCCCGGGCAAAGATAGCGCTTCTTGAGCAGCCCCTTTTTCTGCGCCATGGGCAGATTGGGCGCATCGGCCTTCGCAAGCGAGTCGATCAGGCGCAGTGGAAAATCCGCAGTGAGAAAGCGCTTGTGACCCTTGACGCAGGCGTAGGCGGGCATGCCTTCGATCGAGAGCGCCAGCCCGGATTCCTCGCCGCGCATGGCGTCTAGGCGTGCAAGCGCCAGCTCCGCCCCGCACTGCCTGCAGGATTTTGCAGCCGTCATGTCCTCCTCCTCTGCGCGTCTACAGAGGGGGAAAGGATGACACCGTGAGCGTTCCCCGGTTGCTGCGGCGCGCAACCGCGCCCTGCCGGGACGCCTAGGAAAGCGGGGTATCGACGATCTTGGCGTACGCGGGCCGCGCGCACAGGCGCTCGAACCAGGCCTTGAGGCGCGGCACGGCCGGGCGCGCGATATCGAGCCGAAACCAGAGCTGCAGATGGCAGCCGAGCGGGATGTCGCCCATCGTCAGCGCGTCGCCCGCGACGTAAGACCGGTCAGCGAGTTGCGCCTCGACGTAGCCCGCAAGCTCGCCGGTCTTCTTGATTCCTTCTTCGACGGCCTTGGGGTCGCGCTTTTCGGGCGGGGTGCGGATCAGGTTCCAGAACACCGGCCGCAGCGCGCCGGCGAAGGTGGACGCCCAGTCCATCCAGCGATCGGCGTCGGCTCGCCGCTGCAGATCGGTCGGCCACAGGCTGCCCGCGCCGTGCTTGGCGGCGAGGTAGCGCACGATCGCGTGCGACTCCCACAGGATGAAGCCGTCGTCATCGATCGTCGGCACCAGTCCGTTCGGATTCATTCTGCGGTACTCGGGCGTATTGACGACGCCGTACTGCAGGCCGGCGTCTACGCGCTCGTAGGGAACCTTGAGCTCCTCGAGCGTCCAGAGCGCCTTTTTAACGTTAACCGAGTTGGTCCTGCCCCAGATTTTCAGCATCTCTCCTCCAGCGAATTGGGGTCAGACCCCTGTGGATAAGTCGGCAAATCTGGGGTCAGACCCCATTGAATGATCGAAGGCCAACTGCGAACCGAAGGGGTCTGACCCCGAAGAAACAATGGGGTCTGACCCCAGGCTAAAAGCCGACCGCCTGCCCGTCCCGCCGCGGATCGCTCGCGGCAAAGTAGCCGCCGTCCAGCTTCCAGATCATCTGCGCCGAGCCGAACTGGTTGTAGTCGTTCACCGTAACGAGATTGTGCCCGCGCCGCTGCAGCGCCTCGAGGGTCGCGGCGGGGAAGCCGGGCTCGACGCTGACATCGACGCCCTTCACCCAGCGAAAGCGCGGACCGTCACTCGCGGCCTGGGGATTCTGACCGTAGTCGGCGATGCGAACCATCACCTGCGCGTGGCCCTGCGGCTGCATGCTGCCGCCCATCACGCCGAAGCTCATCACCGGCTTGCCGGCCCTGGTCACGAAGCCCGGGATGATCGTCTGGTAGGGCCGCTTGCGCGGCCCGACGCAATTGGGATGGCCTTCCTTCAGCACGAACGTCGCGCCACGGTTCTGCAGCGAGATGCCGGTTCCCGGAACGACGACCCCCGAGCCGAAGCCCATGAAGTTCGACTGGATCATCGACACCATCATGCCCGAGGCGTCCGCTGCGGTGAGGTATACGGTGCCGCCTCTGGGCGGCGAGCCCGCGGCGAAGGGCTGCGCCTTTTTCATGTCGATCAGCTTCGCGCGCGAGGCGAGGTAGCCGCGATCGAGCATTCTCTGCGGCGCAAACGGCATGTAGTCGATGTCGGCGACATAGGCGAGCGCATCGGCGAAGGCGAGCTTCACCGCCTCGATTTGCAGGTGAACGCTGTCGGGCGAGTCGACCGGGTGGCTTGCGACGTCGGCGTGCTCGAGGATGCCGAGCGCGATCAGCGCGACGATGCCCTGTCCGTTCGGCGGTAGCTCGTGCAGGGTGTAGCCGCGGTAGTCCATCGTCAGCGTCTCGACCCAGTCCGAGCGGTGTGCGGCGAGATCGGCGCGCGTCATCACCGCGCCGTGCGCCTTGGCATGCGCTTCGAGCCTGTCGGCAAGCTCCCCGCTGTAGAACGCGTCGCCCTTGCTCGCGGCGATCTTTTCCAGCGTCTCGGCGTGCGCCGGAAAGCGGAAGCGAGTCCCGGCCTTCGGCGCGTTCCCGCCTGGCAGGAAAGCCTCGGCAAAGCCCGGCTGCACCTTGAGCTCGTCCGCCTGCGCCGCCCACTGCCCGGCGATCGTAGGCGACACCAGGTAGCCGTCGCGACCGTAGCGGATTGCGCGCTCGAACAGTTTTTCGAACGGCAGTTTGCCGAAACGCTCGGACAGCATGCGCCAGGCCGACACGCAACCCGGCACGCTCACGCTGTTCCAGCCACGCGTCGGCACACCCCCCTGGCCCGCGAAGAACTCGGGCGTCCAGCCCGCGGGCGAGCGCCCCGATGCGTTCAATCCGTGCAGCTGCTTGCCGTCCCAGACGATGGCGTACGCATCCGAGCCGATGCCGTTCGACACAGGCTCGACCAATGTGAGCGTGATTGCCGTGGCGAGAATCGCATCGACCGCGTTGCCGCCCGCGGCGAGCTGTGCGAGTCCCGCCTGCGCCGCGAGCGGCTGCGAGGTGGCGACGACATTCGCCGCAAGCATCGGCTTGCGCGGCCAGGAATAGGGAAGGGCCCAGGAAAAGCCGGTCATGTGGTCTCGCTTCGGTCGGCGCGCGCAGGATCGGATCGGGTGCGGGCCGCCATTCTACGAGGTCGCCGGATCGGTGCACCACGCACCAAAGCCGCGCGCCCGCGCTCCAGGCTGGTGCGTTGCGGGCTGCGCGCGGGCCTGCCCTGCCCAGTCGGGTGAATTGTTTACAGCCTGCGGATATTCACTGAATCGATTGGGGTTTCCGAATTTCGCCGCTCGTCCGGCCGCCCCTGGCACGGTCATTGCGAGGTTTGATCCGGCGCGGGTCGGGTTCAGCGCAATTCGGTCCGCCGGTCATCCCAACTCGAACTCAAGGAGTCACTCAAAATGGAACGGCGGGTTTTCCTCAAGAAGCTGGCAGTGACGGCGGCGGTCGCCGCCGCGATCGGGGGCTCGCCCTCGGTCTATGCGAAGGACACGGTCAAGGTCGGCGTGCTGCACTCGCTCTCGGGCACGATGGCGATCAGCGAGACGGTGCTGAAGGACGTGGCGCTCATGGCGATCGAAGAGATCAACGCCAAGGGCGGCGTGATGGGCTACACGATCGAGCCGGTGGTGGTCGACCCGGCCTCGAACTGGCCGCTGTTCGCCGAGAAGGCGCGCCAGCTGATCACCCAGGACAAGGTCGCAGTGGTGTTCGGCTGCTGGACCTCGGTCTCGCGCAAATCGGTGCTGCCGGTGTTCGAGGAGCTGAACGGGCTGCTCTTCTACCCGGTGCAGTACGAAGGCGAGGAGATCTCGAAGAACGTGTTCTACACCGGCGCCGCGCCCAACCAGCAGGCGATTCCAGCGGTCGAGTACCTGATGTCCAAGGACGGCGGCGAAGCGAAGCGCTGGGTGCTGCTCGGTACGGATTACGTCTATCCGCGCACCACCAACAAGATCCTGCGCGCCTTCCTCAAGTCGAAGGGCGTCGCCGAGGCGGACATCATGGAGGAGTACACCCCCTTCGGGCACTCCGACTACCAGACGATCATCGCCAACATCAAGAAGTTTGCCTCGGAGGGAAAGAAGACCGCGGTGGTGTCGACGATCAACGGCGACTCGAACGTGCCGTTCTACAAGGAGCTCGGCAATCAGGGCCTCAAGGCGACCGACGTCCCGGTGGTCGCGTTCTCGGTGGGCGAAGAGGAGCTGCGCGGTGTCGACACCAAGCCGCTCGTCGGGCACCTCGCGGCCTGGAACTACTTCATGTCGGTCAAGAACCCGACCAACACCGAGTTCGTCAAGAAGTGGTCCGACTACGCGAAGAAGAAGAACATCGCCGGTCACAAGGACAAGCCGCTCACCAACGACCCGATGGAAGCAACCTACGTCGGCGTGTACATGTGGAAGCAGGCGGTCGAGAAGGCGAAGAGCTTCGACGTCGACAAGGTCACGGTTGCCATGGGCGGCCAGACTTTCAAGGCCCCCGACGGCTACACCATCCAGATGGATGCCAAGAACCATCACCTGCACAAGCCGGTCATGATCGGCGAGGTGAAGGCGGACGGTCAGTTCAACATCGTGTGGAAGACCAAGGGCCCGATCAAGGCGCAGCCCTGGAGCCCGTTCATCCCGGGCAATGAAGCGAAGAAGGACGAGCCGGCCCGCATGGCGGCGACGAAGTAACGCAGTGCTCCCCGGGCGGCGCCGCGCGTGTCGATCAAGGCACCTGCGGCGCCGCCCCCGTTTCGGGATCATGAAAAACGCTCTTTGCGCGCTCGTTCTTGCCCTCGGCATGGCCTGCGCGACGATGGCTGCGGCCGCGCTCGACCCGGCCCTCGTAGCTAAGCTCGCGTTCGGCGACAACGACGAGAAGGTCGCGGCGATCCGCGCTTTCGTCACGCAGGGCGAAGCCGAGGCTGCACCGCTGCTCGCCGCGCTCGCGAACGGGCAGCTGCAGACCGCGGGCGAGCGCGTGCTGATCGTTCGCGACGATGGGGCGATCGATGCGCTCAGCGGCGAGAAAGTCACGCCGCTTCCCGAGACGCGCGACGACGTGATTGCCAACAACCGCGTGCGCGGAGAGATCGCGAACGCGGTCGCGGCACTGCGGCTGCTTGCGCCGCAGCGCGCGCTGCGCGTGCAGGCCGTGAAGGAGCTCGAAACCGGCGCCAATGCGGCGATGCTGCCGCTGGTCAAGCGCGCGCTGGAGAAGGAAACCGACGCGCAAATCCGGTCGGCGCTCGAGATGATCGCCGCGACGATACAGGTCAAGAGCGGCGACAAGGCGGCGCGGCTCGAGGCGATTCGGGCCCTCGCAGTGGCCGACAGTCCGGGCACCCGGTCCCTGCTCGGTTCCCTTCTGCTCAAGCAGAAGGACGGCAGCTTCGCCGAACCGGACGAGGAAGTCCGGCGCGTGGCCGAGCAAAGCCTCAAGTCGGTGCAGGGGCGCCTGGCCTGGGGCGAGCGCGCGGGGCTGCTGTTCGCGGGCGTATCGCTCGGCTCGATCCTGCTGCTCGCGGCGCTCGGCCTGGCGATTACCTACGGGCTGATGGGCGTCATCAACATGGCGCATGGCGAGCTGATCATGATCGGTGCCTACGCCACCTATGTGGTGCAGAACCTGTTCCGCGCCTACGCGCCGGGTGCCTTCGACGCGTACCTCCTTGCCGCGATTCCGGCCGCGTTCATTGCGTCGGGACTGGTCGGCATGGCGCTCGAGCGCAGCGTGATCCGCTACCTCTACGGGCGGCCGCTGGAGACGCTGCTCGCGACCTGGGGGATCAGCCTGATGCTGATCCAGGCGGTACGCACGCTCTTCGGCGCGCAGAACGTCCAGGTGGAGAACCCGTCCTGGATGTCGGGCGGCATCGAGCTGATGGCGAACGTGGTGCTGCCGTGGAACCGCATCATGATCGTCGGCTTCGCCGCGCTCGTCGTCGTCGCCGTCGGCCTGCTGCTGACCCGCACCCGGCTGGGCCTGTTCGTGCGCGGGGTGACGCAGAACCGTGCAATGGCCTCCTGCGTAGGCGTGCCGACCGCGCGCGTGGACACCTGGGCCTTCGGCCTCGGCTCCGGCGTCGCCGGACTCGCCGGCTGCGCGCTGTCGCAGGTCGGCAACGTCGGACCGGACCTCGGCCAGGCGTACATCGTCGATTCGTTCATGGTCGTGGTCTTCGGCGGTGTCGGTCAGCTCGCCGGGACCGTCGTCGCTGCCCTCGGCCTCGGCTTCATCAACAAGCTGCTCGAATCCTGGTCCGGCGCCGTGATCGCGAAGATCGCGGTGCTGGTGTTCATCGTGCTGTTCATCCAGAAGCGGCCGCAGGGGCTGTTCGCCCTCAAAGGCCGTGCCGTAGAGGCCTGAGATGGGGCCGATCGCGCAGACCGTCACACGCCTCTACGGCACCCGCGGCTGGGTCGGGATCGGTGCCGCGGCGCTGCTTCTGTTCGTGCTCGTGCCGGTGCTCAATCTCGTGGTGCCGGAAGGTCATCCGCTGCACGTGTCGACCTTCCTGGTGACGCTGTCCGGCAAGATCATGTGCTACGCGATCGTCGCCCTGGCGATGGATCTGATCTGGGGCTTTGCCGGCATCCTGTCGCTCGGGCACGGCCTGTTCTTCGCGCTCGGCGGCTATGCGATGGGGATGTATCTGATGCGCCAGATCGGCCGCCAGGGACAGTACCAGTCCGAGCTGCCGGACTTCATGGTGTTCCTCGACTGGAAGGAGCTGCCCTGGCACTGGTGGATGAGCGACCAGTTCTGGTGGGCGATGCTGCTGATCGTCGCGGTGCCCGGGCTGCTCGCCTTCGGCTTCGGCTATCTCGCCTTCCGTTCTCGCATCAAGGGCGTTTACTTCTCTATCATCACCCAGGCGCTCACCTTCGCGGCGATGCTGCTGTTCTTCCGCAACGAGACCGGATTCGGCGGCAACAACGGCTTCACCGACTTCAAGCGCATCCTGGGATTCGACGTCACCGCGCCGCAGACGCGCGTCGTGCTGTTCGCGGTGACCGGCGCGACGCTGCTCGGCGCGCTGCTGCTCGGGCGCTGGCTGATCGCCTCCAAGTTCGGCCGCGTGCTCGCCGCGATCCGCGATGCCGAGACCCGGATCATGTTCTGCGGCTACAACACGCTGCACTACAAGCTGTTCATCTGGACGCTGTCGGCGATCCTCTGCGGCATCGCCGGTGCGCTGTACGTGCCCCAGGTCGGCATCATCAATCCGAGCGAAATGTCGCCGGCGAACTCGATCGAGATCGCGATCTGGGTTGCCGTCGGCGGCCGCGGCACGCTGGTCGGCGCCATTGCCGGAGCGGGCATCGTAAACGCCGCAAAGAGCGTCTTTACCGTCGTCTTTCCCGAGTACTGGCTGTACTTCCTCGGCCTGCTGTTCATCCTCGTCACGCTGTTCCTGCCGAATGGGGTGGTGGGCCTGCTGAAGATGCGCAAACGGGGGGGCGCGGCATGATCCGGCGGAGCAGGGGCCCCGCTTGCGGGGATGCGACCCGGCATCATGCCGCAGTGCGGCCGACACGACGGCGACAGAGCCACGTTTTCCTGAAGGAGGCCGCGGCATGAGCGCAGGCGTACAGACGCTGGGCGGGTTGGGCACAAGCGATCCGGTCCTCGGCCACGTCGCGCGCACGGAGCTCGACGCTTCCCACGGGGTGGTCCTCTATCTCGAGGACATATCGGTGAGCTTCGACGGATTCAAGGCGCTGAACGCGCTCTCGCTGGCGATCGATGTCGGCGAGCTGCGCTGCGTGATCGGACCGAACGGCGCCGGCAAGACGACCATGATGGACGTGATCACCGGCAAGACGCGGCCTGACGCGGGCACCGTGTACTTCGGCCAGTCGATCGACCTGACGCGGCTGAGCGAGGCAGAGATCGCGCACGCCGGCATCGGGCGCAAGTTCCAGAAGCCGACGATCTTCGAGCGCCTGAGCGCGTTCGAGAATCTCGAGCTCGCGATGAAGGCCGACAAGCGCGTGCGCAGGACGCTGTTCGCCCGGCTCGCTGCGGAGGAGCGCGACCGGATCGCCGAGACGCTGCGCCTGATCCGGCTCACCGAGGCCGCCGATCGCGAGGCCGGGCTGCTGTCGCACGGGCAGAAGCAATGGCTCGAAATCGGCATGCTGCTCATGCAGGAACCGAAGCTGCTGCTGCTCGACGAGCCGGTCGCGGGCATGAGCGACGAGGAGACCGAACGCACGGCGGAGCTCTTCGTCTCGCTCGCGGGCCGGCATTCGCTGGTCGTGGTCGAGCACGACATGGCCTTCGTCGGCACGATCGCGCGCAAGGTCACGGTGCTGCACGAGGGCAGCGTGCTGGCCGAAGGGGCGCTCGCCGACGTGCAGAACGATCCGCGCGTGATCGAAGTTTACTTGGGGCGCTGAATAGTGCTCACGGTTTCGAACCTGAACCAGTACTACGGCGGCTCGCACATCCTGCGCGATGTCAGCTTCGAAGTGCCGGCGGGCAAGGTCACCGCGATGCTCGGCCGCAATGGCGTGGGCAAATCGACCTTGCTCAGGACGCTGATGGGGCTGGTGCCGGCCGCGACCGGTGCGCTGCGTTTCGGCGAGCGCGACCTGACCCAGTTGCCGCCCTACGAGCGGGTGCGCGCCGGGATCGGCTACGTGCCGCAGGGGCGGGAGATCTTCCCGCGCCTCACGGTGGAGGAAAACCTGCGCATGGGGCTCGCGACGCGGCCGCGCGGCGCGTCGGTGCCCTCACGCATCTTCGAAATGTTTCCGGTGCTCAAGCAGATGCTCGGGCGCCGCGGCGGCGACCTTTCGGGCGGCCAGCAGCAGCAGCTTGCGATCGGGCGCGCGCTCGCGATGGGCCCCGAGCTGCTGATCCTGGACGAGCCGACCGAAGGCATTCAGCCGTCGATCATCAAGGACATCGAGCGCGCCATCCGCGCGCTCGCCGCGACTGGCGAGATGGCGATCCTGCTGGTCGAGCAGTACTACGACTTCGCCAAGTCCCTGGCCGACCAGTACCTCGTCATGGAGCGCGGCGAGCTGGTTGCGCGCGGGCGCGGCGCTGACATGGATCGCGACGGGGTGAAGGCCCTGCTCGCGGTGTGAACCTTGCGCGCGCGATCCGAACGAACTAGCCAGGGCCGGACAGCCACTCGAAGGTGGCGCGCACGTAGTCGTCGCCGTAACGCATCGCCTGCAGGCCGCGCAGGGTGCGCGGGCTGTCTTCCGTCGTCTCGTAGATCCGGCCCGCTTTCCAGCTTTCGGCCGGCAACAGCAGGTTCGCGGGCGGTGAGCCTTCCGCACCGTCAGCGAGAATGACCGCGCGCACCGACGCGAAGGCGAACTGGCGCGAAGCGGCGTCGGAAACGATGCTATCCTCGCCCTTCTCGCGTACCTCGCGCAGGGTCAGTGCCAGGGGCTTGCGGCTCAGGACCGCGATATCCGCGCGCAGGCTGCCGCCCGGCTCGAATTGCATGCGGCGGATCGTCCCCACCAGGGTTTCGCTGGTGCCGTTCACCGCCACGCCGACCACCTCGCCGCACTTTGCGTGTCCCGCGCCAGGCTCGGTGAGCTCCGCGCCCAGTTCGTTGCCGCCGGATTCGCGCAGCGTCCAGGTCTCCGGAGCCTGCGGAGCGCTGTCGTTTTCGTCCGCGAGCGTGAGTTCGCCCGTGCGGTGCTGCGCATCGGACAACAGCTTCCAGACGTGCGCGTAACCGTGCACGACCTGCAGCTGACCGGTGGCGGCCGAGCGCGCCGGAGCCGAGTAGGGGGACTTCGCGCGCCAGAACGCCAGCAGGTGCTGGACTGCGGCCAGCTGCGCCCGCGGCGCAATGTCCTTGCCGAAGACCTTGATGTCGTCGATCCTGGCTGCGGCGAGCTGCTTGTGGATCTTGTCCAGGGCGTCGAAACCCAGCCCGGGACCGAAGTAGCGCACGCCGGGACTCGCCTCTGTGGGTGCAGCCTGCGCGCGCTGCGGAGGCGCGTCGCCTTCCAGGTCGAAGCAGAACGGGTTATCCGCGACGCCGGGGGGGCGCAGCGTCAAACTGTCTCCGACCTGCTCGAGCACGCGATCGGCGATCTCGATCTGCTCGGGCGGCATCATGTCGGGCGCGCTCATCTGGAGCATGAGAAGCCGCAGCAGTTCGTGCTCGACCGTGGTGACCCTTTTCGGGTCGACGTGCGCTTTGACGGGGCTCGCCGCACTGCCGATCTGTTCCGCGTCCGCATACAGCGCGTACGCCATGCGCCATGCGCTGCGCGGAATCCCCGCGTAGTGGACGAGACAGATCTTCGCGAGGGTGCGGCAGGCGTAAAGCGCACGCACGGTGCTTTCCTCCGTGCGAGACAGCAGAGCCGAGTCCTCGTAGGTCGCGCTCAACAGGGCCTTGGCGGACTGGCCGAGCGCATGCGTAAGCCGCGCCTGATAGTGGATAAGCGATTTCCAGGTCGACTCGCGCGCCGCCGCCTGCTTGGCTTCGGCGCCGGCCAGGTACTGCGCCAGCAGCGCGGTGACGTGCGCGCCGCCAGCGTCCTGGATGCGCGCGAGGATATCTCCGCGCGAAGTGCGGTCGGCGATGGAGGTGCCGCTGCCCGGTTCGAGCCAGCTCGTCAGCTCCTTCAGCGCGGTGACCGGGTCGGTGCTGCGAAGGTCGGGCAGCAGACCATCCGCGGAGGTCTGGTCGCTTTTAGGTTCGGCCGGACCTTCTGCGCGCTTCTTGACCCACTCCAGTACATCCAACATAGGCGCTCTCCCGCCAGAATCCACCCGCGCTCATCGAGCGTGGGGCGGTCTGGGAACGCACCGAATCGCTGCAACAGTCTAGGCCTGCATCGGCCCCGCCGTCGCAGCGCCGCGGTCCGATCAGGAAATAGTTGGTATCAGCACCGTGCATTCTTTCACGAATAGGTTCAGTCGGGACGCCGCTCGTCCCCGCAGCGGCGCCGTTTGGCGAATTCTCGTTAAGAGAGTGTCGACGCGACGGACTCGTTCCGCGCCCTTGCAGCCCGGCCGAGCGAAGCTGGGGTCGAGCGATTGACACTGGAGAGGCAGACCATGAAGAACGCTCTTATCGGTTGTTTGCTGCTGATCGCGGCGGGTGCGTTGCAGGCGCAGGATCTCGACAAGCCGCTGGTGCTGGTTGCTGCCCCGGACATGCAGGGCCCGTACAGCCACACGACGGTGCTCGTGATGCCGCTGCGCGGCCAGCACTTCGGCTTCATCCTCAATCGCGCCACGGACCTGAAGCTCGGGACTCTGTTCCCCGATCATGCCCCTTCGGCAAAGGTCGCCGATCCTGTCTATCTCGGCGGACCCGAGCACGTGAACGAAATCTTCGCCATCGTGCCGCGCAATCCTGGCGAGCCTTCGCTGCGGCTCTTCGGCGAGCTGTTCCTGACCTCGCAGGCGAAGCTGGTGGATCAGATCATCGAGCAGACGCCGAACGATGCGCGCTACTTCGCCGGCTTTGTCGGCTGGCAACCGGGCGAGCTCGCGGCCGAGCTCGAAGCCGGCTGGTGGTACGTCGCGGATCCCGATCCGGCGCTGGTGTTCAGCAAGGACACCGGCGCGATGTGGGAGTCGCTCATGAAACAGCTCGGCAAGCGGGTCGTGCCGCTCAAGGGACTGCGCGAGACCTGATGCGGCTGCGGCGCCCGGCGCCGCAGGGATCCTCATGCGGCGAGACGGTATGATCGCCGCATGCGTCTCGATGAACCGGTTGCCTCTGCGGGATGGCGCGCCGAGCTTGCGCTCGGCTACGAGCGCCGCGGCGCGCGCACGGTGCTCGCGGCGCGCCGGCATGACGGGCCGCTGGTCGTGCAAAAGCCGCTGTACCCCGAGGGCGGCGCGGTGTGCCACACGATCGTCGTGCACCCGCCGGGCGGAATCGCAGGTGGAGACGAGCTGACGCTCGATGTCGCGCTCGGCAGCGGCGCGCATGCACTGCTGACCACGCCGGGCGCGGCGAAGTGGTATCGCTCGGCCGGCCCCTGGGCGCTGCAGCGCCTGAGTTTCGATGTCGCGCCGGCTGCGGCGCTCGAGTGGCTGCCCCAGGAGTCGATCGTCTTCGACGCGGCTCGGGCCAGGCTTTCGAGCGAGGTGCGACTCGCCGCCGACGCGCGCTACATCGGCTGGGAGCTGCTCTGCCTCGGGCGCAGCGGATCGGGAGAGCGCTTCGCGCACGGCGTGTGCCGCCTGGCGAACGCGATCCGGCGCGGCGGCAAGCTGATCTGGCTCGAGCGCGGTGAATTCGACGGCGATGGGGCGATTCTTGCCTCGAACAGCGGGCTGCGCGGGCTGCCGGTCTGCGCAACGCTGGTGGCTGCGGCTCCGGAAATCGACGACGCGCTGCTTGCAGCGTGCCGACAGCACGCGCCGCTGCGCGGCGAGGGCACAGTGACACGCTTGCCGCAGCTGCTGCTGGCGCGCTACCTCGGCGATTCGAGCGAAGCGGCGCGGCGCTATTTCGTCGCGCTGTGGAAAGTATTGCGCCCGGCCATTCTCGGGCTGCCGGCGATCGAGCCGAGAATCTGGAACACCTGAGCGGCACGCGGCCGCACCGATCCGGTGCTGCGCGGGTCGTCGACGTCTTTTTTGGTGCAGAATGGCGCGGCGCGGAAGCGGTGCGACGCCACGCAACGCGGGCATCATTCTTGCACGCCAAAACCATATGGAACTGACTCCCAGGGAAAAGGACAAGCTGCTCCTGTTCACAGCCGCGCTGCTCGCCGAGCGGCGCAAGGCGAAAGGGCTGAAGCTGAACTATCCGGAAGCGGTCGCCTTCATCAGCGCTGCCATCATGGAGGGCGCGCGCGAAGGCCGCAGGGTTGCGGAACTCATGGGCTGGGGCGCAACCCTGCTCACGCGAGACGATGTCATGGAAGGCGTGCCGGAGATGATTCCGGAGATCCAGGTCGAGGCGACGTTTCCCGACGGCACCAAGCTCGTCACGGTGCACAACCCGATACCGTAGCGCGCATGAAGCGGCGCAACTTTCTCAGCCTCGGCCCGTCGGGCTTTCACCGCCTTGCGTACACTGAGTGGGGCGACGCCGACAATCCGCACGTCGTCGTTTGCGTGCACGGGCTGTCGCGCAACAGCCGGGACTTCGATCATCTCGCGCAGGCGCTCTCGAACCGCTGCCGCGTCGTGTGCATGGACGTCGTCGGGCGCGGCGACAGCGCCTGGCTCGACGACAAATCGGGCTACAGCTTCTCGACGTACCTAAGCGATGCCGCGGCGCTGATCGCGCGCGTGACGACGCCGCCGCGCGAACCGCGATTCGCGCTGCCCACCTGGCGCCGACGCCAGGCGGCGCCGCAGCTCGACTGGGTCGGGACCTCGATGGGCGGCCTGATCGGCATGCTGCTCGCGGCCAAGGAGGGTTCGCCGATCCGCCGCCTGGTGCTGAACGATGTCGGTCCCTTCGTGCCGTGGAACGGGCTGTTCCGTCTCAAGGGGCACCTGGGACGCACGCGCAGCTTCGCCACGCTGCGCGATGCGCAGGCGTTTCTGCGCCAGGCCTGCGCGAGCTTCGGGCCGTTGACCGAGAACCAGTGGGACCATCTCGTGCATCACAGCGTGCGCCGCGACGAGAAAGGGGTCTGGCAGCTGCGCTTCGATCCGGCGATCGGGCGGCGCTGGCCGACGCAGCCGGATCCGGAGCTGCCGATCGGCCCCGAATTCCTGCGCGGCATCGACCTGTGGACCGTGTGGAACGCAGTGCGCTGCCCGGTGCTCGTGCTGCGCGGCGCCGAGTCCGACGTGCTGCTGCAGGGCACGGTCGAGGAGATGCGCCGGCGCAAGCCCGACACGCAGGTGATCGAGTTTGCCGGCGTCGGCCACGTGCCGGCGCTTTACGATGCGGCGCAAATCGACGCGGTGCGGCGCTTCGTTCTGGACGAAGCATCCGTGACCGAGCGCAGGAGGTTGACCGCATGATTCCCGGAGAGATTCAGGCCGCCGCGGGAGAGCTCGAGCTCAATTCCGGCCGCAAGACGGTGACCCTCGAAGTCACCAACAGCGGCGACCGGCCGGTGCAGGTCGGCTCGCATTACCACTTCTTCGAAACCAACGCCGCGCTGCGGTTCGAGCGTGCCAGGGCGCGCGGCTTCAGGCTCAACATCGCCGCCGGCACCGCCGTGCGCTTCGAGCCCGGACAGACGCGTACCGTAGAGCTTGTCGCTCTCGCCGGCGCGCGCACCGTTTACGGCTTCAACGCAAAGATCATGGGGAAATTGAAGTGAGAATCTCGCGTCAGGCCTACGCAGAAATGTTCGGCCCCACGGTCGGCGACCGCGTGCGGCTCGCAGACACCGAACTCTGGATCGAGGTGGAGCGGGACTGCACCGTCTACGGCGAGGAGGTGAAGTTCGGCGGCGGCAAGGTGATCCGCGACGGCATGGGGCAGAGCCAGCGCGTCTCGGCCGAGGTCGCCGACAGCGTGATCAC
>Ga0210102_1000066_pt1 | contig 29485 bp, 25 predicted proteins | sample RushOxbow_ThreeS_4_FD_185563 | JGI IMG/M metagenome (GOLD analysis project Ga0210102, IMG submission 185563) | Wetland microbial communities from San Francisco Bay, California, USA, that impact long-term carbon sequestration -... | ecosystem: Environmental > Aquatic > Marine > Wetlands ...
GTGCCGGGATCCACGTTGATGTAGGGATCCAGCTTGATGTTGGTGACTCGGATGCCGCGCGATTCGAGGATCGCGGCCAGGGAGGCGGCGGCTATGCCCTTGCCGAGGCTGGACACAACGCCGCCGGTGACAAACACGTACTTGGTCATTTCACCCAGCGGGGCGCGGTTTCCGCAGTCTACACCAATCCGGCATGCGCGAGCGCGAGTCCGGGACGCGGCCAGGAGGATCGCACCAGGCGCCCGCTCATCGACAGCGTCGCGTAGGCGCTGCGCAGGCCATCGCCGCCGAAGCATACGTTGGTCACCATCGGATCGGGCAGCGCGTGCTGCACGACCCGCACGCCGTCGGGCGCAATGTCGGTGAGGCAGCCGGTGATCAGCGTCGCCACGCAGATGTGGCCGTCCGCGTCCACCGCGAGCGAATCGAAGTACTGGTAGCCGCCGAGCCCCGCCAGCACGCGCCCCTTCTCGCCGCGGTAGGGGCCGTTGGCGGAGCGGATCTCGCCCGGCGCGGACAGCTCGAAGGACCATAGCCGTGCGGTGGTCGTCTCGGCCACGTAGAGCCTGTGACCGTCGGGCGACAGCCCGATGCCGTTCGGCCGCTCGAGCGGGAAGATCTTCTCCTCGATCTTCGAGCCGTCGGCGCGTGCGTAGTACACCGCGCCCCGATCCTGCTCGCGGTCGCGCGTCTTGCCCAGATCGGTGAACCAGAAGCCGCCGGCGCCATCGAACACCAGGTCGTTCGGTCCGCGCAGCGCGCGCCCGTCGCAGGCGTCGTACAGCGTCTCGAAGCCTCCGCTCTCTGGATCGACCACCTGAATGCGCCCGCCGCTGTAGTCCTCGGGCTGGGTCGACGGGAACATGCGGCCGTCGGCGAGCCGCACCCAGTTGAAGCCTCCGTTGTTGGTCACGTAGATCCTGCCGCCAGGCCCGGGCGCCGCACCGTTCGGCCCGCCGCCAAGCTTGGCGACGACGTGGACCCGGCCGTCGGGACTGACGCGCGAGAGCGTGCCGCGCGCGATCTCGACCAGCACGATCGAGCCGTCGGCCATCGCGACCGGCCCTTCCGGGAACTGCAGCCCGGTGGCGATCTCCTCGAAGGCGAGCGGCTGCATGACGGGCTCAGGCGGTGGCGAGCTCGGCGCGATCGCGGAAATGCTCAAGCGCCTCCGGATTCGCCAGCGCCTCGAGGTTCTTCACGCTGCGCGAGTGGATCACGTCGCGCACCGCGAGCTCCACGATCTTGCCGCTCTTGGTGCGCGGAATGTCCGCCACCTGCAGGATCTTCGCCGGCACATGGCGCGGCGTCGTGTTGTCCCGGATGCGTTTCTTCATTTTTGCGGCGAGCGCGTCGTCCAGCTTGAGGCCCTCGCGCAGCTTGACAAACAGCACCACGCGCACGTCGCCCTCCCAGTCCTGGCCTACGACGATGGCCTCGACCACTTCGTCGAAGGCCTCGACCTGGCGATAGATCTCCGCGGTGCCGATACGCACGCCGCCCGGATTGAGCACCGCATCCGAGCGGCCGTAGATGATCATGCCGCCGTGCGCGGTGATCTCGCACCAGTCGCCATGGTGCCAGACATTCGGGAATCTTTCGAAATACGCCGCCCGGTATTTCGCCCGATCCGGATCGTTCCAGAAGCCGACCGGCATCGACGGAAACGCCCTGGTGCAGACCAGCTCGCCTTTCTCGCCGACGACCGATTTCCCGTTTCCGTCGAACACCTCGACCGCCATGCCGAGGCCCGGCGCCTGGATCTCGCCGCGCCATACCGGGCCGCTCGGGTTGCCGAGCACGAAGCAGGACACGATGTCGGTGCCGCCCGAGATCGACGACAGGCAGAGGTCGGACTTGATCTTCTGATAGACGTAGTCGAACCCCTCGGGCATCAGCGGCGAGCCGGTCGAGAGCAGCGCGCGCAGCGCCTCGAGCTTGTGCGTGCGGCGCGGCGCGACGCCGACCTTGGCGATCGCGTCGATGTATTTTGCCGAAGTGCCGAGGTGCGTCATGCGCTCGGCGTCGGCAAAGTCGAACACGATGCGCCCGCGCGAGACGAACGGCGAGCCCTCGTAGAGCAGCAGCGTCGCCCCCGAGGCAAGCCCGGAGACGAGCCAGTTCCACATCATCCAGCCCAGCGTCGTGAAATAGAACAGCCGGTCGTCCGGCTGCACATCGGACTGCAGCTGGTGCTCCTTGAGGTGCTGCAGCAGCGTGCCGCCGGTGCCGTGCACGATGCATTTCGGCACCCCGGTGGTGCCCGACGAGTAGAGGATGTACAGAGGGTGGTTGAACTCGACCGGCTCGAAGTCGATGTCGTGCGCCGCGAACGGTGCGACAAAGTCCTCCAGCGTCACGCCCTTCGTGAGCGCCGCAGCGCCGGCGCGGTCCGGCGCGTTCGCGTCGTAGGGAATCACCACGCAGCGCACCACGCTCGGCAGCCGAGCGAGGATCCCGGCGACCTTGTCGAGCGTGCTGAACTCCTTGCCGCCGTAGAGATAACGGTCAGCGCAAAACAGGACTTTGGGCTCGATCTGCCCGAAGCGATCGAGCACCCCATGTACGCCGAAGTCGGGCGAGCACGACGACCAGATCGCGCCGAGGCTCGCGGCAGCGAGCGTCGCCGCAATCGATTCCGGCAGATTGGGCAGATAGCCCGCGACGCGGTCGCCCTTTTTCACACCGGCAGCGGCCAGCGCCTGCGCCATGCGCGAGACCAGCTCGTACAGCGCGCGGCGCGAGAGCCGCCGGCGCACCTTGTCCTCGCCCCAGAACACGAGCGCATCGCCGTCGTCGCGCGCGCGCAGGAGGTTATCGGCGAAATTGAGCCGGCCCTCGGGAAACCAGACCGCGCCCGGCATGCGCTCGCCGTGGACCAGCGTCTGCGCGCCCTTCTCGCCGCGCACGGCGCAGAAGTCCCACACCAGGTTCCAGAACGCCTCGCGCTCGTCGATCGACCAGCGGTGCAGCGCAGCGTAGTCCGCACGCCCCGCAAGCCGCATGAACGCCGCGAGCCGCGTGCGCGCGATGCGCTCGGCGGACGGGGTCCAGAGGGGCTTGTCGCTCATGGTCGGGGAATCTTGCAGGAACGCTGCATTCTATAATTCGGCGCATGGAACGCGAATCGATGGAGTACGACGTCGTCGTCGTCGGCGGCGGTCCGGCCGGCCTGGCGGCGGCGATCCGGCTCAAGCGGCTGGCGGCGGAAAAATCGAACGAAGTCTCGGTCTGCGTCCTCGAGAAGGGCTCGGAGATCGGCGCGCACATCCTCTCCGGCGCGGTGATGGATCCGCGCGCGCTGAACGAGCTGTTCGCGGACTGGAAGGACAAGGGCGCGCCGCTCAAGGTCGAAGTCAGCGAGGACCGCTTTCTTTTGCTGAGCGAAACAGGCGCGCGCAGCACGCCGAACTGGATGCTGCCGGCCTGCTTCAAGAATCACGGCAACTACGTGATCAGCCTGGGCGAGGTCTGCCGCTGGCTCGGTCAGCAGGCCGAGAGCCTCGGCGTAGAGGTCTTCCCCGGCTTCGCCGCGGCCGAAGTGCTTTACAACGCCGACGGCAGCGTCAAGGGCGTCGCCACGGGCGACCTTGGCGTGAATCGCGCCGGCGAGAAGACCGATGCCTATCAGCCCGGGATGGAGCTGCGCGCCAAGTACACGTTCTTCGCCGAGGGCTGCCGCGGCCATCTCGGCAAGCAGCTCGAGGCCAAGTTCGGGCTGCGCAGGAACGCCGACCCGCAGGTCTACGGCATCGGTCTGAAGGAGCTGTGGGAGATCAAGCCTGACAAGCACCAGCCAGGGCTCGTCGTGCACACAGCCGGCTGGCCGCTCGATGCAAAGACCTACGGCGGCTCGTTTCTTTATCACCTGGACGGCGACCAGGTGGCGGTGGGCTTCGTCGTGGGGCTGGCGTACACCAATCCCTATCTGAACCCCTACGAGGAGTTCCAGCGCTACAAGACGCATCCCGCAATCCGCGGCTTCTTCGAAGGCGGCAAGCGCATCGCCTACGGCGCGCGCGCGATCTCGGCGGGCGGGCTGCAGTCGCTGCCCGAATTCGTCTTTCCCGGCGGCTGCCTGATCGGCGACGACGCCGGCTTTCTGAACGCCTCGCGCATCAAGGGCAGCCACTGCGCGATCAAGACCGGCATGCTGGCGGCCGAGGCCGCGTTCGACGCGCTTCTCGCCGGGCGCGCGCACGATGTACTGGAGGCTTACCCGCGGGCCTTCCGCGCGAGCTGGCTCTACGAAGAGCTCTACCGCGCGCGCAACTTCAAGCCCTGGATGGCCAAGGGCCTCTATGTCGGCTCGCTCATGTTCGGCATCGACCAGGTCTTGCTGCGCGGCAAAGCGCCGTGGACGCTGCATCATGCGCACGCCGATCACGAGACGCTGGTCGACAAATCCACCGTGCAGCCGATCCAGTACCCGAAGCCCGACGGCGTGCTGAGCTTCGATCGCCTCACCTCGGTGTCGTTCTCGAACACCAACCACGGCGAGGATCAGCCGATCCACCTCACGCTGAAGGATGCGTCGGTGCCGATCGCGGTGAATCTCGCGCGCTACGATGCGCCCGAGCAGCGCTACTGCCCCGCCGGCGTCTACGAGATCGTGCACGACGACGGCGGCTCGAACCCGCGGCTGCAGATCAACGCGCAGAACTGCGTGCACTGCAAGACCTGCGACATCAAGGACCCTACGCAGAACATCGTCTGGGTGGTGCCCGAAGGCGGCGGCGGGCCGAACTATCCGAACATGTAACGTTGACAGGAGGCAGCGATGGGACAGGTCGACACCGAAGCCAGGCGCTACGCGAACTTTCGCGAGTTCTACCCGTTCTATCTTTCCGAACATGCAGACCGCACCTGCCGGCGGCTGCACTTCATCGGCACCAGCCTCGGGCTCGCCTGCCTGCTCACCGCGCTGATCGAGCTGAACCCCTGGTGGGTGCTCGCAGGATTGCTCATGGGCTATGCCTTCGCCTGGGTCGGGCACTACGTCTTCGAGAAGAACCGGCCGGCCACCTTCACCTATCCGCTGTGGAGCTTCATGGGAGACTGGGTGATGTGGTCCGAAATCCTGCGCGGCCGGATCCGCTTCTGAGCGCCGAAGACCTCGTCGAGTCGTTCCAGCCGGTCATCGGCCAGCCGGTGACGATCCGGCCGTTGCAGCCCGCGGATGCAGCGATCGAGCGCAGCTTCGTCACCGGCCTGTCGGAGCGAACGCGCTACAACCGCCTGCTCGGCGGTGCGATGAAGATCACCGACGAGTACATCCGGCGCCTGATCGAGGTGGACGGCGTGCGCGAAGTCGCGCTTGCGGCGGTCACCATGCTCGAGGACGCCGAGTTGATCATCGGCGTGGGACGCTATGTCGTCGATGCGGAGCAGCGCGGCTGCGAGTTTGCGCTGGTGATCGCCGACGCCTGGCAGGGGCGCGGCATCGGCCGCCGCATGCTCGAGAAACTGATCGCCGTGGCGCGCGCACGCGGTCTCGGCGAAATGTACGGCGACGTGCTGTCGACCAACCGGTCGATGCTCGAGCTCGCGCGCAGGCTGGGCTTTGCGGTGGCGCGCCATCCGGACGATGCGACGCTCACGCGCGTGAGCCTCGCCCTGTGACGCAGCCTGCGGTGCGCGGATGATCGGGCTCGACGTCAATGGGCGGCAAGTCTGGGTCGACGAAGAACCGCAGATGCCCCTGCTCTGGGTGCTGCGCGATTCGCTCGGTCTCACCGGCAGCAAGTACGCCTGCGGCATCGGCGCCTGCGGTGCCTGCACGGTGCTGATCGATGGTCATCCGGTGCGCAGCTGCGTGTTTCCGCTGTCCAGTGCGCTCGGCAAGCGTGTGCGCACCATCGAGGCAGCGCCCGATCGCGTGCTGCGCGCGCTGCGACAGGCCTGGATCGACGAGCAGGTGCCGCAGTGCGGCTACTGCCAGTCGGGGATGCTGATGGCCGCCGCGGGCCTGCTGAACCGCCACCCGGAGCCGACCGAGGCAGAGATCAATCTGCTGATGACCAACCTGTGCCGCTGCGGCACCTACCCGCGGGTGCGCGCGGCGATCCAGCGCGCGGCCCGGCTGCTTCAGGGCGAGCGGGCCTGAGGCGATGAGGCGGCGCACGTTTCTGCTCTCCGCGCTCGGCGCCGCCGGCGCGCTCGTCGTAGGCTGGGGACTGCTGCCGCCGCGCAGCCGGCTGGGCGACGCGGCGCTGCTGCCCGTCGCGAGCGGCCAGGTTGCGCTGAACGGCTGGGTGAAGATCGACGCCGACGGCGGCGCGAGCGTTGTGGTCCCGCGCGCGGAGATGGGACAGGGCGTGCACACCGCGCTGCCGATGCTGGTCGCCGAGGAGCTCGACCTGCCGCTGGCGCGCGTTCGAATTGCGCAGGCGCCGTTCGATGCGATCTACGGCAACGTCGCCGGCTTCGTCGCGCTTCTGCCCTTCCATCCGCTCGAGCGCGAAGGCGCGCTGGTCGAGGGCGCGGCCTGGCTGACGGTAAAGCTCGCGCGCGAGCTCGGCATCATCGTCACCGGCGGCTCGAGCAGCGTGGCCGACGCATGGGATGTCATGCGCATGGCCGGCGCCGCCGCGCGCGCTGCCCTGATCCAGGCCGCAGCCGCGGCCTGGGGCGTGCCGGCTGCGGAGTGCCGCACGCAGCAGGGCGCGGTGCTTCACGCCTCGGGCAAGCGCGCGCAGTACGGCGAGCTCGCGCGCCGCGCCGCGGACGTGACGCCCGGCCGCGTGCTACCGAAGGCGGCCAGGAACTGGAGCCTGATCGGCACGCCGGTCCAGCGCACGGACGTGCCGGCCAAGGTCGACGGCAGCGCGGTGTTCGGCATCGACCTGCGCCTGCCGCAGATGCTGCACGCGGCAGTGCGCATGTGTCCGGAGCTCGGCGGCGGGCTCGGCGCGCTCGATGCCAAGGCCGCTTTGGCGATGCCGCGCGTGCACCAGGTCGTAGAGCTGCCGGCGGCGGCCGGGTCGAGCGCGGGCTTCGCCGTGGTTGCCGAGAGCTGGTGGCACGCCGAGCGCGCAGCCGCAGCGGTCGATGCGCGCTGGACGCCGGGGCCGAACGCTGCGCTGGACGATCGCGCAGTGATGGAGAGGCTGCGCGCCGCGGTGGAGAGCGAAAGCGGCTTCACGTTCTATTCGCGCGGCGAGCCCGATCGCGCGTTCGCCGCGGCAACGCACAGGCTCGAGGCCTGGTACCAGGCGCCGTACCTGGCGCATGCGCCAATGGAGCCGATGAACTGCACCGCGCGCGTGTCTGGGGACGGCGTGGAAGTCTGGGCGCCCACGCAAGTGCAGAGTTTCGCGCGCGCGGCGGCGGCTCAGGCGGCGGGCGTTGCCGAGGATCGCGTGAAGCTGCACGTGACGCTGCTCGGCGGCGGCTTCGGCCGGCGGCAGGAAACCGATGTCATCGTACAGGCGGTGCGAGTCGCCCTGCGCACCGGCGGGCGCCCGGTCAGGCTGGTCTGGTCGCGCGAGGAGGACATGACTCACGACTTCTACCGCCCGGCGCACGTCGCGCGCCTGCAGGCGGCGATCGATCGCGCCGGCCGGGTGAGCGGATTGCGCATCCGCGCTGCGGGCGATCGGATCACGCCGCGCTGGGGCGAGCGCGTCTACCCGTTGATGTCTGCGGACGTTCCCGACCGCACCTCCGCCGAAGGCCTCTATACCCTGCCCTACGGCATCGCCCATCAGCGCATGGCGCAGGTCGCCACCCGTTCGGGCGTGCCGATCGGCAACTGGCGCAGCGTCGGCTACTCGCACAATGCGTTCTTCGCCGAGAGCTTCGTAGACGAGATCGCGCATGCGCTCGGACAGGATCCCTATGCATTGCGCCTCGCGCTGCTCGAAGGCGCGCCGCGCTACGCAACGGTGCTCAGGCTCGCCGCCGAGCGCGCGGGCTGGGGTGCGCCGCTGGCCGCGGGCCGCGCGCGCGGCATCGCGCTGGTCGGCTCGTACGGCTCGGTGGTCGCGCAGGTCGCCGAGGTCTCGCTGGACGATATCGGCAAGCCCAGGGTGCACCGCGTGGTCTGCGCGATAGACTGCGGGACCGCGGTCAATCCCGGGATCATCGCGCAGCAGATGGAAGGCGGAATCGTCTTCGGCCTGAGCGCAGCGCTGTTCGGCCAGATCGACATCCGCGCCGGCCGCGTGCGGCAGACCAACTACCCGGACTACCCGTTGCTGGGACTCGCCGCGACGCCCGAGATCGAGACCCACATCGTGCCGAGCACCGCGCCGCCGACCGGCGCAGGCGAGCCCGGCGTGCCGCCGATCGCGCCGGCGGTGGCGAACGCCCTGTTCATGCTGACGGGCAAACGCCTGAGAGCGTTGCCACTGACGCTTTAGGCGCGGCCATGGGGTCAGACCCCTGTGGATAACTTTGCCTTCGCGCGCCCGTAGAATTCGCGCTTTCGAACAAAGTTATCCACAGGGGTCTGACCCCAATATGATCGTCTGCAAATTCGGCGGCTCGAGTCTCGCCGACGCGGCGCAGTTCCGCAAAGTGCGCGCGATCGTCGAGGCCGATGCGCGGCGCAGCATCGTCGTGCCGTCGGCGCCGGGCAAGCGCAACGCGCGCGACACCAAGATCACCGACCTGCTCTACCTGTGCCAGCACGCGGCGAGCGTGGGCGCCGACCTGTCCGGACCGTTCGGCCAGATCGTCGAGCGCTACGTCGAGATCGAGCGCACGCTCGGCCTGAAGCCGGCGATCGCGGCGCAGCTCGAAACGCTGCGCGCGGAGCTCGTGCGCGGCGTGACGCCGGATTACGCGGCCTCGCGCGGCGAGTATCTCTGCGCTCGCCTGCTCGCCGGCTATCTCGATGCGGAGTGGATCGAACCGGCCGAGTGCATCGTCATCGGCGCCAATGGGGTCGTCGACCCGAGTTGCTACGCGCTTCTCGCCGCGCGCTTCGCCGATCCCAGGCGGCGCTACGTAGTGCCGGGATTCTACGGGCGCGACACGGAGGGCAAGGTGCGCACCTTCTCGCGCGGCGGTTCCGACGTCAGCGGCGCGATCGCCGCGCGCGCGGCGGGTGCCGAGCTGTACGAGAACTGGACCGATGTCTCCGGGCTGCTGATGGCCGATCCGCGCATCGTCGAGCATCCGCGGCCGATGGCCGAGGTGACCTACGCCGAGATCCGCGAGCTTTCGTATATGGGTGCCTCCGTGCTGCACGACGAGGCGATGGCGCCGGTGCGCGAGGCCGGCATCCCGGTCTGCATCCGCAACACCAACGCGCCGGATCACCCCGGCACGCGGATCGTCGCCAAGCTGTCGCCCGAAGTCGAGAAGACCACCCAGATCGCCGGCATCGCGGGCAAGACCAACTTTTCGATGATCACCATCGAGAAGAACCTCATGAACCGCGAGGTCGGATTCGTCTTCCGCCTGCTCGGCGTGCTCGAGCACCACGGCATCTCGTTCGAGCACTGCCCCTCGAGCATCGACACCGTGAGCGTGGTGATGGAAGCCGAGCAGCTCGAGGGCAAGGCCGACGTGGTGATCCAGGAAATCCGCCGCACGCTCCAGCCCGACGACGTGGATTTCGTGCCGCGCATCGCGCTGATCGCGATCGTCGGCGAAGGCATGGCGCACACCGTGGGCATTGCCGCCAAGGTCTTCGGTTCGCTCGCCGCGGCCCGCGTCAACGTGCGCCTGATCAATCAGGGCTCGTCGGAACTCAACATCATCGTCGGCGTCGCGCCCGAGGACTATCCGAATGCGGTGCGGGCCTTATATAAAGCTTTCGTCGAATAGGGCGACGACGGGGTCAGACCCCCTTTGGGCTGATCGAAGGCCTTTGATTATCTAAAAAGGAGTCTGACCCCTTTTGCTGCCGCCGAGCAGCGCAGGCACGCCGCGCCCGTCTGCGCCACGTTTTGACCGATTGGGCTTGGCGTACTTGCGATCGAGCGCGCCGGAAGACGGATACTGCGCGTTGGCGTTCGACTGCGGCTGCCGCTCATGCGCTGCCGCTGGCGCCTTCGGATGTGCCGCCGGCCGCCTGGCACCGCGCTCGGGCCGCCGCTGCTCGCCGCCGCGCTTGCGACGCGCGTGCTGCGGAGGGTTTCTGCGCTGCGCCTGCTCATGTCGCAGCGCTTCCCCTCGGGCCGGTGCCGTTCCCGGCTCGAAGCCCGGGACGACCTCGCGCGGCAGCGCGCGCCGCATCAGTTTTTCGATGTCGGCGAGAAAGCCCATCTCCTCGGCCGCGACGAACGAAATCGCCTCGCCCGTTACGCCGGCGCGGCCGGTGCGACCGATGCGGTGCACGTAGTGCTCGGGAATATTCGGCAGCTCGTAGTTCACCACGTGCGGCAGCTGCTCGATATCCAGCCCGCGCGCGGCGAGATCGGTCGCAACCAGCACGCGCAGCTCGCCCGCCTTGAAGTTGCCAAGCGCGCGGGTGCGCGCGCCCTGGCTCTTGTTGCCGTGGATCGCCGCCGCCTCGATGCCGTCCTTGCAGAGCTGTTCGGCGAGGCGATTCGCGCCGTGCTTGGTGCGCGTGAAGACGAGCACCTGGCGCCAGTCGCCGCTCGAGACCAGATGCGCGAGCAGTGCGCGCTTGCGCCCGGAATCGACCGGATGGACCCGTTGTGCGACGAGCGCCGACTCGGCGTTGCGCGGCGCGACCTGCACCTGCGCCGGATCGTCCAGCAGCCGGCTCGCCAGCGTCCTGATCTCGTCGGAAAAGGTCGCCGAAAAGAGCAGGTTCTGCCGTTTGCGCGGCAGCACCGCGAGCACCTTGCGGATGTCGTGGATGAAGCCCATGTCGAGCATGCGGTCTGCCTCGTCGAGCACCAGGATTTCGACGCGCGACAGGTCGATCGTTTTCTGCCCGAGGTGATCGAGCAGGCGGCCCGGCGTTGCGACCACGATGTCGACGCCACGGCGCAGCGCGCTGACCTGCGGCTGCATGCCGACGCCGCCGAAGATCATCGTCGAGCGCAGCGTCATGTGGCGGCCATAGGTGCGCACGCTTTCCTCGACCTGCGCGGCGAGCTCGCGCGTTGGCGTCAGCACCAGCGCGCGCACCGCGCGCCGCCCGTCCTGCGGTGTTTGCGCCGCGAGGCGCTGCAGCATGGGCAGGGTGAAGCCGGCGGTCTTGCCGGTGCCGGTCTGCGCGCCGGCGAGCACATCGCGCCCGGCGAGAATGTAAGGAATGGACTCGGCTTGGACCGGGGTGGGCTTCGTGTAGCCCTCGTCGGCGACTGCGCGAACCAGTTCGGCAGCAAGGCCGAGGCTTTCAAACGTCTGAGACAAAAAAACTCCTTGGCATCGGCGCGCGCGTAGCGCGTCGAGCGTGTGCAAACGAACGGCTTGGGCCGTCGCTTTGGCACTGCCAGCCGCGGCACGCAGGCCACGGAAGCGGTTCAGGCAGCTACCAGCGCGTTGATGAGAATCGGGAAGGTCTTGGAAGATCGACCGCGACGGCTCGGCGCCCCACCGCATGACGGGCGCCGGATAGCTGCGCGCATTGTACCCGAATTAAAGGTGCGACCCTGGGGTCAGACCCCCTTTTAGATGATCGAAGGCATGCAGTCGACTAAAAAGGGGTCTGACCCCGACCGGGCGGATAAAAGGTTCCTGACACCTTTTACGCCGCGAGGAACTGACTCTCGTCGAGCGTCATCACCCCGCCGGCGCCGCTCGTCACGGTCGCCGCGAGGCCAGGCGCCTGCACCAGCAGCTGGTCTGCGTAGAAGCGCGCGGTGGCGATCTTCGCCGCGTAGAACGGCTTGTCGGCTTTGCCGCCGGCGAGGCGCTGCTCGGCGATCAGCGCGGCGCGCGCCATCTGCCAGCCGCCCGCGACGATGCCCATCAGGCGCAGGAACGGCACCGCAGCGGCCGATGCCGCGCGCACGTCGCGGCCGAAATTCGCCAGCAGCCAGTCGACCGACGCGCCGACCGCTTTCGCACCGTCAGCAAGCCGCGCGCGGATCGCCAGCACGTCAGCGCTCTTCGACTTCGCGAGCTCGGCGTCGAATTGCTTCAGGTGCTCGAGCCAGCCCCTGACCGTGGCCCCGCCCTCGCGCGCGATCTTGCGCCCGATCAGGTCGTTCGCCTGGATCCCGGTGGTGCCTTCGTAGATCGTCGTGATACGCGCATCGCGCAGGTACTGCGCCGCCCCGGTCTCCTCGATGAAGCCCATGCCCCCGTGCACCTGAACGCCGAGCGAAGCGACCTCGATGCCCGTCTCCGTGCTCCAGCCCTTGACCACCGGGATCATGAGGTCTACGAACGCCTGGTTGCGCGCGCGCGTGTCCTTGTCCGGGTGGCGCGCCGCGACGTCCATCGCCGCGGCGACGACGTAGGCGAGCGCGCGCATCGCCTCGGTCTGCGACTTCATCAGCATCAGCATCCTGCGCACGTCGGGATGCTGGATGATCGGCACCGTGCCGCCGCCGCCCGCGATGTCGCGGCCCTGCAGGCGGTCCTTGGCATAGGCCAGCGCGCGCTGGAACGCGCGCTCCGAGATCGCCACGCCTTCCAGCCCGACGCTGAAGCGCGCCGCGTTCATCATGATGAACATGTAGGCGAGGCCCTTGTTCTCCTCGCCGACCAGGTAGCCGACCGCCTTGTCATACACCATCACCGCCGTCGGGCTGGCGTGGATGCCGAGCTTGTGCTCGAGCGACGCGCAGTTCGCGCGGTTTCGCTCGCCCAGACCGCCGTCAGCCTTCAGCAGGAACTTCGGCACCACGAAGAGCGAGATGCCCTTCACGCCCTCGGGCGCATCCGGCGTGCGCGCGAGCACCAGGTGGACGATGTTCTCGGCGAGATCGTGCTCGCCGTAGGTGATGAAGATCTTCTGCCCCGAGATCAGGTAATGGTCGCCCGCACGCTCGGCCTTGGCGCGCACCAGCGCGAGGTCCGATCCGGCCTGCGGCTCGGTGAGGTTCATCGTCCCGGTCCAGTGACCGGCGACCATCTTCTCGAGGTACGCGGCCTTCAGCGCATCCGAGCCGGCAATCTCCAGCGCGTGGATCGCGCCCTGCGTGAGCAGCGGGCACAGAGAAAACGCCATGTTGGCCGAAGCGAAGCATTCCTCGACCGCGGTCGCCACCAGCTTGGGAAGTCCTTGCCCGCCGAACTCGGGCTCGAACGGCAGCGCGCCCCAGCCGCTGTCGACGTACTGCCGGTACGCCTCCCTGAAGCCCTTTGGCGTCGCCACCGTGCCGCCCTTCAACACCGAGCCCTCCTTGTCGCCCGACTGGTTGATCGGATCGAGCACCCCGTTGGCGAACTTTGCCGCCTCTTCCAGGATTGCGTCGACCGTATCGGCGCTCGCCTCCTCGTAGCCCGGCAGCTTCGCGACTTCGGCCAGCCCGGCCAGCTCGTTCAGCACGAAGCGCATGTCCTTGAGCGGGGCGATGTAACTGCTCATGGCGATACTCCTCGAAACCGCTTACACCGGAGCCGTCAGCTTTAATCAGACTCGGCAGCGCACGCGGCGAATATCAATCTCCTCATTTTGCTGCTTCTGGCGGTGATTCTTCGCCAGAAGCAGCAAAATGAGGAGACCAATGAGAACCCAATCCGAGATGGCGATCAATAAAGCGCACCATCGCCGCTACTTCTTCAACGCCTCCACCACCTGCGGCACCACCTGGAACAGGTCGCCGACGATGCCGTAGTCGGCCACCGAGAAGATCGGCGCCTCCTCGTCCTTGTTGATCGCGACGATGACGCGGCTGTCCTTCATGCCCGCGAGGTGCTGGATCGCGCCCGAGATGCCGACCGCGATGTACAGATCCGGCGCGACGATCTTGCCGGTCTGTCCGACCTGCCAGTCGTTCGGCACGAAGCCGGCGTCAACCGCCGCACGCGAGGCGCCCATGCCCGCGCCGAGCGCATCGGCCAGCGGCTCGAGCACGGTCTTGAAGTTCTCGCCGTTCGCCATGCCGCGTCCGCCCGAGACGATGATCTTGGCCGAGGTGAGCTCCGGGCGTTCCGACTTCGACACCTCGCGCCCGACGAAAGCCGAGAGCCCGCTGTCCGCCGGCGCGTCCACCTTCTCCAGCGCGCCGCTGCCGCCCGAATCGGCCACTGCGTCGAAGCCGGTGGTGCGCACCGTGATCACCTTGACCGCATCCTTCGACTTCACGGTCGCGAGCGCGTTGCCCGCGTAGATCGGGCGCACGAAGGTGTCGGGGGAATCCACTGCCACGATGTCGGAGATCTGCTGCAGGTCGAGCAGCGCCGCGACGCGCGGCATCACGTTCTTGCCATTCGAGGTCGCGGGGGCGAGGATGTGGGAGTAGTTCTTGGCGATCGAAACGACCAGTGCTGCGACGTTCTCCGCAAGGAATTCGCCGAGCGGCGCCGCATCGGCCTGCAGCGCCTTGGCGACGCCCGCGGCGTTCGCCGCCGCCTTCGCTGCCTCGGCGGCATTGCTGCCCGCCACCAGCACATGAATGTCGCCGCCGATCTTCTGCGCGGCGGCGATCGCGTTCAGGGTCGCTTTCTTCAGCGTCCCGTGGTCGTGTTCCGCAAGCACGAGAATCGTCATGGTCAAATTACCTTCGCTTCATTGCGCAGCTTGTCGACCAGCGCGGCGGCATCTGCCACCTTGACGCCGGCCTTGCGCTTGGGCGGCTCGGTGACCTTCAGCGTCGCAAGGCGCGGCGCGACGTCCACCCCGAGCGCATCGGGCTTCAGATTCTCGAGCGGCTTCTTCTTCGCCTTCATGATGTTCGGCAGCGTGACGTAGCGCGGCTCGTTCAGGCGCAGATCGGTGGTGATCACCACCGGCAGCTTCGTCGCGATCGTCTCCAGACCGCCGTCGACTTCGCGCGTCACCTCGGCCTTGCCGTCGGCGACCTTGACCTTCGAGGCGAAGGTCGCTTGCGGCCAGCCCATCAGCGCGGCGAGCATCTGCCCGGTCTGGTTCGAGTCGTCGTCGATCGCCTGCTTGCCCATGATCACGATCTCGGGCTTTTCCTTGTCGCACACAGCCTTGAGCAGCTTGGCCACCGCGAGCGGCTGAAGCTCCTCATTCGACTCCACAAGGATCGCGCGGTCGGCGCCGATCGCGAGCGCAGTGCGCAGCGTCTCCTGGCAGGCGGCGACGCCGCAGGAAACCGCAACCACCTCCTTGACCACGCCCGCCTCCTTGAGCCGCATCGCCTCCTCCACCGCAATCTCGTCGAAGGGGTTCATCGACATCTTCACATTCGCGGTCTCGACGCCGGTGCCATCGGACTTGACTCGCACCTTGACGTTGTAGTCGACCACGCGTTTGACGCAGACCAGGGCTTTCATGCGATTGCAACCGGGGGATTGAACGGAGGCTGCGATTATACCGGCGGGGTACCGGGCCGAGGCGGCGTTTCAAATGCGCAGCGAGGTCGGGTTCGCGTTCTGGCGGGGACACTCGTCAGCGAACATCGATCTCGGTCTTTTGCGACGATCGGTGCCGTTTCGAGAGTCGCAAAAGACCGAGACAGAGATGCCTGCGTTCAACGATATCGCTCGGCAAAGGCCCCTTGTCTCGGCATTTCGCGACGGTCGAAAAAGCGCCGACCGTCGCGAAATGCCGAGATCGATATCCGCTGACAGGCGTTATCGGGAAATCAGAGTCTGCGCCCGCTACAGTCCCCGCGCCCGCTCGCGCAAGACGTACTTCTGGATCTTGCCAGTCGCGGTGGTCGGCAGCGGTCCGAACACGACCTTCTTCGGCACCTTGAAGCGCGCGAGGTTGCTGCGGCACCAGTCGAGGTACTCCGCCTCGCTCGCCTGTGCGCCATCCTTCAGCTGCACGAAGGCGCAGGGCGTCTCGCCCCACTTTTCGTCGGGCCGCGAAACCACAGCGGCGAGCGCGGTGGACGGGTGCTTGTAGAGCGCGATCTCGACCTCGACCGAGGAGATGTTCTCGCCGCCGGAGATGATGATGTCCTTCTTGCGATCCTTGATCTCGATGTAGTTCGACGGGTGCCATACCGCGAGATCGCCGGTGTGCATCCACCCCCTGGAGAAAGCCTCGCCGGTCGATTTCGGGTCCTTCAGATAGCCGAGCATCACGGTGTTGGCGCGCACCAGGATCTCGCCCATGGTCTTGCCGTCCTTCGGCACCGGCGCGCAGGTCTTGGGATTGCCCACGATATGCCCTTCCACGACCTGGTAGCGCACGCCCTGGCGGGCCATCTCCTGCGCGCGCGCCTCGAGCGCGAGACCGCTCCAGGCCTCCTGCTGCGCGCAGTAGGTAGACGGTCCCTGCAGCTCGGTCATGCCGTAGATGTGCAGCACCTCGAAGCCCATCTCCTCCATCGCCTGGATCACCTTCGCGGGCGGCGGCGAGCCGCCGGTCTGGATGCGCACCGGGTGCGGGAACCTGCGCTTCTGATCGGCAGGCGCGCCGACCAGCATCGTCAGCACCGTGGGCGCGCCGCACATGTGGGTGACGCCATGCTCGACGATCAGCTCGAAGATCAGCTTCGGGTCTACTGCGCGCAGGCAGACGTGGGTGCCGCCCATCGCGGTCACCGACCAGGGGAAGCACCAGCCGTTGCAATGGAACATCGGCAGGGTCCACAGGTAGACGGGCCGTGCCGGCATCGCCCAGGCCATGATGTTGCCGCAGGCCTCCAGAAACGTACCGCGGTGGTGGTAGACGACGCCCTTCGGCCGCCCGGTGGTGCCCGAGGTGTAGTTGAGCGCGATCGGATCGGACTCGGACGCCGGCAGCGACCAGGCGAACGACGCGTCGCCGCCGCGCAGAAAGTCCTCGTACTCGACGCTGCCGAGGCGCTCGCCGGGCCCGGTGTAGAGCGGGTCGTCGTGATCGATGACCAGGATCCTGCGCTTCAGCGCCTTCAATGCCGGCCCGCAGACCGCGGCGAATATGCGGTCGGTGATGAACACCTTGGCTTCGCTGTGCTCGAGAATGTAGGCCACCGTGTCCGCGTCGAGCCGCGTATTGATGGTGTTGAGCACCGCGCCCGCCATCGGCACGCCATAGTGGGCGTCGAGCATGGCCGGGACGTTCGGCAGCATCGCGGAGACGACGTCGCCGCGGCGCACGCCGGCGCGCCTGAGCGCCGAGGCGAGCCGGCGCGCGCGCGTCTCCCATTCGGCGTAGCTGATCCGGCGCGCGCCATGGATCACCGCGATCCGGTCGGGATGGATCTCGGCGGCGCGCGGCAGAAAGCTGACCGGCGAGAGCTCTACCCGGTTGGCCGGGCCGAGAGCGAGCGCGGCCCATTTGTCCGCTTGGCGCGAAGTTGCGGCCTTCTGCTTCACTTTGGCGGTGGTTCGCCGCAGCGCAGCAACCGCTTTCCGAGTTGCACGCTTGTTCTTCCCGCGCGTCGTCGTCCTTCCCATCGCCCCTCCCCGGACTTACACTGGCTGTGCAGTTCGGACTCTATACCAGAGCGTCGATCAAGGAGGAGGACACCATGAGACAGCTCTCGCTCGCCGTCGCGGCGGCGTTTTGCAGTGCCACACTCGCGCTTCCGCTGAGCGCGCAGGCGCAGCAGAAGACGATCACGATCGCAGGTTTCGGCGCCAAGTCGGGCGTGGTGCGCTCGTTCGGCGTCAACAGCGAGGCGGCGCTGCTTGCCGCTTCCGACGTGATCAACAAGTCGGGCGGCGTGAAGCTCGCCGACGGCTCGAAGGCGAAGATCAAGATCGAGTTCTACGACGACCGCTGCAACGCCGAGGAAGGCATCTCGGTGGTGCGCAAGATCTACGGCACCGAGGCGCTGGTCGCCATCGGCCCGACTTGCTCGAACGTCGCCGAGCCGCTGTTCGGCACGCTGCAGAAGAAGGTCGGCGACGCGGGCGACTCGGGCATGCAGATGCCGATCTTCACCGATGTCGCGATCAAGGTCGGCCTGGCGAAGATCTCGGAGTGGGCGTTCCGCAACGTGCCCAACGAGATGACGATGTACGACTCGCTGTTCAAGTGGCTGAAGACCAAGTATCCGAACGCGACAACGGTCTACGGCGGCGTCGAGGAGGACTTCGCGCATTCGCGCGCGACCTGGTACCTGGTCATGAAGACGAGATCCGGCGACAGCGGCTACAAGGTGCTGGGCGAATCGAAGTGGCTTCTGAACGACACCAATTTCGCCACGCAGGTGCGCGAGATGAAGAAGGCCAACCCGGACATCATCGCCATTTCGGCGCATCCGTTCACCACCTGCGGCGTGCTGAAGGAAATGAACCGGCAGGGCGTGAAACCGAAGGTCCTCGTCGGCCTGACGAGCTCGTCCAGCCTGGAGACCCTGCAGGGCTGCGGCAAGCAGGCCGAAGGCCTGATCATCCCGACCAGCTTCGCGCCGGTGAACAAGGAAGCGAAGAACGCGGCGAACGTGACCGCCAAGTTCAAGGGCGCCGCCGACCTGCATTCGATGGCCGCCTGGGAGAACGTCTTCATCCTCAAGGACGTGATGGAGGCGGTAAAGATTTCGGGCAAGGCGGAGGACGTGCAGGCGGACCGGCGCAAGATCCGCGATGGCCTGGCAGCGCTGCCGACCACCCCGGGGCTGCTCGGCACGGTGAAGCGCACCTCCGAGGGCGAGGCGGACAAGCCGTACCTCTTCGTGCAGGCGAAGAAGAGCGAGTGGATCGTGCTCTACAACCCGCTCTGAGCGGGTGAGCTGACAGGGAAAGCGCATGGCGAGGGGGCTTTCGAAGCCCCCTTGTCTTGCCGCGCCCGCAGATGCTGGACCTGCTGCAAGCGATTTCGGACGGCGTGCTGTACGGCGCGACCTACGCGCTGATCGGCATCGGCTTCACGCTGGTGTTCGGCGTGATGCACAAGATCAACATGTCCTACGCCGCAGCCTCGGTCGGCGGCGCCTACGCCGGCCTGCTCGCGCTGCAGGCGCTCGCCGCAAGCGCCCCGCCCTGGCTGGTGTTCTCGGCTGCGGTTCTCGCCGGCGGCGTGCTCGGCTGGCTGGTGTACCTCGCGTGCTTTCACTTCATCCCGCTCTCGAACCCGCTCGCCGCGCTGATGGCGAGCGTAGGGATGCTCTTGCTGATTGACGAGGTGATCGTCCACGGCACCGACGGCATGCCGCTCAGCTACCCGGCGCTGTTCGACGACGTGATGCTGCGCGCGGGCGAGCTCACGCTGCGCGGCGACCTGCTGCTGGTGTTCGGCGTCTCGGTGCTAGGGATGGTCGCGCTGCTGCTCCTTCTGTACCGCACGCAGCTCGGCCTGGCGACGCGCGCGGTCTCGCAGCAGCCGGTGGCGGCGCAGCTCTGCGGCATTCGCCTCGCGCGCGTGAACGCGCTCACCTTCGTCATCACCGGCGTGCTCGGCGGGCTCGCCGGGGCCATGGTCGGCGCCTCCGTGGGCACGCTCTCGCCGCTGCTCACCGTGCCGCTCACGGTGAAGGGACTGATCGTCACGGTGATCGGCGGCCTCGGCAGCATTCCGGGCGCGATCGTCGCCGGGCTGCTCGTCGGCGGGCTGGAGAACGTGTTCCAGCTCTACCGCGGCGTGACCGAGCGCGACCTGTACGTGATGCTGCTGCTGTTCGTGTTCCTCGTGTTTCGCCCGCGCGGCCTGTTCGCCGTGCAAGCGGCAAGGGACTAGCGCATGGACTTCTACTACGGGCTGGCGCAGATCATCGGTGTGCACACCCTGCTCGGCCTGTCGGCCTACGTGGTGCTGCTCACCGGGCAGGTGAGCATGGCGCAGGCGGGATTCTTCGCCGTCGGCGCCTACGCCGCCGGCATGCTCACCGTGCTCGCCGGCTGGCACCTGGTGCCGGCGCTCGGCGTCAGCGCCGGGGCCGGCGCCCTGATCGCCGGCGCGGTCGGCTTTCCGGCGCTGCGCGTCAAGGGCCTGATGCTGGTGATCGCCACCCTCGCCTTCGGCGAAGGCGTGCGGCTGTTCTTCTTCAATTTCGACTACCAGGTGTCCAAGGGCGCGGTGAAGCTCGGCCCGCTCGGCGGCGAAGGCTTCCGCCAGATCCGCTTCTTCCCGGAGAACGGCTGGACGACCTTCGAGGTGATGCTGTTCATCTGGGTGTTCGTCGTGCTTGCGATGGCGCTGCTGTGGTGGTTCGACCGCTCGCGCTACGGCTCGGTGCTGCGCGCGGTGGGCGAGGACGAGCTCGCGGCGCAGTCGGTCGGCGTCAACCTCACCGCGGTCAAGGTGAGCGCAATGGCGGTAGGCGGCGCGATTGCGGGCGTCGGCGGCGGCCTGTACGCGCACTACACCACGCACATCGAGCACCTGAGCTTCAATATCCTGGTCGCGACCTTCGCGATCGCGTACCCGATCGTAGGCGGGCTGGCGAGCGTGTTCGGCACCCTCGCCGCGGTGATCTTCGTGCAGGGCGTGCTGGTCGAGGGGCTGCGCTTTCTCGGCGACTGGCGAAATCTGCTCTTCGGCGCGCTGATCCTGCTCGCGATGAACCTGCGCCCGAACGGGCTGCTCGATGCCGGCGTGCTCGCGCGCCTGCGGCGCCTGTTGCCGGGCGGGGGGCGCGGCGGTGCTTGAGCTGCGCACGCTGTCGCGGCATTTCGGCGGCGTGCGCGCCGTAGACGGCCTCGATCTCAAGGTCGCGGAGGGCGAGATCGTCGGCCTGATCGGGCCGAACGGCTCGGGCAAGAGCACGACGGTGAACCTGATCACCGGCGTGCTTGCGCCGAGTTCGGGATCGATCGCCTTTCGCGGCGCAGATCTCACGAACCTGCCTACCCACCGACGCCTGCAGGCGGGCATCGCGCGCACCTTTCAGAACATCCGCCTGTTCGGGCAGCTTACCGTCTGGCAGAACCTGTGGGTGGCGCAGAACTCGCCCGCCGACCGGGCGCGGCGCGGGTTCTTCTCACGCTGGCTCGGCGGACGCGGCGGTGTGCGCGACGAGATCGCCGGTCTGCTCGAGTTCGCGGGGCTGGGCGAACGCCAGGACATGCTTGCCGCGAACCTCGCCTTCGGCGAGCAGCGCCGCCTCGAGCTGGCGCGCGCGCTCGCCACACGGCCGAAGCTGCTGCTACTAGACGAGCCGGCGGCGGGAATGAACGCCGAGGAAATCCAGGCGCTCGACGAGCGCATCCGCGACATTCGCGGACGCGGCGTCACCGTGCTGCTGATCGAGCACCACATGGAGCTGGTGATGTCGGTGACCGACCGCATCGCCGTGCTGAACTTCGGCCAGAAGATCGCCGAGGGCACGCCGGCCGAGGTGCAGAACGACGCGCTCGTCAAGAAAGCCTACCTAGGAGGCGGCGCGTGAGCGAGGTGCTGCTCAGAATCGACGATCTGGTCACCACTTACGGCAAGATCGAGGCGCTGAGAGGCGTATCGCTGGAAGTCCGCCAGGGATCGATCACCTGTCTGCTCGGACCGAACGGCGCGGGCAAGACCACCCTGATGTTCACCGCGGCGGGCATTCTGCGCCCGCAGCGCGGCTCGATCCGCCTCGCCGGCGAGGAGATCGCGGGGCGTGCGCCGCACGCGATCGTCGCGCGCGGCATCGCGCTCGTGCCGGAGAACAGGCTGGTGTTTCCGGGCATGTCGGTGCGCGAGAACCTGCAGGCGGGCGCGTACGCACGTACCGACGGGGTCGAGATCGAGCGCGACATGGAGCGACTGTTCGAGCGCTTTCCGCGCCTGCAGGAGCGCGCGAGCCAGCCGGCCGGAACGCTCTCGGGCGGAGAGCAGCAGATGCTCGCGGTCGCCCGCGCTCTGATGTCGCGCCCGAAGCTGCTGCTGATGGACGAGCCTTCGCTCGGCCTCGCGCCGCTGGTGGTCGAGGAGATCTTCCGCATCGTGCGCGCGCTGCACGCCGAGGGCGTGACCATCTTCCTGGTCGAGCAGAACGCGCACATGGCGCTGCAGATCGCCGAGCACTTCTACCTGATGGAGCAAGGCAAGGTCACATTCAGCGGAAACCCGGGGTCGCTCGCCGAGGACGAAGTGGTGCGGCGCGCCTACCTCGGCTCGACCGCCTAGCGCGCGTCCGCCGGCGGCCCGTGGACGCGCTGGTGGACTTTGCGCAGAACACGCTCGACGGGCTCACCTCGGGTGCGGCCTACGCGCTGCTCGCGGTCGGCTTCACGCTGATCTTCGGCACGCTGCGCCGCGCGAACCTCGCCTACGGCGCCTGCATCCTGTTCGGCGTGTATATCGCGACCTGGGTCGCCCAGCGCAGCGATGCCGGCCTCGCGACACTTGCACTGGTGGCGGTTGCAGCGTGCGTTCTTGCCGGCGCATACGTAGAGCGACTGTGCTTCGCGCCGCATCGCGAACGGCGCGGCAACCAGGTCGCGAGCGGCGCCGGGATCGCCGCCATGGTGGCGAGCTTCGCACTGTGGATGCAGTTCGAGGAAGCCGCCACGCTGCTGCTGCCGCGACACATGTACGCGTTTCCCGCGCTGTACGAAGGCGCCCCGCTCGCGCTCGGCCCTCTGAGCCTGCGCGTAGAGGCGATCGTGCTCTTCGCCGCCACCGCGTGCCTGCTTGCCGTGCTCTGGCTCGTGCTCCAGCGCAGCCGCTTCGGCGTCGCGGTGCGCGCGCTGATCGATGATCCGCTCGCCGCGGGGCTGTGCGGCATACCGGTCGCACGCGTGTTCGCGCTCGTGTTCGCGCTCGCCTCGGCGATCGGCGGCATCGCCGGTTTTCTCGTCGTCGCCGCGCACGGCCAGGTCACGCCTCATCTCGGCATGTGGGCGACGCTCAAGGGCATGCTGGCGATGATGATCGGCGGGCTGGGCTCGCTCCCGGGCGCGGTGCTTGGCGGATTCCTCCTCGGTCTGCTCGAGTCGCACAGCCAGTGGTATCTCGGCCCGCAGTCGCGCGACCTCATCGCCTACCTGCTGCTGTTCACCCTGCTCGCCCTGCGCCCCGGCGGGCTCGCTTCCTGGATGACGCGATGGACGAGTACACGATCGGCGTCCTGACCAACATCGGCCTGTTTTCGTTCATCGCGCTCTCGGCGTACCTGCTGCTGCTCGCGGGCGAGCTCTCGTTCGGCCAGCAGGCGTTTTTCGGCATCGGCGCCTACGTCGGCGGTATCGGCACGGCGCTGCTCGGCTGGCCGCTGCCGCTCGCGGCGCTCGCCGCCATGGCGGCCGGCGCGGCGGCGCAAACGCTGGTCGGCCTGCCTACGCTGCGCCTGCGCGGGCTGTACTTCGCGATGGCCACGCTCGCCGCCGCGGAGATGATCCGCATCGTGCTCGAGCTGATCCACTTCCAGCGCGTGGTCGATGGCGCGCTGGTGGGTCCGGACGGCACGCAGGGCTTTCGCGGCATCCGCTGGATCTTCGAGCACGGCATCGAGCCAGCCGCGTTCCTTGCGCTGGTCTGGTCGCTACTCGCTTGCGTCGTGCTGCTGCTCGCCTGGATCGAGCGCTCGCGGCTCGGCGCGGTGGTGCGCATGGTTGGCGAGGATCCCGAGCTCGCTGCCGTGCTCGGCATCGACGTCGGCCGCCTCAAGCTTGGCGTCGCGGCGGTCGCCGGCGCGCTTGCCGCGCTCGGCGGAGTGCTGTTCGCGCACGTCAACACCTACGTAGAGCCGCGCAACTTCGACATCATGCTCGGCGTGCACAGCCTCGCCTACGCGCTGATCGGGGGCCTGGGCACCGTGTTCGGGCCGCTGCTCGGCGTGGCGCTCGACATCGGCGCGCTCGAGTCGACCCGGCTGTTCCACGGCTACCGCATGATCGTGTTCGGCGGGGTGGTCGCGCTGATCCTCGTCTGGCGCCCGCGTGGACTCCTGGACGAGCGCGCCGTAGACTGGCTCGGCCGCCGATTGTGGAGGAGGACACCATGAAACGGTTCATCGCCTTCGCACTGTTCGCGGGCCTCGCCCTCCCGGCCCAGGCCGCGCACCCCGAAGCCAAGGTCGATTGCAAGGCCGCCGGGGACAAGTACGTCTACGACTGCATGATCCGGCTGTCGCAGGACGGCAAGCCCCTCACCGGGGTCGAGGTCACTGTCGGCGCGGACATGCCGACGATGCCGATGGCGCACAGCGTCAAGCCGGCGAAGGCGAAGCCCGGCAAGGACCCCGGCATGTACCACGTGCGCATCGAGCTCGAGATGCACGGCGAATGGGCGCTCAAGCTCCAGCTGAGCGGCGCCGTGCGCGACCTGATCGTCGTCAAGCAGCAGTTCGGCGACGAGGGGTCCGGTCACGCGGGGCAAAAGATGCAGATGAAGTAAGCCGAAAGGGGTCAGACCCCTTCGGTTATTCGCAGGCGCTCGATAGTTCGATGGGGTCTGACCCCAGACTTATCCACAGGGGTCTGACCCCATTTCTATCAACGCGTCCAACGCGACGGCGCCCTCGCCTGCCGCGTAGACCATCACGGGATTGACGTCGATCGACGCGACCTCGTCCTGCCAGGCGATGATCGCGGCGCCGAGTCGCACGGCCATCTGCGCGACGGCATCGAGGTCGCGCGCCGCCTCGCCGCGCACGCCGGCGAGCAGCGGCGCGATCCTCAGCCGCCCGATCGCGTTGCGCGCCTCGGCCGCGTCAAACGGCGGCAACAGCAGAACGAAGTCTTTGAGCGCCTCGAGATAGATTCCGCCGTCGCCGATCATCACCACCGGGCCGAACTGGGGATCGATGCGCGCACCGAGCGCGAGCTCGTAGCCCTTGCGCGCCATGCGCGCGACGATGATGCCGTCGCATCGCGCCCTGCGCGCGGCAAGCACCTTCGTCTGACGCGCAAACTCGTGCGCCACGGCGTCCGCGTCGACCAAACCGAGCGCAACCAGGCCAAGCTCGGTCTTGTGCGGCGCGTCCGGCGAGCAGGCTTTCAGCGCGACCGGGCCGCCGAGCGCAGCGAAAGCGGCGCGCGCCTCGGCCTCGCTCGTGCACAGACGATGTTCGATGACGCGGACGCCCGCCCCCGCGAGCAGCGCGAGGCTCTGCGCTTCGCCGATGAACTTGCCGCTACCGTCGACCTTCTGCAGCGGAGGCGCCGGTTTCGCAGCGTCCGCTTGCGCCGGCGCGTTGCGCAGCAGCGCCGCATGACGCGCGAGCTGCGCAAGCGCCTGCATCGCTTCGCGTTCGCGTTCGAACGTCGGCAGCCCCTGTGTCTCGAATTCGCGCCGCACCTCGGCCTGCGGCGCGGCAACCGCGACCGCGCAGCCGGTCGCCGCAGAATGCGCGGCGAAGTCGCGCGCGTAGCGCGGCAGGTCGTAGCCCGCGCCGGCGATCGGAAACGCGGCGAGCATCAGATCGGCGTCGATGCCCGCAGCGATCACGGGCAGCAGCCGCTCGAACATGCCGCTGTCGGTGAGCAGCGCACCGGTGACGTCGATCGGATTCACCGCGGTGGCAAAGCCGGGCAGCACCGCCTTCATCTTCTCCTTCGTCGCCGGCGAAATTTCGGCGAGCGGCAGGCCGAAGGCTTCCGCGGCGTCCGCCGCCATGACGCAGCTCGCGCCCGAGTTGCTGACGACGACGAGGCGCTCGCTGTTCGGGCGCCAGCCTTTCAGATAGAGATGGCCCGCGCACACCAGTGAGTGCGGATCATCGGCGCGCCAGATGCCGTGCCTGGCGAGAAAGGCGTCGACGACGCGATCCTCGCTCGCGAGTGCCCCGGTATGCGAGCTCGCCGCCTTCTGGCCGCTCGCGGTGCGCCCCGACTTGACCGCTACGATCGCGACGTTGCGCGCGCGTGCCTCCTCGGCGGCCCGCGCGAGCACCGCAGGATTCGGGATCGCCTCTAGGTAGAGCAGCACCAGTCCTACGCCCGGGTCGCGCACCACCTCGAGCGCGAGATCGGAGACCGTGACGTCGGCCTCGTTGCCGGTGGCATGTGCATGGCGCACCGCGAGTCCACGCTGGCGCGCGAGAACGTAGATCGCCGCGGCGCAGGCTCCGCTCTGGCTGACGATCGCGACCGGCCCGTCCTGCGGCGCGATCTCGTTGAACATGGTCGAGAAGCTTGCGATCGTCCCGGTCGCCAGGTTGGCGATGCCCTGGCAGTTCGGCCCGATCATGCGCATGCCGGCGGCGCGCGATGTGGCGAGCATGTGGTCCTGCATCGCGCGCCCTTGCGCGCCGACTTCGCCGAAGCCGGAGGCCATCACCACGGCGACCTTGACCCCGCGCGCCGCGCAGGCCTCTACCGCGCGCACCGCCTCCTCGCCGGCGACCGCTACGATCGCCATGTCCGGCGCCGCGGGCAGCGCGGCGAGATCGGGGAAGGCCTTCAGCCCCTGCACCTCGGCGCGCGCAGGATTGATCGGGTAGATCGTGCCGCGATAGCCGTAGCGCTTCATATACAGGATCGGCCGGCCGCCGACCTTGTGCGGATTGTCGGAGGCGCCGACGATCGCGATCGATGCCGGGGCGAGCGCGGCGTGCAGGTCAGAAGCCTGCGTCACGAACGGAGCGTCGCGCGGAAATTCATGCGCCGCATTCTAGCCAGCGCGAGGCGTCGCCCGCGTGCGGTTTCGCTGCTTCCAGTCGATACAATCCGCCCGCGCCTCCCAGACGAACGAAAGGCATCGCTTTGGCCTGGTCCATCCCCGTGCGCGCCGTGCTCGCCGCGCTCGCCATCCATACGCTCTGGGGCGGCAACCCGGTCGCGGTGAAGCTCGGGCTCGAAGTCTTTCCGCCGTTCTGGAGCGGATTCCTGCGCTTCACGCTGGGCGCAGCCTGCGTCGCAGCGTGGGCGCGCGTGGCGGGCATCGCCCTCTGGCCCACCCGCGAGGAGTGGCCGGTCTGCCTGTGGATGGGCGTGCTGTTCACGCTGCAGATCGCCATCATGAATTTTGGCTTCGGCGCGACCACCGCCGCGAACAGTGCGGTGCTGATCGCAACCAACCCGCTGTTCGGCGTGCTGTTCGCGCATTACTTCGTGCCGGGCGATCGCGTGCGTCCGGTGCGCGCGCTCGGCGTGCTGATCGCCTTCTGCGGCACCGCGCTCGTACTTGCCCGCGGCGCAGGGCCCGCCGGCCTCTCGGGCCCGAGCCCGGGCGACTGGATCGTGCTGGCGAGCGCCTGCCTGCTCGGTTTTCGCCTTGCGCTCTCCGGCCGCGTGCTGAAGCGCGTGAACGACGTGCGCTTCACGCTGTGGACGATGATCGTCTCGCTGCCGTTGTTTCTCGCCGGCGGCGCGTTGTTCGAAACCGTGCGCTGGGAAAATCTTGCGTTCGCGCCGCTGGCAGGCATCGTCTACCAGGGCGCGGTCGTCGCCGGTCTCGCCTTTACGGTGAACTTCTATCTCATCCGGCGCTATACGCCGAGCGTGATGATCAGCTTCAACTTCGTCGCGCCGGTGGCCGGCGTGCTGCTCGGCGTGGCGATCCTCGGTGAGACGGTCAACGCGGGGCTCGTTGGCGGCATGCTGCTCGTCGCCGCGGGCCTGGTGCTGATCGCGCGGCGCTGACTCGGCACGGTTTACACTGCGCGCATGCGGGTGCCTGCCTACCTGATCGCCGTGGCCGGCGCTGGCGCGCTGCTCGCCGCCTGCGCGCCCGACGCCATCATTCCGTCGAAGCCCTACAACGCCTTCCTCACGCAGCTCGGCGAGGCCTGCCGCGGCGAGGCGATCGGCCCCTACACAGTGGACCAGCTCGCGCGGCGCACGCACTCGAAGCACGGCAACTATTTCATGGACCAGACTTCGCGCCTGTACTTCGGCAAGATCAACGCGCAGGACTGGACCGCCGCGATCACGGGATTCCTCAATGCCTGGCCGCAGGACCCGGGGATCGCCTGCGTGCTGCGCGAGTACAACGAAACCCGCGAGTGGACCACGCCGACCGGGCAGGCGCCGTCGGGCCGCACGCCGGAGAGTGCGGCACCGCCGCGCAACGAGCCGGCGTCTCGCTAGGCGTGCAACGGCGCGGCTCGGACCGCAGAGGTCTAGACTATTGCGTATGAGATCCCGAGTCCACATCGTCGCCCTCGCCTGCGCGGCAGCACTGCTCGGCGCCTGCGCATCCGAGCCCGAATCGCAGCCCGAGCGCGAGATCAAGACGTTCATCGAAGGCTCGCCGCAGTTCAACGCGTTTCTCGCGAAACTGCAGCAGGCCTGCGCCGGCCAGACGATCGGTCCCAGTGCGAGCGTAGACGACCTGGTCAACGAGCCCGAGAGCTCGCGCGGCGACTTCTTCATCAGCCTGACGCGGCGCCTGTACTTCGGCGGAACATCGACGCAGGACTACGCCACGGGCGTAAGCGCCTTTCTGAATGGCTGGCCGAGCGATCCGGGCGTGCAGTGCGTGATACGCGAGTATGACCGCCAGCGCGAATTCACGACGCCGCCGCCGGGCTCTGCGCCGCCCCAGCGCTGAACGTCCGCCTAGGCCGCGCGCAGCCGCAGCGTGCGTGCGCGCCAGCCCGCGACGCCGGCGATCGTGCCGCAGACCGCGGCGATGACGAACGCGATCGAGTAGCTGCCGGTGGCGTCGAACAGCCGCCCGGCGAGCCAGGGCCCGAGCGCGCTGCCGACCGCGCTGCCCATCAGCCCCATGCCGAGGATGAGGCCGAAATGCCGGCCGCGGAAGCGGTCGCTGATCATCGCCGGGATGAGCGCTGCGGTCGCCGAGTACCCGACACCGAGCATCACGGCGAACACGTAAGCACCCCAGAGGCTCGTCGCCAGGCCGACCAGGGCAAGAGCACCTACCGCGCCGACCAGGATCGCGATGCCGACGACGTAGACCTTCTCGCGCTCGAAGCGATCGGCAAGCCAGCCGCCGCCGGTCTTGCCGAAGATGCTGGCGACGCCGACCACGCCGACGACCGAGGCCGCGGCCATCGCGGCGATGCCGTGGTCGACCAGGAAGGCGACCTGGTGCACGTGCAGGGTCTGCGAGCAGACGTTGCCGAAGAAGAACGCGCTCAGCACGAGCCAGAAGTCCTGCGTGCGCAATGCGCCGCCAAGCGTGACCTCTTGCGCGCCGCCCGCCTGCGATTTCGATCTGCGCTGCGTCCCGTTCGCCGCGCCGCCCGTCGCCACGACGGTAGACGGCGCAGACGCGTCACGCACCAGAAACAGGTTGGCCGGCACGATGAATCCCGCGCAGATCGCACCGAGGATCTGCCAGGCCGTGCGCCAGCCGACCGATTCGATCAGCGCCTGGCACAGCGGCACCACGAACAGCATCCCGAGGCCGATGCCGGAGCTGACGATGCCGAGCGACAGGGCGAGTCGGTCCATGAACTGGCGCTGCACCAGCACCACCGCGGGAACCCAGCCGCACAGCGCGACCGCGACGGCGGTCAGGAGTCCAAACCCTGCATAGAGCTGCGCGGGCGAATCGATGAAGCTGTTGCCGGTGAGCGCCAGGCCCAGAGCGAACCCGCCGAAGATCACCAGCCGGCGCGGCCCGACGCGGTCGCAGAGCATGCCGATCAGCGGGTTCGCCGCGCCATGCACCAGCGTAAACACCGAGAACGCGCCGGCCAGCACCGAGCGGCTCCAGCCGAAGTCGTTCAGCAGGGCGACCAGGAAGACGCTGTACGAGTACCAGACCCCGTAGGTGAGGCCCAGCGTGAGGGCGATCGCGCCGAGCGTGAGGTGACGCCGGTTC
>Ga0210102_1000067_pt1 | contig 29217 bp, 31 predicted proteins | sample RushOxbow_ThreeS_4_FD_185563 | JGI IMG/M metagenome (GOLD analysis project Ga0210102, IMG submission 185563) | Wetland microbial communities from San Francisco Bay, California, USA, that impact long-term carbon sequestration -... | ecosystem: Environmental > Aquatic > Marine > Wetlands ...
AGATCGAGCTCTTCGTCGAGATGCCGCGCGAACTCGGCGACCACCTCGCGCGGCTTGAGCCGGCGGCCGTCCGCCCACAGTTTCTCGACCAGGCTGGCCGCGGTCTCCAACAGCTTGAGATCTCGCGCGACGGCGTTCTCGACGCCAGGACGCAGCACCTTGATGGCCACCTCGCGTCCGTCTGCGAGCTTGCCGAGGTGCACTTGCGCGATCGAGGCGCTCGCGACCGGTTCGCGCTCGAAGCTCCAGAACAGGTCCTCCACCCGCTGTCCGAGGCTGCGCTCGATCTCCGCCACCGCGGCCTCGGAGGGAAACGGCGGCACCTGATCCTGCAGCTTGGCAAGTTCGTCGGAGATGTCCTGCGGCAGCAGGTCGCGCCGCGTCGAAAGAACCTGGCCGAACTTGACGAAAATCGGGCCAAGGGTTTCGAGCGCGCGGCGCAGCCGCTCGCCGCGCGGCGAGCGCGTGTCCGCGCGCACCAGCACGCCGGCCGCCCGAGCAATGCGCTGCACGATGCTGCGGGGTCCCGCGGTCGGCGCGAGCCCGTACAGGCCGAAGCGCAGGCCAACCGCCAGAATGCGCAACAGTCTCATCAGTCCAGACATCTGTACCCGCCTCAGCCGATGCGCCGCAGGCGCTGCTCGAGACGGGCGAGCGCGTCGCGCAGGCGCCCCACCGCGGCGATATGCGACTCGAATTCGCCGCGCGGCACCAGCATCCGGCGCTCCTCGATCACGTAATCCATCGTGCTGTCGGCGAGTCGGGCGACCGCATCGCGCTGCCAGGCAGCGAAAGCGCCTATCCAGCCGGTGATGCGGTGCGCTGCGGCGTCGCCGACCACGCGAGCAAGGTCCTCTTCGACATCCCAGCGCAGGTGACGCACGAGCACGAGGACTTCGGACGCCAGCTTTGCGTTGCCGCTGACGTCGATCGCGCGCATGAAGTGATCCTCGCCGCGCAAAAAGGCAGCAGCCGCATCGGATCTCAGGCGCACGAGCAGCGATGGGGCAGCCTCGCGCGCAGCCGGCCGCACGCGTCCGCCGGGCTCGATGGCAAGGCGCAGCGCTGGGAACGGCGGCAGCGCGAACTCGACCGATTCTCCGGCGAACGGAGCGAGACGCTCGCGCGCCCAGGGTTCGGCCTCCAGCAGGCGGTTTAGGGCGGCGGCGATTGGAGATTCGACGGTAGTCATGGTCGGGAAAAACAAAGGCCACCTCGCGGTGGCCTCCGGTCGCCGCGCACAGCGGTCAATCGAGGTGGCGGATGCCGGCGAGCAGCCATCGCGTCGGACCGTTCGCCGCCTTGGCGAGCTGCCAGACTTCCGCAAAGCCGGCCGGCGCGGCACCGGGCGTCGCCCGAGCCATACCGCTAAAGCGCACGCTCGCGCGATGGGGTTCGCCGTCGGTCGCGAGCTCTAACAGCTCCGCGTTCAGGCTCACCACGTCGCGATGCGGTTGCGCGCTGCCGCGCTCGGCGACGGCCTTGCTGAGCGCGGCGTACATTTGCGGCGTCGAGAACTCTCTAACCTCATCCATCTCGCCAAGCTCTTGTGCGATCTGCAGGCGCACGAAGTTGAGCTTTGCGGTTCGCACGAACCCGGCCAGGTCGAAACCCGCGGGAATCTCGGGTCCGCTCTTCGCGCCCGGCGCGGCCTCGGTGAGTCCTTGCGCCTGCGAGGGCGGGGGCGCGGCAACGGTTTCGCTGCCCAGACCGGCGAACTGCGCTGCGGGCAGAGGCACTTCCCGCGCGCGCAGAATCAGGCGCACGACAAACGCACCGAGCGCAAAGAGCAGCACAGCCATGAGGATGCCGAACAGGACATTGCCGCCGAACAACATGCCGAGCAGCCCTCCCGCGGTCAGACCTCCGAGCACCGGCATCCAGCGACCTGATCGCGCTGACGGCGCGCGCGGCGCCGGCGCGCTGCGCGGCGCCGGCGAGGCCGATTGGACGGCGATCACGCTGCGAGGCGAGCCAAACGAGATGACACCGCCCAGGCCCTGCGCCCTGGCATCGGGCAGCGCCACGAACACGCCAAACAGCAGGAGCAGCAGCCCCGACAGTGCGCTCTTTTTGCTCATCCTCTACACGCCGTACCCAGCCTGGCACATCCTACCTTAGCCCGTGCGCGGGCAACAACGCGCGCGCTCGGTCGCGCAGAGCGCCCACGCGTCAAAGCCGCACCCCGCGATGCACGGCGACCACGCCTGCAGCGAGATTGAACACGTCGACTTGCGCGAACCCGGCGCCTCGCATCATTTCGGCGAGCGCCGCCTGATCGGGATGGCGACGGATCGATTCGGCCAGGTAGCGATAGGCGGCCGCGTCACCGGCGATGCGCGCGCCGAGCCACGGAAGAACCTTGAACGAATACGCGTCGTAGAGCGGCGCGAGTGTTCTTCGCACTTTGGAGAATTCGAGAACAAGCACGCGCCCGCCTCGGCGCAATACGCGCGCCATCTCTCGCAGCGCGAGGTCCTTGTGCGTCATGTTGCGCAGGCCAAAGCCCACTGTGACGCAGTCGAAGGAGGCGTCCGGGAACGGCAGGCGCTCGGCGTCGCATTGCACTGCCGGCAGCAGGAGCCCTGCATCATTCGCCCGCGCTCGCCCCCGCGCCAGCATCGCGCCATTGATGTCGGTCATGCATACGCGCCCGCGCGGACCGACGCGTCGTGCGAGCGCGCGTGCCAGGTCCCCCGTTCCCGTGGCGACGTCGAGTACCTGCTCGCCGGGCGCGACCCGCGCCGACGCGACCACGAAGGCCTTCCAGAGGCGGTGCAGGCCGAACGACATCAGGTCATTCATCAAATCGTACCGCCCTGCCACCTGGTCGAAGACCGCTGCGACCCGATGCGCCTTGTCCTGCTCCCGAACCTGCTCAAAACCGAAGTCCGTGTCTCGTGGCATTATTTATGAGTTTTAACAAATGTGTGCGCTTACTAACTTATAGATTGCCCGCCGACTGTTGCCCGCGGATCTTAACCCCGGCAATGCGCTACGTACTGCAACATTACCGTCACGAATGGTTCTTAAAATTCCGGTCGATTACCACCCGCCCCCCCTGCAGCCCATGGCCGCAAATATTCTCGTCGTCGAGGACGAACCCGCGATCCAGGAACTCATCGCGGTCAACCTGGAGCACGCCGGTCATCACGTGATCCGCGCGGGCGACGCCGATCGCGCGCTGTCGATCGTGCGCAATGCCCTGCCCGACCTGCTGCTCATCGACTGGATGCTCCCCGGCAGCTCCGGAGTCGCGCTCGCGCGCCAGCTCCGGCAGGAGCCGCGCACCAAGCAGATCCCGATCATCATGCTGACCGCCCGTTCCACCGAGCAGGACAAGGTTCTCGGTCTGGACGCCGGCGCGGATGATTACGTCACCAAGCCGTTTTCGCCGCGTGAACTGATCGCTCGCATCAAGGCCGTGTTGCGCAGGCGCGCGCCGCAGATGACCGACGACCCGGTCGACAGCGGGGGCCTGCGGCTCGAGCCCTCTACGCGACGGGTCTTCGGCAACCGGCGGCCGCTCGAGCTCGGTCCGACCGAGTTCCGGCTGCTGCACTTCCTCATGACGCACGCGGAGCGCGTGCACTCGCGGGCCCAGCTGCTGGATCAGGTCTGGGGCGACCATGTGTTCGTCGAGGAGCGTACCGTCGATGTGCACATTCGCCGCCTGCGCAAGGCGCTGGAGACGAGCGGCCACGACCGGCTGGTCGAGACGGTACGCGGCGCAGGCTACCGCTTCTCCGCCCAGCCGGTGTGAGAGAATCCCGGCCGGGTCATGAATCCGGTCTGGAGCAACACGATCGGCGTCGCGATCGCCTCGGCGGCCGTTGGCCTTGTCGTTGGCGCCTTCGCCGGGCCGACTTGGGCATGGGTCGCGGTTGCCGGCGTCCTGGGCCTGCGGCTGCTTTATCACGCTGCACACCTCGCGGGCCTGTTCCGGTGGCTGCAGGCGCCGCAGCGCGCCACGATGCCGAGCGGGCACGGAATCTGGGAGGACGTGCTTGCCGAGCTGCATCGCGCACTCAAGGCTCTCGAGACCGAGCGCGATCAGCTCGCCCGCGCCCTGCTGCGCTTCCGTGCTGCAGCGCAAGCGCTGCCAGATGGTGTCGTCATTCTCGATCGCGACAACCACATCGAATGGGCGAATGCGACGGCGCGACGGCAGCTGGGCGTCGATGCGCGCCGTGACGCCGGCAGCCCGGTGGTCAACCTGGTCCGGCATCCGGATTTCATTGCCTACCTGCGGCGCTCGGATTACGGTGCCCCGCTGATCCTGCGTTCGGCGCGAACCGACGCCGTGTTGTCGGTCCGCATCATCGAATTCGGCGCCGATCGCAAGCTGCTCAGCTCGCGCGACGTCACCAGCGAGGAGCGGCTCGACACCATGCGGCGGGATTTCGTCGCCAACGTGTCGCACGAGCTGAAAACGCCGGTTACCGTGCTCTCGGGATTCGTCGAAACGTTGGCCGACGAGCGCGTCGACCTGACGCCCACCCAGCGCAAGCGCTTCCTCGGGCTGATGGCGGAGCAGGGCCAACGCATGCGCCATCTGATCGAGGACTTGCTGACCCTCTCGGCGCTCGAATCGAGCCAGACCCCGAGCGACGAGCATGAGATTTCCATGCAGCCCTTGTGCGACCGCCTGCTCGAGGAGGCGCAAGCGCTGTCTGCCGGACGGCACCAGATCCTCGCCGAGGCGGCCAGCGATGCGGCGCTCTACGGCAGCGAATCGGAACTGACCAGCGCCTTTTCCAACCTGATATCGAATGCGATTCGCTATTCGCCGGAAGGCGGCAGCGTGCGCATTCGCTGGCGAGCCGAGGACGGGCGAGGCGTGTTCAGCGTTTCAGATACCGGCATCGGCATCGACCCCCGCCACGTTCCGCGTCTGACCGAGCGCTTCTACCGCGTGGACCGGGGGCGCTCGCGCGAAACCGGCGGCACCGGGCTGGGTCTGGCGATCGTCAAGCATGTGCTGACACGCCACGACGCAACGCTCGAAGTCGAGAGCAGGCCCGGACAAGGCTCGACCTTCAGCGCGGTCTTTCCCGAGCAGCGCCTGATTCGGCGCGACGTGCGCCGCGCTGCCGCGTAGACGGCCCGCGGTCTGGGCCCGGTGCTGCGGGGGACCTAGACGATCTCGTAGGCGACGCGCTCGAAGTCGCTGCCGCGCTCGAGCACCGCATCCAGACGCACGCGGACCATCGACTCCACGTGAGCGTCGATCATCCGCTTGGGCTTGTACCATCCGGCCGGCAGAATCAGCGAAGGTGGCGCATCGAGCGCCTCCACCCCGGTGAGCGAGAGCGCGGGAACGAACTTCTCGTTCGACGCGTTCAGACCTGTCGGTCGCACCGACATTGCGGCCGGCAATCCCGGCATCAGCTTGAGGCCGGCGTACAGATCACCCTCCTCGCTGTTCATCAGCCAGCGCACTTGCGCCAGCAGGAAAGTCTTCGAGTCCGACGGCCGCACTGCGATCAACTGGCCGTGCGCGTAGCGCCGGCCGGTTTCGCCCGCCTTGCGCATGATTTTCAGGCCTTGCATGCTCTGATCGACGAGCTGCCATTGCTCCACCGCGAATCCCTGGATGGTGCTGTATTTCTCGTCCTCGCGCGTGCTCACGCGGCCAAACGTGGCGAGCTCGGCCGATTCTCGGTGCGTGACCCCGCTGCTGTCCCTCGGCTGGCGAAACGGCTGTCCTGAAACGAAGTAGTGAATCGCGGCGATTCCATTGCAGATCTGCGCAACGTCCGAAACGCGCCTTCGTTCGGGTCCGCGCTCTTGGCGCATCTGGCACCACTGCCGGTAGAGGAAGACCAGCAGCTGCTCGCAGGACGGCTGCACGCAGTCCTCGCCCAACGCAAGGCGCGCCGGCGATTCTCCCTTGCGCAACAGCCCGACTCGATTGCGCAGGCTCTTGGCCAGCCGATCGGTATCGAGGTAGCGGACCGCGTCGCCCGCGACACCACCCGGATCGAGGCGCTCTGGCGGGGTCGCGCTGTTGAGCTCGATGCAGAGAGGGAACATGTCCTTTGAGGGCGGCGGCGTGCGGCTCAGCCCGACTTTGCTCGCCCAGCGCTCGAGCAGAAAGGCGACGAACGTGAGCTGGCGCTGCGTCAGCTCGTTCGGGTTGCACAGCCCGGTGAGCAGCGCGCGCACATAGGCGATGCGCGGCGAGGTGTCGTGCACGTCCCGATTGAGGTAATCCTTGACCGGCTCCTCGGTCACTTCGAGCTCTTCGGCGCGGCCATAGGCCTCGTGCAGCGCACGCCACTCGGCCATGGGCACCTGACGATAGGCGCGATAGTGGTGAAACATCTTCAATCCGGCATAGGCCAGAACGCGCTGGCAGATGAGCGCAGCCTGGCCGCGCATCGCGGCGTCTCCCATCGCCGCGGCTTCCAGGCATCGCATGTACCCGAGGCGCATCTGCTCCCAGAGCGCGAGCGTCTGCTTGAGAGTTGCGACTTCCGCATCCGCCATCGGCAGTGCGCGATTGGTGAAGCGCTTGGCCTGCTCGATCTGCACAAAATGAACCGCTTCGCGAATCGCTTCGAGCGCGCCCAGTCGCGTCATCGCGCGGGTGGGGAAGCGATTGAACTCCCGGACCTGGGCAAGCATCTGCTGCTGCGCCGCCGTGACATTGGCGAGCGGGACGTCCTCGAGCCATGCCTTGCAGCTGTCTGCGTCGATGAACTCCGGCGCAGCATCGGGCGCGAGCACCGGTAGTGGAAACGCGGAGAAGTCAGTCATCACAGCACCTTCAACCCAACAACTCGCTCAAGCGCGCGCCGATACGCGCGTCGCTGACGTCTGCCCGCGTAGCGCCGCTTCGCCGCGGGGTACCCCAGGCCGGTTCCGGAAAATGCGGGTCGTCGCGGTAGCGAGGAATCACATGCCAATGCAGATGCGGCACCTGGTTGCCAAAGCTCGCAAGGTTCATCTTGTCGGGCCCGCACAGCTCGCGCAGCGCCCTTTCGACGGCGAACACGACCTGCATCAGCCGGTCGCGCTCGGCCGGCTCCAGGTCCGTCATTTCGGCAACGTGACGTCCAAGCACCACCCGCAGCGTGTCCGGATAGCCATCGACGTTCGCCCGCACCACGCGACAGCGCGCATCGCGCCACAGCACGACTCCGCCGTTTCCTTCGCAAAGGACGCAACCCGCCGTCACACCAGCCTCGCCGCTCAGAGCAGGACAAGCTCGGTACCGCCCGCGTTGGACTTGGGCACGCAATCCTCGAGCCAGTGTTCAGCAAGCAGATGGCGTGCCATTTCCACCACAATATAGTCGGGCTGCGCCCCGGTGTCATCCGCGAAACGGGCTAGTCCCTGATGGCAGGACGGGCAGGATGTGAGAACTTTCACATCCGCGCCCTTGCCACGCGCGGTTCTGACGCGGTTTTTCAGGACCTCGTCGCCGAGAGATCACAGATGGATGGAGCTCCGGATGGGCACCTGCCGGCGTGTCGCGCTCACTGCAACAGCGTGGAACCGCCGGCAAAGATGTCGAGGTAGCTCGCGTAAAAGCTCGCAAACAGGGTCGGCAGCAGCACGATGACCAACGGCAGAACGAGCGACATGACCGACGCGCGCCCGATGTCCTGCGCCACCAGCGCGAGCGTGCTGAGCGCGACGAACGGCAGCACCAGCGTCAGCACTGCTGCGGCGAGGCCGTAGGTGAGAAACGCGCGCCAGTTCATCCAGCACGCGTAAAAGCTGAAAAACAGCGCCTTGGGCGCGCCGATCGCGTGCCAGGCCGCGAGCACGGGTGCAAACCAGAAACTCAGCATCACCGGGACGTACAGCGCCGCTGCGAAAACGAGTGCCAGCACGAACGCGCCGGAGCGCACGACTTCCGCTTCCGGCGCTTCGCCCGCCAGCATCCAGCGCGCGAGCGCGCCGCCGTCGGCCAGCGCCGTCGCGGCCAGAAGCAGCACGAGCGACAGCAGGTAGATCCCGCCGAGCATCAACTGGACCTCGACGCGATTGCGGAAACCTTCGAACAGCAGTCCGAGGGCGATCGGCCCGCCCCTCTCCGCAGCCCGGCTCGCCGCCATGAAGCCGACCGAAAACGGGGGCACGAGCAGCGTGGCCGCGACCACGCCGATCAACGGCAGCACCGAGACGAGGGTCATCAGGAACCAGTAACTGAAAACCAGCAGGAGCCAGCCGAGCGGCGCGACCCGGAACAGCCGCCATCCCTGAGCGAGCCAGCCGAGGCCATGTCCTGCCGGAACGATCTGCGCTTGTGTCGTCATGTCAACGGCCAGACCGGCGCCGCGTCGCCGGCGCGCAGGCCCAGTATCGCTTCGAAGTGTTCCGGATCGTGCGCATGCACCAGCGCCCCGGGGCGCGGCAAGTGCAGGTCGCGCAAACGCGACAGCCAGAAACGCAATGCGGCTGCGCGCAGCAGCACCGGCCAGGCGTCCCGCTCGAGCGCGCTGAACGGCCGCTCACGCGCGTAGGCAGAGAGCAGCGCGCGCGTCTTCGGTTCATCGAGTCGCAGGTCCTGCGTCGGCTGCACCAGGCACCAGTCGTTTGCGCACACCGCGCAATCGTAGAGCAGACAGTCGATCCCCGCGAAGTAGAAATCGATCACCCCGCTCAAGCGCCCCGCATCGAACAACGCGTTGTCGCGAAACAGGTCGGCATGCACTGGCCCGTGCGGCAGATCGGGAAAGCGGTAGCCGGCCTGAAAGCGCAGCTCTTCGTCTAGCCGCGCCGCCTGCGAGGCGTTCAGAAACGGCCGCACCTCGCGCGCCGCGACGCGCCACCACTTCGGGCCGCGCGGGTTCTCGAGCGTCCCCGTGAAGCTGCGCCCCGCCCGATGCATGCGCGCAAGCAGGCTGCCGAGGGCGGCGCACTGCGCAGGCGTCGGTGCCTCGACCGAGATGCCCGGCAAACGCGTGACGAGGGCCGCTGGCTTGCCGTTCAGCGTGGATAGAAAGGACCCCGCAGCGTTCCCGATCGGCGCCGGGCAGGGAATGCCCTGTCGCGCCAGATGCGACATCAGCTCGAGATAAAACGGGAGCTCCTGCGGCTCGAGGCGCTCGAACAGGGTCAGTACGTAACGACCCTGCGTGGTCGTGACGAAGAAATTGCTGTTCTCGATCCCCTTGGCGATGGGCTCCAGCGAAACCAGCGTTCCGACCGGGTACGCGCGCAGCCAGACGTCGAGTTCCGCCTCCGCTACGGTGGTGTAGACCGACATCGCCCGATCGGGACCCGCGCGGTGCGTCCGCGCGCTATTCGCGTCGCAGTGGCAACACCCTCAGTCGAAGGTGTGGACCGGCCACATGGGCACACGCAGGCCGCCGTCGAGCGGATCGCGTCGCGACCACTCTCCCTTTCCAGTCTGCACCAGATAGTACGGCGGGCCGTCCTGCGGCGTGACCTTGAGCATGATCACTTCCCCGCCGTCGCGAATCTCCTCCACCTTGTCGCCCTCCTGGACCGGGATGCGCACCCGCGGCTCGTCGGCCGGATCACTCGCGCTGGGCGGTGGCTCTGGAAGCGGCTCGAGCTTCGGCGGCGTATTACCCTGCGCCAGCGCACCGCCGGCGAGCGCCGCGAAGACTAGGATTGCGAGGCGGGACATGAACGTGGGAAGCGCCCCGATTCTACCAGAGCGTGCCCCGCCCTCGCGCCGCCGCTCAGAGATTGAGCAGGATCTCGCGCTCCTCGGGCGACGGCTCGAAGCCGCGTTGCAGATAGAACGCGAAGATCGCGTCGACGACTGCCTGCGGCTCGTCGACGATCTGCAACAGGTCGACATCGGCAGCGTCGATCATGTGCTCCGAGATCAGCCGCTCGCGGAACCAGTCGAGCAGCCCGCGCCAGAACGGCGCGTGCATCAGAATGATCGGCATCTTGCGCGTCTTTCGCGTTTGCACCAGTGTCAGCGCCTCGAACAGCTCGTCCAGAGTTCCAAAGCCGCCAGGCAACACGACATACGCGGTCGCGAACTTCACGAACATGACCTTGCGCGCGAAGAAGTGCTTGAAGCGAAGGCTGATGTCCTGGTACTCGTTCACCCGCTGCTCGCGCGGCAGGTCGATGTTGAGGCCGATGGCCGGCGATTCGCCGAAAAAGGCGCCCTTGTTGGCAGCTTCCATCACGCCCGGTCCGCCACCCGACACCACGGCGAAACCCGCGTCCGACAGCAGGCGCGAGGTTCGCTCGGCGAGCTGGTAGTGCGGCGAATCCGCCTTCGCGCGCGAGCTGCCGAACACCGAGACCGCAGGCCGGATGCCGGCGAGCCGCTCGGTCGCCTCGACGAACTCTGCCATAATGCCGAACACCCGCCAGGCCTCGCGGGCGGAGATCTCGCTCCCCAGCTGGGGAGCCATCGGTCGCTTTTCGATTCGCATCGTGTCCGCCGCAGCTGAGCGCGTTCCCGCGAAAACCCTGTTGTTGGTCGACGGCTCGTCGTACCTGTACCGCGCATTTCACGCGCTGCCCGAGCTGAGAAGCCCGCAAGGCGAGCCGACCGGCGCGATCTACGGCGTGCTCAACATGCTACGGCGCCTGGCGATCGACTACAAGGCGCAGGCGCGCGCCTGCGTATTCGATGCCAAGGGCAAGACGTTTCGCGAGGACGTCTATCCCGAATACAAGGCGCACCGTCCGCCGATGCCCGAGGATCTCGCGGCGCAGTTCGAACCCCTCATCGAGGCGGTCGCCGCGCTCGGTTGGCCCGTGCTCAGCGTCGAAGGCGTCGAGGCCGATGACGTCATCGCCACGCTGACCGAGAGCGCCAGCGCGCACGGCTGGCGCTGCATCATTTCGACGGGCGACAAGGACCTCGCGCAGCTCGTCAACGATCGCGTGACGCTCGTCAACACCATGACGAACGAGACGCTCGATGTCGACGGCGTGAAAAGAAAATTCGGCGTGCCGCCCGAGCATATCGTCGATTACCTCGCGCTCATCGGCGACGCGGTCGACAACGTGCCGGGAGTCGACAAGGTTGGCCCGAAGACGGCGGCGAAGTGGCTCGCGCAGTACGGCTCGCTCGAGAGCGTCATGGCGCACGCCGGGGAGATCGGCGGGGTGGTGGGCGAAAATCTGAGAAAGGCGCTCGACTGGCTGCCGCAGGGTCGCGCGCTGCTCAGCGTGAAACGCGATGTCGCGCTGCCGGTGAAGCTGAACGACCTGGTCGATGGCGACGGCGACCTGGAGAGGCAGAAATCGCTGTTCGCGCGCTTCGGCTTCAAGACCTGGCTGCGCGAAGCCGCGGGCGACGACGTGCCTGCGGCCGCCCCGGCGCCACAAAGCGTTGTGAAGCCCGCTGCTGCAGCCCCGGGCAGCGGTGCCGCCGTGGCAGCGGCACCCGAACGTCGGCGCATTGTCTCTATTCTCGACGAGCACGCCTTGCGCTCGCTGCTGGAAGCACTCGACTCGGCCGAGCTGGTCGGTTTCGATACCGAAACGACGGGCCTCGAAATCATGACCGCGCGGCTGGTCGGAATGTCCTTTGCGTTCGGTGACACCGCCGCCTATGTCCCGCTCGCGCACGAGTATCCGGGCGCGCCTGATCAGATCGGCGTCGAGCGCGCGCTTGCGCGGCTGCGTTCCTGGCTCGAAGACGACCGGCGCCGCAAGGTTGGCCAGAACCTGAAGTTCGATGCGCACGTGCTCGCGAATCATGGCGTGCGGCTCGCCGGCATCGCGCACGACACGCTGCTCGAGTCCTACGTCTACGAGGTCCACCAGCGCCACGATCTCGACTCGCTGGCGCAGCGCCACCTCGGCTGGACCACCATTGGCTACGACGACGTGACCGGCAAGGGAGCTGCCCGCATTCCGTTTTCTGCAGTCGAGGTCGAGCGTGCGACCGCGTACGCCGCCGAGGACGCCGACTGCGCGCTTGCGATTCACGAGGTCCTCTACCCGAAGATCCGCGCCGAGGAGAAACTGCGCCGTGTCTACGAGACGATCGAGCTGCCGGTCATGCCGGTGCTGCTCGAGATGGAGCGCAACGGCGTGCTGCTCGATCGGGAGAAGCTCGAGACGCAGAGCCACGAGCTTGGCAAGTCCATGCTCGCGCTCGAGCAGAAGGCCTACGAGGCGGCAGGACAACCCTTCAACCTGAACTCGCCGAAGCAGATCCAGGAGATCCTGTTCGAGCGCCAGGGACTGCCGATCAAGAAGAAGACGCCCTCCGGGCAGCCCTCGACCGACGAGGACGTGCTCGCCGAGCTCGCGCTCGACTATCCGCTGCCGCAGCTGCTGCTCGAGTTCCGCGCAGTTGCCAAGCTGAAATCGACCTACACGGACAAGCTGCCGAGGACGATGGATCCGCAGACCGGGCGCGTGCACACCACCTACTCCCAGGCGGTCGCGGTCACCGGACGGCTGGCGTCGAACGATCCGAACCTGCAGAACATCCCCGTGCGCACGGCCGAAGGCCGACGCATCCGCGAGGCGTTCATCGCGCCGCCGGGCTGGAAGCTCGTCTCGGCGGACTATTCGCAGATCGAGCTGCGCATCATGGCGCACCTCTCGGGCGACGAGGGCCTGCGGCATGCCTTCGCCCACGGGCACGACGTGCACCGCGCGACCGCCGCCGAAGTCTTCGGCCTGCCGCTCGAGAAGGTGAGCGAGGACGAGCGGCGTACCGCCAAGACGATCAACTTCGGTTTGATCTATGGCATGTCGAGCTTCGGCCTCGCGCAGAACCTCGGCATCGAGCGCACCACTGCGCAGGCGTACATCGACAGCTACTTTTCGCGCTACCCGGGCGTGAAGCGCTACATGGATGCGACCCGCGAGCAGGCGCGCAGCGCCGGCTACGTCGAAACGCTGTTTGGACGGCGCCTGTGGCTTCCCGAAATGCGCTCGGGCAGTCCCGGGCGCCGGCAGGCCGCCGAGCGCGCGGCGATCAACGCGCCGATGCAGGGCACCGCGGCCGATCTCATCAAGCTGGCGATGGTTTCTGTCAACGACTGGCTCAAGCGCGATGCTCTACGCGCCCGTCTGGTCATGCAGGTGCACGACGAGCTCGTTCTCGAAGTGCCTGTCGACGAGCTCGACACGGTGCAGGAAGGCGTGCGGTTGCGCATGCAGGACGTCGCCGAACTCGAAGTGCCGCTCATCGTCGACGTTGGCGTCGGCGACAACTGGGACGAAGCGCATTAAGAACGCACGACGCATTGCGCCGCGGCATTTCGTGCCGCGGCACAACGCAGACTTTCAGAAAAACCGATCGACCACTCGATTAGCGGATTGCGCCGAACACTTTCTTGATGATGTTCGAGGCGCTGCCGACCGGATCGCGGCGGATCTTCTTCTCTTCTTCGGCGATCATGAAATACAGCCCGTCGAGCGCCTTCTCGGTCACGTACCCGTCGAGATTGGCGTGCTCCTTCTTGACGAGCCCGAAGCGCGCTCCCTGCTCGGCATACTGGTTGTAGGTCTGCGCCAAGCCGACCTTCGCCGTCGAGCGCTTGACGATCGGCAGGAACCTGGTCCGCAGCTGGTCCTGCGTCGTGCGCCGGAAGTACTCGGTGCCCGCCGTGTCGCCGCCGGTGAGGATACCTTTCGCGTCCTGCACGGTCATTTTCTTCACCGAGTCGACGAGCAGCTTTTTCGCCTCCGGCACCGCCGCTTCCGCCGCGCGGTTCATCGTCAGGATCAACTCGTCGGCGGTGCTCCCCATGCCGAGCGTGCGCATCAGCTTCTCGGCGCTCTGCAGCGATTTCGGCAGCGGGATCTTGACACGCGAATCGCCGAAGAAGCCGTCGGTGCGCCCGAGTGTGTCTACCGCATAGACCGCGCCCTTCTCCAGCGCGGCCTTGAGGCCGGAAACCGCCTCGCTGTTGCTGATCTGGTCGAGCTGCGCGGACACCGGAAAAGCAAGCGCCCACATCGACACTACTGCTATCGCACGCTGCATCATAGTCGGTCTCCTGCCGGTTGATTTTCTCTGCGCCAGTGCAGTCCGATCCACGGTACCACCGCGGCGATCGCGAGCAGCCAGCCCCAATTGTCGAATACCTCGCGCCCCTCGAGCGAGCCCAGTTCGGCGACCGCGGCGAGAACGATCGCCACCATCGCAACAATCGTCGGACCGAGTAGCGTCCGCGGAATGAAGCGCGAGGTGCCTCGACGTTTCCACAGCAACACCGCCTCGACGACAAATCCGATCAGCGCAATCGCCAGCATCCCGAGGCTGACCATGGCAGTCACGAGTCCCTGAAACCCGATGTCGCTCATCCCGCCAATGTCATGAGCGACAGAAGCATTGCAATCTCAGCGCGCGCGATCCACGCCCGCCGCATGCGCCTGCCGATCGGCGTGATAGGACGATCGCACGAGCGGCCCGATTGCCGCATGGCGGAATCCCATCGCGGCCGCTTCACGCTCGAAGCGGGCGAATGTCTCGGGCGCGACGTAGCGCTCGACCGGCAGGTGGTGCGCCGATGGCGCGAGGTACTGCCCGATCGTCAGCATTTCCACCTCGTGCGCGCGCAGGTCGCACATGACCTGCAGGATCTCGTCGTCGGTCTCGCCCAGTCCGACCATCAGGCCGGACTTCGTCGGCACCGAAGGTTGCGATTCCTTGAATGTCTTCAGCAGGCGCAGGGAATGCGCATAATCGCCGCCCGGGCGCGCCTTGCGGTAGAGCCGCGGGACCGTCTCCAGATTGTGGTTCATCACGTCGGGCGGCGCCGCGTGCATGACCGCGAGCGCGGGCTCTAGCCGACCGCGGAAATCCGGCACCAGCACTTCGATCGTCGTCAGCGGAGAGCGCGCCCGCACGGCGCGAATGCAATCGACGAAATGCTGCGCGCCGCCGTCTCTCAGGTCGTCGCGGTCGACGCTGGTGATGACGACGTAGGCGAGTTTGAGCCGCGCGATGGTCTCGGCAAGGTGCGCCGGCTCCGCAGCGTCCGGCACGAGCGGGCGGCCGTGCGCGACGTCGCAGAAAGGGCAGCGCCGCGTGCAGATGTCGCCCAGGATCATGAAGGTCGCGGTTCCCTTGCCGAAGCATTCGGCAACGTTCGGGCAGCTCGCTTCCTCGCAGACGGTGTGCAGCTTCTGCGCGCGCAGGATGTCCTTGATCTCGTAAAAGCGCGAGTTCGGACTCGCAGCGCGCACCCGGATCCACGCCGGCTTGGCGAGCGGCGTGCGCGGCACGATCTTGACCGGATGATGCGCGGTCTTCTGCGCGCCCTTCTGCTTGACGCCGGGCTCACGCACGGGCGAGTCCCGCCGCGAGCTGCGCCGCGAGCGCCGTGCCCGCCTGCGCCGGCGTCAGCGCAATCCCCAGGTCGCGTGTCTGCGTCACCCGCAGACCCGGGTAGCCGCAGGGGTCGATCGCATCGAAAGGCGCCAAGTCCATGTCGACGTTCAGCGCCAGGCCATGAAACGCGCGGCCGCGCGCCACGCGGATGCCGAGCGCCGCGACCTTCGCGCCATCGACGTACACGCCCGGCGCACCCGACCGGCGCGCCGCGCGCACGCCGTGCGCCGCGAGCACCCCGATCACCGCCTGCTCGAGCAGGCAGACGAAGTCGCGGACTCGGATCGCGCGCCGCGCGAGGTCGACGAGGGTATACAGCACGACCTGTCCCGGGCCGTGGTAGGTCACCTGACCCCCGCGCTCGACGCGGACGACCGGAAGATCGCCGTGGCGCGGGCCATGCGTCGGACTGGCGCCCTGCCCCAGCGTGTACACCGGGGGATGTTCCAGCAGCCAGAGCTCGTCGGGCGTCTGCGCGTCGCGTGCATGCGTGAAGCCGCGCATCGCCTCGAGCGCCTCCAGGTAATCGACGCGCCCCAGGCGCTTCAGCCGGGGCGCTGCCGGTCGCTGCGCCAGCACCGCAGCCATCACAGCACCATGACCACTCCAGGGTGGTCGCACAGCTCCCGGTAAAGCGCGTCGAGCTGCTCGCGCGAGCGCGCCTCGATGGTCACGGTCAGGCTGATGTATTTTCCCTGCCGGCTCGGGCGCATCTCCATGGTCGCCGGCTGAAAGTCCGGCGCGTGCTTGAGCACGATCTCCATCACGCTCTGCGCAAAGCCGCCTTCGCGCCGCCCCATGACCTTGATCGGGAACGGTGTGGGAAAGTCGAGCAGCGTCTGCCCGGTTTCCATTCAGGCGGCGGCCTTCTCCCGGCCCGCGCGCATCACGTCGCGCTTGAATTCCTGGTAGAGCCCGTACATGCGCCGGAATACCGCTCCCGGCTTTCCCTCCCCGATCGGCCTGCCGTCGAGCGAGACGATCGCCAGGACTTCCTTGGACGATGAAGTCACCCAAAGCTCGTCTGCCGCGCGCACTTCCGCCTCGGCGATCGTGCGCAGCTCGACCGGCATTCCGGCCTCGCGCGCCAGCTCGACGACCACGTCGTACGTAATGCCGGGAAGAATCAGGTGCGACTTGGGCGGCGCCTGGATCACGCCCGCCTTCACCACGAATACGTTCGACGCGGAAGCCTCCGTGAGCCGGCCGTCGCGAAACAGGATCGTCTCGGCTTCGCCCGCGTCCGCGGAAACCTGGCGCAGCAGGCAGTTCCCGATCAGAGAAATCGACTTGATATCGCAGCGCTGCCAGCGAAAGTCCTCGGCGCTTCGCGCCGCCGCGCCGCGCTCGACGAGCGCAGCGGGCGGACTGACGAGCGGGTTCGACATCGCGAACACCGTCGGCGCAACGCCCTGCGGAAACGCGTGATCGCGCTTCGCCACGCCGCGCGTGACCTGGAAGTACAGGCCCTGGTCGTCGAACGGCTGCGCCGCGATCAGGCGCTGGATCACATCGCGCCACTCGGCGCGCGTGTACGGATTCTTGATGCGGACCTCGCGCAGACTGCGTTCGAGACGCGTCAGGTGCTCCTCGAGCCGGAACGGCACGCGCGAGTACACCGGCACCAGCTCGTAGATGCCGTCACCGAAAATGAAACCGCGGTCGAGCACCGGAATCTTGGCCTGCTCGATCGGCAGGATCTCGCCATTCAGGAAGACCATGTCGCCCACAGGAGTCCCCTTCATTTCAGCCACAGTCTCAGTGTATCCCAGGCGCGGCCGAAGAAGCCCGCGGCCGGCACCGCATCGAGCGCGATCAGGGTGTATTCCCCCACCGGCGCGCCGTCCAAAGTGACGCGCAGCACACCGACCGGCTGCGCCTTCCCGACCGGCGCGAGCAACGGCTGGCGCGAGAGCAGCTCCGCTTTTAGGTTCGCTGCCTGCGCCCTCGGCACGGTGAGCACGAGATCGCCCGCGAATCCGGCGTTCACCTGCTTCGCCTCGCCCTTCCAGACCGGAATCGTTTTCACGACCTTGCCCTTGGCATACAGCTTGACGCTGTCGAATGCCTGATAGCCCCAGTTCAAAAGCTTCAACGATTCCTGGGCGCGCGCCGCCTCCGAGCTCGACCCGAGCAGGACGGACAGCAGACGCCGCTCGCCGCGCCGCGAGGAGGCGATGAGGCAATAGCCCGCTGCTTCGGTATGCCCGGTTTTCACGCCGTCGACGCTGGAATCGAGCCACAGCAGGCGGTTGCGGTTGAGCTGCGTGATGTTGTTGTAGCGGTATTCCTTCTGCGAGTAGTAGCGGCCATAGTCGTCCGGAAAATCGCGGATCAGCGCGGACGAGAGGCGGTACAAGTCGCGCGCGGTCGTCAGGTGCTGCGAGCCGGGAAGGCCGGACGCGTTGATGAATTTCGTATCCTTCAGCCCGAGCCGTGCCGCCTCCTCGTTCATCAGGGTCACGAATCCCTCCTCGCTGCCCGCAACCGCTTCCGCGAGCGCGATCGAGGCATCGTTGCCGGATTGCACGACCATGCCGCGCAGCAGTTCATCGATCGTCACGGGCTTTCTCGGCTCGATGAACATGCGCGAGCCGGTGGTCTTCCATGCGCGCGGCGATACGGTGATCTGCTGCTCGAGGGTGATGCGCCTGTCGCGCAGCGCAGCAAAAACCAGGTAGGCAGTCATCAGCTTGGTCAGCGAGGCCGGCTCGAAGCGCTCATCCGCGTTCTCGCTCGCCAGAATCTGGTCGCTCGAAAGGTCGCCGATCAGCCACGCGCGGCCATCGACCTTGGGTGGCGGCGGCGCTGCGGCCTGCGCGAGCGCACCACACAACAGGGGGATCGCAAGGAGAATCCTTTTCAGCATGTCGAGGTCCGAAAAAAGGGTCGAATTATAGGCAGCCGGAACCGCGCACGCAGTCGGCGACGCGCCCCTCGGCCGAGCGTTCTTCAGCGGACCACGACGAAGGGCCGAAAGTTCAGCTCCTGCGCGATGCGGTCCGCAATGCCGATCGCGTCCTCGCGGCTGCGGTACGGGCCGAGCTGCAGCTTGTACAACGCGCCGCTCGCCAGCACCTCGATCCTCTCGCCGATCCAGTCGAGCTGCCGCTGAAGGCGCTCGCGCATGCTTTCAGCGCTCGCCTCGGCGGCGAACGCCGCAAGCTGCAAATAGACGCTCCCCGGTGCCGATTCGGGCGACACGGGCCCGGGGCCCGTGCGCAGCCGGGTCGATTCCGCGCTCGCCGCAGGCGGTGCGGCGGCGGCGGCGCTGCTTTCCCCGGGGACGATCGCGCGCACTTCCACCTGTGCTTGGCCCGTCTGCACGTAGCCCAGCTTCCAGGCACCCGCATAGGACAGATCGATCACGCGATCGCGCAGGAACGGGCCCCGGTCGTTTATGCGCACCACGACGCTGCGTCCGTTCTGCAGATTGGTCACCCGCGCATAGCTCGGAATCGGCAGCGTCGGGTGCGCCGCCGTCATTGCATACATGTCGTAACGCTCGCCGCTCGACGTCTTCTGGCCGTGGAACTTCCGTCCGTACCAACTGGCGATCCCGCGCTGCTCGAACGGTCTGACTTCGGTGAAGGGAACGTACTCTCTGCCGAAGACCTCGTAGGGTCGGTTCGCGAAGCGGCTGAGCGGCTCGCTTACCGGCATGGCGTCGGCCACTTCGGCAAGGTTCGCCGGCGTCGTCTCGCCCGGCCCGTCGTCCTTGTAGTAGCCGCCGGGCTTCGGCGCGTCAGCCGAAGGCGAATCGCGCGGTGGCGCAGTTCCGCAGGCCGCCAGCGCCAGGGCGAGGACACAGACTGGCCAGCGCCCGGGGCGCATCATTCCCGCTCGTACACCACCTTGCCCGCGACGATGGTCGCGCGCACCCGCCCGGGCAGCTCGTAGCCCAGAAACGGCGTGTTCTTGCCCTGGCTCTTCAGCGCCTCCGGCGTGAAGCGCACCTGCGCCTGGGGATCGAATACGACGAGATCGCCGGGCGCGCCGATCTCGATGCGCCCGCTTTGCACGCCCAGGACGCGCGCTGGGTCGGAGCTGATGCGCGCGAGCGTCTGCGCGAGCGGGCGCTTGTTCATGGCGCCCCAGCGCAACATGAGCGGCAGCAGCAGCTCGAGCCCGGTCGCACCCGGCGCGGCCTCGGCGAACGGCTGGTGCTTCGCATCGTCGTCTACCGGCGTGTGGTCCGAGCAGACGCAGTCGATCGTGCCGTCCGCGACGCCCTCGGACAGTGCATCGCGGTCGCGCCGTGCGCGCAGCGGCGGATCGAGCCGGCACTGTGCGTCGAAATAGCCCAGGTCAATGTCGCACAGATGCAGGTGATGCACGCCGACGTCGCAGCTGACAGGCAGACCTTCGCGCTTCGCGGCGCGCACCATCGTCACCCCGCTTTCGCTCGAGAGCCGGCACAGGTGCACGCGCGTGCCGGTCGCCCGCACGAGCTCGAGTATCGTGCCGATCGCGATCGTCTCGGCAAAGATCGGGATACCCGGCAGACCGAGACGTGTCGCGACCTCGCCGTCGTGCGCAACGCCTCCGCGCGAGAGCCAGGGCTCGGCAGGTCGCAGCCAGACCGAAAACCCGAAGCTTCCGGCGTATTGCAGTGCCCGCCACAGCATCTGCGTGTCCTGCAGCGCAACGTTGGCCTGTGAAAACGCGATACAGCCCGACTCGGCCAGCTCGGCCATTTCGGTCAGGGTATCGCCTTGCAGCTTCACCGTCAGTGCGCCTACCGGGTAGAGCCGCGCACGTGCGAGCGCACGCGCGCGCCGGCGCAGCATGTCGACCAGCCCGGGCTCGTCGAGCGGCGGATCGGTGTCCGGTGGACAGGCGAGGCTGGTCACGCCGCCTGCAACGGCAGCCTCCATCTCCGACTCGAGCGTCGCTTTGTACTCCTCGCCCGGCTCGCGCAGCCGAGCCGCGAGGTCGATCAATCCGGGCGCCACTACCAGCCCCGCGGCATCGAGCGTGCGTTCCGCGCGTGCCGCCCGCGCATCGCCGTCCAGCGCCGCGATTCGGCCGCGCTCGATGAACAGGTCTCCTGCCGCGTCGCGCCCGCTCGCCGGGTCGATCAGACGCGCATTGGTGATGCGCAGCGTCATGCCGAGCCCCCGGCAACCATGCTCATCACCGCCATGCGCACCGCGATGCCGAACGTGACCTGCGGCAGGATCACCGAATGCGGTCCGTCTGCGACGGACGAATCGATCTCGACGCCGCGATTCATAGGACCGGGATGCATCACGATCGCATCGGGTGCCGCAAGCGCGAGCTTGTCGGCGGTCAGTCCGTAATGCTTGAAGAACTCCTGCGCGGACGGCAGCAGGGCGCCGCGCATGCGCTCGTTCTGCAGGCGCAGCATGACCACCGCATCGCAGCCCCTGAGGCCTTCCCGCATGTTGCGATACACGTGCACGCCCAGCGCCTCGACGCCCTCCGGAATGAGCGTTTGCGGTCCGATCACCCGGACCTCGGGCGTGCCGAGCGTGGTCAGCCCGTGAATCAGCGAGCGTGCGACGCGCGAATGCAGCACGTCGCCGACGATCGCGACCGTCAGACGCGTGAAATCCTTCTTGTAGTGGCGCAGGGTATAGAGATCGAGCAATCCCTGCGTGGGATGCGCGTGACGTCCGTCGCCGGCATTGATGACGTGCTCATGCGGCTTGACGTGCCGTGCGATCAGGTAAGGCGCGCCCGAGGACGCATGGCGCACCACGAAAATGTCCGCCTGCATCGCCGACAGGTTGGCGACCGTGTCGAGCAGCGATTCGCCCTTGCTCTGCGAGCTGACGGCGATGTTCAGATTGATGACGTCGGCCGACAGGCGCTTCGCCGCGATCTCGAACGTCGTTCGCGTTCGCGTCGAGGGCTCGAAAAACAGGTTGAACACGCTCTTGCCGCGCAGCAGAGGGACCTTCTTGACCTCGCGCTCGGTCACCCCGACGAAGGAATCGGCGGTCGAGAGCACGCGCTCGATGACTTCGCGCGGCAGACCATCGATCGACAGCAGGTGCTGCAGCTCGCCGTTCTTGTTGAGTTGCGGATTATTTTGCATGCTCGAGCTGCAGCGAAAGGCGGCCGTCCTCGTCGCGACGCAGCCGCAACCGCACGCCGGCCGGGACTTCGACGTGCGCACCGCAGTACTGCGCGCAGATCGGCAGCTGACGGCCACCGCGATCGGCGAGCACGGCGAGCAGGATGCGCGCGGGACGGCCGTAGTCGAACAGCTCGTTCATCGCCGCGCGCACCGTGCGTCCGGTATAGAGCACGTCGTCGACCAGCAGCAGGTCGCGACCTTCGATCGAAAACGGGATCTTGCTGCGCTTCGGATCGCGCGCCAGACCCTGCTGGTGATAATCGTCGCGGTAGAAGGCAATATCCAGCGTACCCAGCGGCTCGCCGATGCCGAGCAGCGCGTGCAGCCGCTCGGCGAGCCAAACGCCGCCGGTATACAGCCCGATGATCGCCGTATCCGGCCTGAGCTGGGGCCGGATCGCGTCCGCGAGCTGCGCGCACAGCCGCTCGGCGTCGGGCAGCGCGTTCATGCGGCGCCCTGCGTGAAGTACTGCTCGAGCAGAAGCTGCGCGGCGTGTGCATCAAGCACCTTTGCGCGCGCGGCGCTGGCTGCGCGCTGCGCGCCGCCCGCCGCGCGCACGCGCGCCTCCGCTTCGACCGAGCTGTAGCTTTCGTCGACGCGGGCCACCGGCAGGCCGAAGCGACCCGCGAGCTGGCGCGCAAAACGCTCGGCGCGAGCGGCGAGCGGGTGCGCGCTCTGATCGCCGCGCCGCGGCACGCCGACCACCAGTGCGCCGGGTTGCCACTGCTCCAGCAGACGGCCGATCTCGGTGAAGCGCGCCGCCCCTTCGCTGCGAATCACCGCGAGCGGATGCGCGTGGCGCGTTTCCAGGTCGCCGACGGCGACGCCGACGCGGCGCAGGCCATAGTCGAAGGCGAGCACCGTGCCGCGTGGCGGGAAAGCAGATCGGAGTGTGGCGGCGCGGGGATCTGCGGCTGAACGCGACATCGCGCGCTCAGGCATGTCCTGCTTCGTCCGACAGGCGCGCGAAGTCGAGCCCCAGCAGCTCCATCGCCGCCGGCAGCCGCTCCTCGGCCGGAAGGTCGAAAATGATCGCGTCGCGCGCCTCGACCGTCAGCCATGCGTTCTGCGACAGCTCGTGCTCGAGCTGTCCGGGCGACCAGCCCGCGTAGCCGAGCGTGACCATCATCCGCCGCGGGCCTTCGCCGCGACCGACCGCCTCGAGTATGTCCTTCGAGGTGGTCAGCCCGATGGCTTCGCGCACGCGCAGCGTCGACTGCCAGTCCCCCGGCGGCGCGTGCAGCACGAAGCCGCGGTCGGTCTGCACCGGTCCGCCGAAATACACCGGGGCATCGGCCAAATCGCGCTGCTTCAACCCGAGCGAAAGCCGCTCGAACAGCGCCTGAAGCGTGAGGTCGATCGGCCGATTGACCACCAGACCGAGCGCGCCCTGCTCGTTGTGCTCGCACAGATAAGTCAGCGTCCTCGCGAAATACGGATCGACCATGTTCGGCATGGCGATCAAGAAATGATTCGTCAGGTTGATCGAGGACATGCGCCCGGCTATTTTACCCCGTCCCCCAATCGAGACAGCTTCCCTTGCTCATGGTTCCGTCCTCAGGCAGCCTGGTGTGGTTTCGTCGCGACCTGCGTGCCTACGACCACGCCGCACTGCATGCCGCACTGCGCGCTGGTGGGCCGGTGCACTGCGCTTTCGTCTTCGACACCGAGATCCTGGACGCTTTGGGGCAGCCCGCCGATCGCCGCGTCGAATTCATCTGGGAAAGCCTGCGTGCTCTGAAGGCTGCGCTCGAGGCGCTCGGCGGCGGGCTGCACGCGCTGCACGGCGAGGCTCGCGAGGCCATTCCGCGCCTGGCTGCCACGCTCGGAGTGTCTGCGGTGTACGCCAATCGGGACTATGAGCCGCTGGCGTGCTCGCGCGACGCCGATGTGTCCGCGGCCCTGAGGCTCCGCGGCATCGCCTTTCACAGCCGCAAGGACCAGGTGATCTTCGAGCGCGGTGAGCTGTGCACGCGCGCGGGAGGCGATTTCTCGGTCTATACGCCCTACAAGCGCGCCTGGCTGGCGAAGCTCACGCCCTTCTATCTCAAGCCTTATCCGATCGAGGCGCATCGCGCGCATTTCGTCCCAGGACCAACCGACGCGCTGCCCTCTCTGGAGACGCTCGGATTTCGACGTACGAACCTCACCGCACTCGGTATCGAGCCCGGCTCTGACGGTGGGGCGCGCACGTTTGCTGCGTTCAAGCGGCGGATCGACCGTTACCACGAGCTGCGCGACTTTCCCGCAGCGCCAGGCACTTCGGGCCTTTCAGTGCACCTGCGCTTCGGGACTGTATCGGTGCGCGAGCTCGCGCGCTTCGCCTGGAAGCGAGCCAGTCCTGGGGCGCAAGCCTGGCTCGCGGAGCTCATCTGGCGCGATTTCTTCTTCGCTGTGCTCGCGGCGCGGCCGGACGTCGTCAACGCGGCGTTCCGCCCGGAATACGATGCAGTCGTCTACGACGAGAGCGACGCCTACTGGCGCGCCTGGTGCGATGGGCAGACCGGGTATCCGCTGGTCGACGCGGCGATGCGGCAGCTCAACCAGACCGGCAGCATGCACAACCGCCTGCGCATGTTGAGCGCATCCTTCCTGGTCAAGGACCTGGGTATCGCCTGGCAGCATGGCGAACGTTACTTCGCGGCGCGCTTGAACGACTACGACCTTGCCGCCAACAACGGGGGCTGGCAATGGGCCGCTTCCACCGGCTGTGATGCTCAGCCCTGGTTCCGCATCTTCAATCCCGTCACGCAATCGCGCCGGTTCGATCCCGGGGGCGCGTTCATCCGCCGCTTCGTGCCGGAACTGGAACGGGTGCCGCAAAAATGGATCCACTCGCCCTGGCAGATGACGCCGATCGAGCAGCAGGCCGTGGGTTGCGTCGTCGGGCGCGACTACCCCGCCCCGATCGTCGATCACGCGTCCGCGCGCAGACGTACGTTGACGCGCTACGGCGTGGTGCGAAAAGCGAACACCGAGATCGACCCGCCCTAAGCGCTCGCGCAGCAACCGCGCGTCAGATCTCCACCATCTCGAAGTCTTCTTTGCGCGCACCGCATTCCGGGCAGGTCCAATTCATCGGTACGTCCTCCCAGCGCGTGCCCGGCGTAATGCCTTCATCGGGGAGCCCTTTCTCCTCCTCATACACAAAACCGCAAATGAGGCACATCCAGGTTCTGAAGACCTTGGTTTCCGACATGAGAAGGCGTCGAGGCGTGGGTTAAAATGGCCCGGCATCTTAGCGCATTCCGCTGCGCGCCCCGTGCGTCGGTGCGCAGCGCAGGACGCGCGCCGAGCCGCATGGCATCGCCACCACCCATCGTTCTCAGCTTCGCCGCTTCGGATCCCACCGGCGGCGCGGGTCTGCAGGCGGATCTGCTGACGCTCGCGAGCATGGGCTGCCACCCGCTGTCGGTCGTCACCGCCCTTACCGTGCAGGACACGCGGGGCGTTGAGGCCTTGCAGGCGGTCGATGCGCAATGGGTCGGCGCGCAGGCGCGTGCGCTGCTCGAAGACATGCGGGTCGCTGCGTTCAAGCTGGGCGTGCTCGGTTCCGCGGAAAACGCGGCGGCGATCGCCGACGTGCTCGCGGACTACCCGGAAGTGCCGGTGATCCTGGATCCGGTGCTCGCGTCCGGGCGCGGGGACGCGCTCGCGGACGACGCGGTGATCGATGCGCTGCGCGGGCTGATCGTGCCGCAGAGCACGATCGTGACGCCGAACGCCCCCGAAGCGCGCCGGCTTGCGGAGGACGATCTGGAGGACGAGGAATTAGACCTCGCGTCCTGCGCACAGCGCCTGCTCGCCATGGGCTGCGACTACGTGCTGGTGACCGGCACGCACGAGCCCGGCGCCGAGGTCGTCAATACGCTCTACGCGGAACAAGGCATCGTGCGCGCAGATCGCTGGCCGCGACTCGCCGGCAGCTATCATGGCTCCGGCTGCACGCTGGCCTCGGCGATTGCCGCCGCGCTTGCGAACGGGCTGGATATGCCCGAAGCGGTTCGCGATGCGCAGGAATATACCTGGCAGGCGCTTGCGAGCGGCCTGCGTCTCGGCATGGGACAGCTGCTGCCGGACCGCTTCTTCTGGGCGCGCGAGGTCGGCGGACAGGAAGACGAGGCCGCGGCGTGACGCTGCGCGGGCTGTACGCGATCACCCCCGAGGGACTGGCGCCCGACGTTCTCGTCGCGCGCGCCGAGCGCGCGCTCGAGGGCGGTGCCCGGCTGCTGCAGTACCGCAGCAAGGACGCCGGTTCGAAGCACAGGGCCGAGGTCGCGCGCGCGCTCGCCGCGCTGTGCCGCAGCCGGGACGCCCGCTTCATCGTCAACGACGACGTCGAGCTCGCACTCGCGGTCGACGCCGACGGCGCGCATCTCGGGCGCGAGGACGGGGATCTGGTCGCAGCGCGCGCGCGGCTTCGCGGCAAACTGCTCGGCGCGTCGTGCTACGACCGAATAGATCTGGCGCGCGCGGCGGTGGCGGCGGGCGCGGACTACGTGGCATTCGGCAGCGTATTTGCATCGCCCACCAAGCCCAGCGCGGTGCGCGCGCCGCTCGACCTTTTCGCGCAGGCGCGTGCACTCGGCGTACCGCTTTGCGCGATCGGCGGCGTTACCGCGCGGAATGCGCCGACCCTGATTCGCGCCGGCGCAGATCTGCTCGCGGTTGTTGCGGACCTGTTCGATGCAGACGATATCGCAGCGCGTGCGCGCGCCTTTGCCAAGCTGTTTGACCCTGAATCCGTGGACTCGTCATGAGCTCGAAATCGCGCAACGAAGAACTTTTTGCCCGCGCACAGCGGTGCATTCCTGCCGGGGTGAACTCGCCGGTGCGGGCATTCCGTGCGGTCGGGGGTACGCCACCGTTTTTCGAGCGTGCACTGGGCGCTTACCTGTGGGACGCGGACGGCAAGCGCTACATCGACTACGTGGGGTCCTGGGGGCCGATGCTCGCGGGGCATACCGACGCGCGCGTGGTCAAGGCGGTGCAGGATGCCGCCGCCCGCGCGCTCTCGTTCGGCGCCCCGACCGAGGCCGAGATCGCGCTCGCCGAGGCGATCTGCCGCCTGGTGCCTTCGATCGAGCTGGTGCGACTGGTGTCCTCGGGCACGGAGGCAACCATGACTGCACTGCGCCTTGCGCGCGGCGCCACCGGGCGCAGCGTCATCGTCAAGTTCGAAGGCTGCTATCACGGTCATGCCGACAGCCTGCTCGTCAAGGCGGGCTCGGGCGCGCTGACATTCGGCAATCCGTCGTCAGCGGGCGTGCCGGCCGAAACGGCGGCGCACACCGTCGTGCTCGACTACAACGATACGGCGCAGCTGCGGGCGCTGTTCGCGAGCCGCGGCGGCGAGATTGCGGCGGTGATCGTCGAGCCGGTGGCAGGTAACATGAACCTGGTACAGCCGGCGGCGGGCTTTCTCGAAGCCCTGCGCGAGGAATGCTCGGCGCACGGCTCGGTGCTGATCTTCGACGAGGTCATGACCGGGTTCCGCGTCGCGCTCGGTGGCGCGCAGGCGCGTTACGCCGTAGGGCCGGATCTCACCACGCTCGGAAAGGTGATCGGCGGCGGGATGCCGGTCGGCGCGGTGGGCGGCCGGCGCGAGATCATGCAGCACATCGCGCCGCTCGGCGCCGTGTACCAGGCCGGCACCCTGTCGGGCAATCCGGTCGCAGTCGCCGCGGGTCTCGCGACCCTCCAGATCGTCGAGCAGCCGGGTTTCCAGGAAGGCGTCGAGGCGACGACGCGTGCGCTGGTCGACGGTCTGATGACCGAAGCAGAGAACGCGGGGGTCGCGTTTGCGGCGCAATCGGTCGGCAGCATGTTCGGCCTTTACTTTCGCGCGACCCCACCGACGAGCTTCACCGAAGTCATGCAGTGCGACAAAGAGCGCTTCAACCGGTTCTTCCATGCGATGCTCGAGCGTGGCGTCTACTTCGCGCCCTCCGCCTACGAGGCCGGCTTCGTCTCGGCGGCGCATGGCGGCGCTGAAATCGACGCGACGCTGGCCGCGGCACGCGAGGCGTTCAAGGCGCTTAGCTAGGTGCTCAAACGAGAAACAGCGTCGCCAGGCCGAGGAAGATGAAGAAACCGCCGCTGTCGGTGCAGGCGGTGATCAGCACGGAGGAGCCGATCGCCGGGTCGCGCCCGAGGCGCGCGCGAATCCATGGAATGGAGACGCCCATCACGGCGGCCAACACCAGGGTGAGCAGCATGGCGAGCGCCATCACGCCGCCGAGCGCGAGGCTGCCGTAGAGCCAGAACGTCACCGCACCAAGCAGCGTCCCCCAGACCACGCCGTTCAGCAGCGCGACGCTCAGCTCCTTGCGCAGCAGCGCGCGCCAGGTTCCCTGGATCTGGCCGAGGGCCAGCGCGCGCACGATCATGGTCACCGTCTGATTGCCCGAGTTGCCGCCGATACCGGCCACGATCGGCATCAGCGCCGCCAGCGCGACGAGCTGCGCGATCGAGTCTTCGAAAGCGTCGATTACCCGCGAGGCGACGAACGCCGTGATCAGATTCAGCGCCAGCCACGACCAGCGGTTCTTGAAGCTGTTCAGCACGGGCGCAAAGATGTCCTCTTCTTCCGCAAGGCCAGCTTCAGCGAGCTGCGTCTCCTCGCTGCGCTCGCGGATGTAGTCGACCACTGCATCTACCGTGACCCGTCCGACCAGACGTCCCGCAGAATCCAGCACCGGTGCGGACACGAGGTCGTAGCGCTCGAATGCGCGCGCGGCGTCCTCGGCCCGATCCTCCGGATGCAGCGTGACCTGCTCGGTCACCATGGCCTGGCGCACCTCGAGCTCGAGACCGGAGACCACCATCCGGGTGATCGGCAGCGAGCCGCGCAGCTTGCGCGCGCGGTCGACCACGAACAGCTGGTCGGTGTGATCGGGCAGCTCGTCCATGCGCCGCAGGTAGCGCGTCACGACTTCGAGCGCGACGTCCTCGCGCACCGTGATGAACTCGAAGTCCATCAGCGCGCCGACCGTACCCTCGGCGTACGACAGCGCCGCGCGCAGCTGCTCGCGCTCTTCGATCGGCAGCGACTGCGCGACCTCCTGGATGACCTCGTCGGGCAGGTCGGGCGCGAGATCCGCGAGCTCGTCGGCTTCGAGCGTCCCAGCCGCGGCGACCAGCTCGTCCGAGTCCATGTTCGCGATGAGCGACTCGCGCACCGCGTCGGAGACCTCGAGGAGGATTTCACCGTCGCGGTCGGCCTTGACGAGGTCCCAGACGATCAGGCGCTGCTCGAGCGGCAGTGCCTCCAGGATGTAGGCGATGTCTGCCGCGTGCAGCTTGTCGAGCCGGTTGTGCAGCTCGGTCAGGTGCTGCCGGTGCACCAGCTGCTCGACCAGATCATGGCGCGCCATCTCCTGCCGGCCGACCAGGTGCTCGACCAGCTGGTGGCGCTCGAGCAGCGCCTGCACCTCGCGCAGGTTCTTCTCGAGATCCTCGACTTCTCGCCTTGTCTGCAAGTCGCTCATGACCCGGCGCATTGTATTGGCTCGCCGCGGCGGGCGTCATGTCGCGCGTCGCGCAAGGCTGCGCCGTTCAGGGAATCTGCGCGCCGCGCATTCGCCTCTGTATGACGACGACCCGGCGCTCGAGATACGGAGTCGTACCGCCTTGCGCGTAACGGCGCGGGCTCGGCAGCACCGCGGCGAGCCAGGCGGCCTGGCGGGCGTTCAAGGCCGCCGCGCTGATGCCGAAGTGATACTGCGCCGCCGCTTGAGCGCCGAACACGCCCTCGCCCCATTCCGCGACGTTCAGATAGAGCTCGAGGATGCGGCGCTTGCTGAGCACCGCCTCCAGCATCCACGCGATGATCGCCTCCTCGGCCTTGCGA
>Ga0210102_1000068_pt1 | contig 28975 bp, 28 predicted proteins | sample RushOxbow_ThreeS_4_FD_185563 | JGI IMG/M metagenome (GOLD analysis project Ga0210102, IMG submission 185563) | Wetland microbial communities from San Francisco Bay, California, USA, that impact long-term carbon sequestration -... | ecosystem: Environmental > Aquatic > Marine > Wetlands ...
TCGAGGCCGGCGGCGATGCCGTAGAGCAGACCGGCGCGATACGCGTCGCCGCAGCCGGTCGGGTCGAGCACCCGCTCCGCGGTGACGGGCGGGATCTCGAGGCGCCGGCCGCCGGTCATGATGAGCGACCCGCGCGCGCCCAGCGTCACCACCAGCGCCTTCACCTTTTTCGCCATCTCCTCGAGTTGCACGCCGGTCCGGTCCTGCAGCATCTGTCCCTCGTAGTCGTTGACCGCCACGTAGCTTGCCTGGTCGACGAACCCGGTCAGCTCCGCGCCGCTGAACATGGGAAGTCCCTGTCCGGGGTCGAACAGGAAGGGGATGGCGGCCGCGTGGAACTCACGTGCGTGCTGCAGCATGCCTTCCCGCCCGTCGGGCGCGACGATGCCGAGCTCGACGCCCTTCGCCTCGTTCACGTGGTTCGCGTGCGAGTGGTTCATCGCCCCGGGATGGAACGCGGTGATCTGGTTGTCGTCGAGGTCAGTCGTGATGAACGCCTGCGCGGTGAAGGTGTCGGGGATGCGGCGGATGTGGCTCTGCGCCAGGCGCATTTTCTGCAGCCGGTAGTCGTAGGGCTGGTAATCGTCCCCCACCGTCGCCATGATGAGCGGCTCGCCTTCCAGCAGCTTGAGGGTATAGGCGATGTTGCCGGCGCAGCCGCCGAACTCGCGCCGCATGTCGGGCACGAGAAACGCGACGTTCAGGATGTGGAGCTGCTCCGGCAGGATGTGGTTCTTGAAGCGGTCGCCGAACACCATGATGGTGTCGTAGGCGATCGAACCGCAGATGAGCGTGGACATGACGGCGGGCGGCGAGACGGTCGCGCAATTATAACCGCGCGCGATAATATTCGTTCCGCGGCGCGCCGCTCCGCATGGCGGCCTGCTTGCGCCGGGTCAACTGCAACGCAAGGAGAATCCGATGTTGAAGGAGTTCAGGGAATTCGCGGTACGGGGCAATGTCGTGGACATGGCGGTCGGCATCATCATCGGCGCCGCGTTCGGCAAGATCGTCGATTCGCTGGTGAAGGACGTGATCATGCCGCCGATCGGGCTGTTACTGGGCAAGGTGGACTTCTCGAACCTGTTCCTGGTCATCAAGCAGGGCGCCCAGGCCGGCCCCTATCTCTCGGTGGAAGCGGCGCAGAAGGTCGGCGCCGTGACGTTCAACTACGGGATGTTCCTCAACACGGTGATTTCCTTCGTGATCGTCGCCTTCGCGGTATTCCTGCTGATCCGCGCGATCAACCGCCTCAAGATGCAGGAAGAGAAGAAGCCCGCCGCGACGCCGGAGAACATCGTGCTGCTGCGCGAGATCCGCGACGCGCTCAAAAAGAAATAAGGAATGTGAGCAGTAGCGCCGGGTCAGCGGCTCGATACGCGCGTTACTCGCTTTCCTCAAGCCACCACGGCCCGAACTGCCGGAACTGCTGCTGCTGTTCCTTGGTGAGGATCGCGGCGATCTGATTGCGGGATTCGATGCGCGACTTGAGCATCTGCCTGCGCAGCTCGTCAACCTTCTTCTGCTGATCGGCGATTGCGTTCGCGTCGAGCTTCTCGCCGTACGCCATCTGGCGCAGCTTGAACTGCTCCGAGCGCATCTTCCCCATGAGATCCCAGTTCTTGCTCCGGTTCTCTTCCTGGATCTTGAGCACCTTTTCGCGCTGCTCGTCGGTCAGGTTGAGCGCCGCAAGCGCGCCACCCCCACGCGCGCCGTATCCCCCCCAGCCGGGGCCGCCGCCGTAGCCGCCCATCATCCCGGGCCCATAGCCCTGCCCCGGTCCGTATCCCCCACCCGGGCCGTAGCCGCCCATCATGCCGGGCCCATAGCCCTGTCCCGGTCCATACCCGCCACCGGGCCCATATCCCGGGCCCTTGCCCGGGCCGCCGGGCCCCTGCGCCCAAGCTTGAGTCGCCGTGCCCGCGGCAATTCCCAGCGCAAGGAGTGTCGCTGCCAAAGTCTTCGTCTTCATGCCAGTCATGTCCTCTAGGATAAGTTCAGGTCATACCGGGCTGCATTGTTTTCCTGGAAGGCCCGCACCGTACTGACCCAGATCAAGCGAATCGAAGCCCGCTCGCCAGCCTGTTGACTCGACGGATTTTTTTCATCCACCGTGTCCGGCTCCCGACTCACCGCGGCTGCCACGCCAGGTCGAGATCCCGCGCCGCCCGCACCTCGTCGAGCCGGCCGAGCGGCGTCGCGTGGGGCGCGCCCTTCACGAGCTGAGGGTCGCGCCGCGCCTCCTCCAGGATTTCCTTCATCGCGGCGACGAAGGCGTCCAGCGTCTCCTTCGATTCGGTCTCGGTGGGCTCGATCAGCAGGGATTCCGGGACGAGCTGCGGGAAATAGGCGGTCGGCGCGTGAAAGCCCTTGTCGAGCAGGCGCTTCGCCACGTCCATCGCGCTGACGCCGGTCTCGTCCCGGAGCGGTTTCAGGGTGACGACGAATTCATGAGTCGCGCGTCGTCCCGGGAACGCGATCTGGAAACCCGCGCGCCTGAGCTCCGCCATGAGGTAGTTGGCGTTGAGCGTGGAGTAGTCCGCGACGCGCCGCATGCCCGCCGCGCCCAGCATGCGCATGTAGACGTAGGCGCGCAGCAGCACGCCCGCATTGCCGAGGTGGGCGCCAAGGCGCCCGATCGCGAGCGGGCAATCGCGTTCGTCGAGCAGGCGCAAGCCCCGGGCCGAGCGCCCAATCACCGGCAGCGGAAGGAACGGCGCGAGCGTGGCATTGACGCCGACCGGCCCCGCGCCGGGGCCGCCGCCGCCGTGCGGCGTGGAGAACGTCTTGTGCAGGTTGATGTGGATCACGTCGAAGCCCATGTCGCCGGGCTTCACCCTGCCGAGAATGGCGTTGAGATTCGCCCCGTCGTAATAGAGCAGGCCGCCCGCGCCGTGCACGATGTTCGCGAGCTCGACGATGTGGCGCTCGAACACGCCCAGCGTCGAGGGATTGGTGAGCATGAGCCCCGCGGTGCGCGGGCCGACGGCGCTTCCGAGCGCCGCCACGTCCACGTTGCCGTCGGCATCGGTCGCGATCTCGCGCACCCGGTAGCCGCACATCACGGCGGAAGCGGGATTGGTGCCGTGCGCGGCGTCGGGCACGAGGATCTCGTCGCGCGCCGCGTCTCCGCGCGAGTCGTGGTAGGCGCGGATCATCGCCACACCCGCGAACTCGCCTTGCGCGCCCGCCATCGGGGCGAGACTCACTTGCGCCATCCCCGTCGCGCTCTTCAGCATCTCCTGCAGCTCGTAGAGGCACGCGAGAAACCCCTGCCCGGTCTCGGCGGGCGCCTCGGGATGGCGCGCAAGGAACTGCGGCAGCATGGCGAGCGCGTTGCAGGCGCGCGGGTTGTACTTCATCGTGCAGGAGCCGAGCGGATAGAAATGCGTGTCGATCGAGAAGTTGCGCTGCGAGAGCCGGGTGTAATGGCGCACCGCATCGAGCTCGGAGACCTCTGGCAACTGCGGCGGCTGCGCGCGCAATTGATTCCGCGGAATCTCGGCGGCATTGCCGGGTCGGAGGGGAGATCGCACTGCGCCCCGCCGGCCGGGCCGGGACCGTTCGAATATCAACATGGAATCAGTCCCCGGGCTTCGTGGCAGAGCGCAGCGCCTGCTCGATGACGCGCTCCAGCTCCGCACCATAGCGAGCGATGTCGTCGCCGGTCCTGGTTTCAGTCGCGCACACGAGCAGCGCGTGCCCGAGTTCGGGGTAGTCCTGCTCGAGATCGCAGCCGCCCAGAATGCGCTGCTCTCTCAGCGCTCTCAGCACGGGTGCGACTGCGACCGGCAGCCGGAGCACGACTTCGTGGAAGATCGCGCCGCTGAACGCGCGCGCGATGCCGCGGATGCGGGTGAGCCGGGCGGCGAGCGCGAGGGTATTGGCGTGGCAGGCGCGCGCGACCTCGCCGAGCCCGCCCGGCCCGAGCAGCGCCAGGTACAGCGTCGCGGCGGTCACCAACAGGCCCTGGTTCGTGCAGATGTTGGAAGTCGCCTTGGCGCGGCGGATATGCTGCTCGCGCGCCTGCAGCGTCAGCACGTAGCCACGCCTGCCGTCGCGATCCCGGGTCGCGCCGACGATGCGCCCGGGCATCTGGCGCACGAGGTCCTTGCGGCAGGTCATGAACCCGAAGTACGGGCCCCCGCCCGCAAGCGGCGCGCCGAGCGGCTGGCCGTCGCCCACCGCGATGTCCGCGCCTTGCGCGCCCCATTCGCCCGGGGGCTTCAGGAGCGCGAGCGCGGTCGGATTCACGGCGGCGATCGCGAGCGCGCCATTCGCGTGCGCCCAGTCGGCAAGCTCGTCCACCGGCTCCAGCACGCCGAAGTAATTGGGTTGCGGGATCACCACTGCGGCAGGCTCGCTGCCGGTGAAGCGGCCGAGGGCCTCCAGAGCGGTCGTGCCCGCGCCGGGGTCGAAGGGGACCTCGAGCAGCTCGATGCCCTGGTTGCGCACGATGGTCCGCGCCACCTTGCGCCACAACGGGTGCACGGTGCGCGGCACCAGCACGCGCCGGGACGACTTGTGCGCGCGCACCGCCATCAGCACGGCCTCCGCCAGCGCCGATGCGCCGTCGTAGAGGCTCGCGTTGGAGACGTCGAGCGCGGTGAGCGATGCCATCATCGACTGGTACTCGTAGAGCACCTGCAACGTGCCCTGGCTCGCTTCCGCCTGGTACGGGGTGTAGGCCGAATAGAACTCACCGCGCGTGGCGATCTGCCACACCGCCGCCGGGATGTGGTGCTCGTAGGCCCCCGCCCCGATGAAATTGAGCCAGGCACCGTCGCGCTCGGCGCGCTCGTGCATGAGTCGCGTAATCTCCATCTCGGAGAGCGCCGGCGGCATTCCGGCAAGCGCGTCGGCGCGCAGGACGGGCGGAATCTCGTCGAACAGGTCGTCGATCGCGGCAACGCCGGCCGCCGCCAGCATCTCGCGGGTGTCGTCCTCGGTGTGCGGGATGAACGGCATTCAGTGCTTTTCGGACTCGGCGTGCTTCGAGTACGCTGCGGCGTCAAGCAGGCCCGCCAGCTCGGCTGGATGCGAGGGCCTCAAGCGAAACAGCCACGCCGCGTACGGGTCGCGGTTCACGCGCTCCGGGCTCGCCGCCACCTCCGGGTTGGCGGCGATCACCTCGCCCGAGACCGGCGCGTAGATGTCCGCCGCGGCTTTTACCGACTCGATCACGGCGCATTCCTCGCCCTGCCTCACCTTGCGCCCCGCTTCGGGAGCCTGGAAGAACACGATGTCGCCCAGCTGCTCCTGGGCGTGAAAGGTGATGCCGACCGCGACCGTTCCGTCGGCCTCGGTCCTCACCCATTCATGGGAGCGGGTGTATTTCAGGTTTGCAGGCGTCGTCATCTATCCTCCAAATTCTGCGTGCTTTCGAGGTCCTCTGCGGCTCAGATCTGAATCAGGATCCTGCCGTGGCGCACGAACGGCGGCTTCACCGTCCGTGCCCGCAGCCAATTGTCGCGCACCTCGACCTCGACGGTCTCCCCCGTCGCGACGGCAAGCGGCAGCCGCGCGAGCGCGATCGAGCGATCGAGTGTGGGTGAATAGCCGCCGCTCGTGATCTCCCCCATGCCGGCGCCGCAGCGAACCTTCTGACGATCGCGCATGACGCCGCGCTCGAGCAGCGCGAGGCCGATGAGCTGCCGCTCCGCCGGCCTCGCCTCGAGCGAGCGAGCGCCGATGAAATCGCGCCCGGCGGCGCGCGCAACCGTCCACGCGAGGCCCGATTCGAGCGGAGTGACGGTCTCGTCCATGTCATGGCCATAGAGGCACATGCCGGCTTCGAGCCGCAGCGTGTCGCGGGCGCCGAGGCCGGCGGGGGCTACCCCTTGCGCTGCGAGCGCCTGCCAGGACGCGGTCGCCTGCCCTCCGGGCAGCATGAGCTCGAATCCATCCTCGCCGGTATAGCCGGTGCGGGAGACGAATATGTCACCGCTCTCCACCGCGTGAAACGGCGCGAGCCCCTCGGTCGCGGCCCGCAGCAGCGGATGCGCGGCCCACGTCTTCGCCCGTGCCTGCGGGCCTTGCACCGCGATGATGGCGAGATCGCGGCGGGGTGCGAGGCTCACCCCGCTCCCGTGCGCGGCGCGCCGCGATTCGATCCACGCCACGTCCCGGTCGGCCGTGCCGGCATTGACGACGAGCCGGAAGCCTTCCCTGCCCAGATCGTAGACGATGAGATCATCCAACACGCCGCCGTCTTCGCGCAGCATGCAGGAATACAGCGCGGCGCCCGGCCGGGCGAGCTTCGCCACGTCGTTGGCGAGCAGCGCGCGCAGGAAATCGCGGGCGGCCGTCCCGCTCACGTCGACCGCCAGCATGTGCGAGACGTCGAACATGCCGGCGTCGCGGCGCACGCGGTGATGCTCCTCGACCTGGGAGCCGTAGTGCAGCGGCATATCCCAGCCCGCGAACTCGACCATCTTCGCGCCGAGCGCGCGATGGGCGGCGTTGAGCGGGGTGCAACGCCGTGCAGACTGGATCGTGCTCATCGCGGGATACCGGGAAGCGTCACGGCGAGGTCGCGGCTCGCAATCAGGGTGGCGGAGCGGGCAGCAGATCGAGGCGGAAGCCGGCGGGGCTCAAATCGCCGGTATCGAGGTCGAGCCGGACGGTGATCTCGGCGTTGGCGGGCAACCCCGACGCGACGTCCTTGCCGCGTTCCAGGTATTCCTTCGGCAGGAAGACGCGCCGCGCCAGCGTGTGCTCCTTGGTGTTGGTGAGCACGAGGTCGAGCGCTGGATAGCCGAGGTCGTGCCCGGCGTGATTGCGCAGCGTTGCGGTGAGCTGGATCAATCCCGGCCGCGCCGGGTCGATCGCCTGCAGGTCGGACGCCTCGATCGCAATCAGCCGCGGGCGTTGCGGCGGGAGCACCTTGCATTGGATCACGTCGCACAGCTTCACGAGATAGGGTTTGAGCACGGGGTAGCTCACGGCCAGCTCGCCGCGGTAGAAATACGCGGCTTGCCCGATGAGCACGAACACGAGCAACGCGGCTCCCACGGCCCACAGCCGGTCGCGCCGCATCTGCGCGGGATCGGCAAACAGCTCCTCGTCGAGGGAAAGCTGTTCCGGCTCCGGCCCGTAATCCTTTCCGGCCGCTGCCGCCTCGGACGCGCGCGCCGGCGCCACCTGCGGCGGCGCCGTCTGCGCGGGCTCGACCGGCTCGAGCCGGAACGCGCCCGCTTCACCCGCCTGCGCCGACGCCGAATCCGCCGCCGTCTCCGGCAGCGCAGCGAGCGCCCTGAGGCCATCGAATACGGTCATGCAGCGGCCGCAGCGCACCTGGCCCTGATGGGCCTGCAGCTGCTCCGGCGCGACGCGGAAGTGGGTCCCGCAGGCCGGGCACTGGGTGATCATGCCGCTTGCCATGGATTTACCGGCGAACGCCGCTCACGAGCGCCCAGCCCTCGTCCTCCTCGGGCGCTTCGAAATCGAACCACGGCGCGTAGGCGGCGCGCACCTCGCCCGCCTGTGCCACCAGCAGGCCCGCCAGCGCGAGCCTCCCGCCCTGCGCGGTGAGCCGGGCGAGCAGCGGCGCGAGCACGATGAGCGGACGCGCGAGGATGTTGGCCACCACGATGCGGGCGGGCTGCCACAGGGCCTCGGCAGCGCCGTGAAAAGTTGCCTGCACCCGATTGTGCATAGCATTGCGGCGGGCCGCAAGCAACGCCTGCTCGTCGATGTCCACGCCGTCCGCGCGCGCCGCCCCGAGCTTCATCGCGGCGATCGCGAGGATGCCGGAACCGCAGCCGAAATCAATCACCGTTTCGCCCCCGCGGATCACGCGCTCGAGCCAGCGCAGGCACATGCGCGTGCTCGGGTGATGCCCGGTGCCGAAGGCGAGGCCCGGATCGAGCACGATCGCGACGGCACCCGGGTCGGGCGCCTGGTGCCAGCTCGGAACGATCCACAGCCGCGGCGATATGCACACCGGGGCGAGCTGCTCCCGGCTCGCGCGCAGCCAGTCCTCGTCGGCGACCTCGCGCACGCGCCACTCCGGCACGGCCGCGCCGGCGCGCGCGCAGGCCGCTTCGACCACGGCCGCGGCATCCACGCCCCGCGCCACCAGCGCGCTCACGACGCTCTTCTTCCACGGTCGCGACGCGACGGCCGCGTCGGCGAAGAGGGCCTCCTCCGCTCCCGTGCCGGCACTGGCATCAGCGATATCCACGCTCAGCGCGCCGGCTTCGAGCAGCGCGTCGGAGACCGCCTCGACCTGCTCGGCCGGCACCTGGAAGGAGACCGAAAACCACGACATCGGAGGAGTGATCGGTGAGCGGAAAAAGCACGCCGCTGCCAGCGTCTTGGCGATGAAGTTAGTGCTTACTTCTCACTCTATTCCGCCTATTGCTCCCGGGCCAGCTTGGCGAGCCGCTGCTCGAGGTAGTGGATGCTGGTGCCGCCGCTCAGGAACGCGGCGTCCCGCAGCAGCTCCTGGTGCAGGGGGATATTGGTCTTGATGCCCTCGATCACGGTCTCCGAGAGCGCGATGCTGAGGCGCGCGATCGCCTGTTCCCGGGTATCGCCGTAGGCAATGATCTTGCCGATCAGCGAGTCGTAGTGCGGCGGCACGAAATAGCCGTTGTAGGCGTGGGAATCCACGCGGATGCCGGGCCCGCCGGGCATGTGGTAGGAGGTGATGCGTCCCGGCGAGGGCGTGAAACGATACGGGTCCTCGGCGTTGATGCGGCACTCGATGGCGTGCCCGCGGAACTGCACGTCGCGCTGCCGGATGCGCAGCTTCTCGCCCGCCGCAATGCGGATCTGCTGATGCACGATGTCGATGCCGGTAATTGCCTCGGTCACGGGGTGCTCGACCTGCAGCCGCGTGTTGATCTCGATGAAATAGAATTCACCGCGCTCGAACAGGAACTCGAAGGTTGCCGCGCCCTCGTAGCCGAGCTTGTGGCAGGCCTCGGCGCAGCGCTCGGCGATGCGCAAGCGGGCGCGCGTGCTGATGTGCAGGGCGGGCGCCTCCTCGATCACCTTCTGGTGCCGCCGCTGGATCGAGCAGTCGCGCTCTCCGAGGTGGATCGCGTTGCGGAAACGGTCGGCCAGCACCTGGAACTCGATGTGGCGCGGATCCTCCAGATACTTCTCCAGATAGAGCGTCGAATTGCCGAAAGACGCCTGCGCTTCCGCCCGCGTGGTCTGTACCGCGGTCAGCAGCGCCGCCTCCGTGTGCACCACGCGCATGCCGCGGCCCCCGCCGCCGCCCGCCGACTTGATGATCACCGGATAGCCGATCGATCGCGCGATCCTCACCACCTCGTTCGCCTCCTGCGGCAGCGGCTCGTCCACGCCCGGCACCACCGGCAGCCCCGCCTTCTTCATGGCGTTCTTGGCGTTCACCTTGTCGCCCAGCAGGCGGATGGTCTCGGCGCGGGGACCGACGAACACGAACCCGCTCTGTACCACGCGCTCTGCAAAGTCGGCGCTCTCGGAGAGGAAGCCCCAGCCGGGATGGATCGCCTCGGCGTCCGTCACCTCGGCTGCGCTGATGATCGCGGGGATGTTGAGATAGCTCGCGCTCGAGGGCGCCGGCCCGATGCACACCGATTCGTCGGCCAGCTTGACGTACTTGGCCTCGCGGTCTGCCTCGGAATGCACGACCACGGTCTTGATGCCGAGCTCGCGGCAGGCGCGCTGGATGCGCAGCGCCACCTCTCCGCGATTCGCGATCAGGATCTTCTCGAACATCTAGTCGGTGAGGCGGGGTGTGGGAAGTGGGTGGCGCGTGGAACCGCTTCGCGGGTCAGGGTTGCAAGCTTTGACGCCTCTCTCCTCTCGCCTCACTCCTTACCCCAGAATGAACAGCGGTTCCCCGTACTCCACCGGCTGGCCGTTCTCCACCAGGATCGCCTTGACGGTGCCGTCCTGGTCGGCCTCGATCTCGTTCAGGAGCTTCATCGCTTCGATGATGCAGAGCGTCTCCCCCGCCTTGACGGCCTGCCCGACTTCGACGAACGCCTTCGCGCCGGGCGCGGAGGAGCGGTAAAAGGTTCCGACCATGGGCGAGCGGATGACGTGGCCCTCGGGCGCCGCTGCCGCCTCGCCCTCCGCCGGTGCGGCGTGCGCTCCGGTCGCGGCCGGGGCCGGCCCCGCCGGCGAAGGGGGGACGACGTGCGTTACAGTCGCCGCCTGGGGTGCACTGCTGACGCCGCGGCTGATGCGCACCTTTTCCTCGCCCTCGGTGATCTCGAGCTCCGCGATGCCCGATTGCTGCACCAGGTCGATCAACGTCTTCACCTTGCGCAGGTCCATGCCTATCCCCTTTTCCCGGAGTACTGCAGGGCAAACTCCAGCGCCAGCTCATAGCCCATGGCGCCGAGCCCGCTGATGATCCCGACCGCAATGTCGGTGAAATAGGACTCCCGGCGGAACGATTCACGCGCAAACACGTTGGACAGATGCACTTCGACGAAGGGTATGCCGACCGCCGCCAGCGCGTCCCGCAGCGCCACACTGGTATGGGTGTAGGCGGCCGGATTGATGATGATGAAGTCCACCGCCTCCCGGCGGGCCTGCTGGATGCGCTCGACCAGCTCCGACTCGGAATTGCTCTGATACGTCGCGAGCTGCACCCTCCCCTCCTTCGCGCGCCGCTTCAGGCGAAAATCGATCGCCCGCAGCGTGTCTCGGCCGTAATGCCTCGTTTCGCGCGCGCCCAGCAGGTTCAGGTTGGGGCCGTGGATGACCAGAATATTCTTGGCGCCGGGCATCGGGGTGCCTTGATGGAGGTCTAGGACCCCCCTGGAAGTCCAAACGGGCCCCGACTCGAATAGTACTCGGGCAACGAGTTTGTCAAATTTCGTCGAAAATGTCCAGGATTTGGCTGAAGTTATTGCATGTTCCAATCAGATATAAGGATTAGTTCGGGTGTCTTGCCCACTTGTTACGGGCGAGCCGGACACCGCCGGAACCTAGGAAAAACCTCCTGATAATCAAGGAGGTTAAACTGAGTCCCGATTGAACAGGATCGAAGCTTTTAAAAGGAGATAGCGGAAATAGAAGGCAGGTTTGCTGGCGTTAGCCTCAGAGCAGAGGCTGAATCAGGCGTTCCAGCCTGGCTTCGTTAATCCCCCCGGATTCCCGGCTCACGAGGTTGCCCTTACGGTCGATCACGAGGGTATAGGGCAATACGCCGGCCCGGTTTCCCACCTGGCGCAGCAGCTCGATCGCATCCACTCCCCCCAGCAGCAGCGGATAGTTAATGCGGAATTCGCGGGCGAACTCGGCCACCTTGTCGGGCTGGTCGATGGCGATGCCGACGAACTGAAGCCCGCGGCTACCGTAGCGCTCCTGCAGCCGCACAAAAACCGGGATCTCCTCCCGGCAGGGCGCGCACCAGGTCGCCCAATAGTTGACCACCAGCACGCTTCCACGCCACTGCTCAAGGCTCCGGGGCGCCCCTTTGACATCGGCGAGCTGCGCTCTGAGCACCCGCTCCACCACCTCTGCCGTGTCCGTCCCCGGCCCGCTGCCGCCGCCCCGCGACCACAGGTGATAGCCCACCCCCGCAGCGGCGGAGACGCCCGCGACGACGATGAGGAGCGCGAGGGCGCGCGCCTTCATCGCCGGAAGCCCAGCGCCTGGTCGAGCACCGGCACGAAGCGATCGGCGGGCTGAAATCCGATCACGCGCAGGCCAGGGATTTCGCGGCCGTCGCGGTCGAAAAAAACGATGCCGGGCGGCCCGAACAGGCGAAAACGCCGCAGGAGCGCCGCGTGCTCCGCGTTGTTCGCGGTGACGTCCGCCTGCAACAGCACCATTTCGCGGAAGCGGGCGCGCACCCGCTCGTCGCTGAAGGTGTAGCGCTCCATCTCCTTGCAGGAGACGCACCAGTCGGCATAGAAATCGAGCATCACGGTCCGTCCCGCCGCGGCCCGGATGCGCTCATCCAGTTCGGCGACGCTCGCGATGCGCTCGAACGGCGTCTCGGACGATGCGCCGCCGGAATCCGTGACGCGCAGCCCGGAGAGCGGCTGCAGGATGTCGCGTCCGCCCGAGAGCGCGCCGACGAGATACACGAGCCCGGCGATCAGCGCGAGGATGCCGAGGCCCTTGCTGAAGCGCTGGAAGCCGTGCGCGGTGGCGGGCAGGGGATCAATGGCGCGCAGATAGATCCCGGTCACGATCAGCAGCGCCGCCCACAGGAACATCTGCACCGGCACGGTCAGGAACGGCGATACGAGGTAGATCGCCATCCCGAGCAGCACCGTTCCGAAGCTGCGCTTCACCGTCTCCATCCACGGCCCCGCCTTCGGCATCAGCGCCCCGGCGGAGGCGCCCACGGCGAGCAGCGGCACGCCCATGCCGAGCGCCATCGCGAACAGCGCCGATCCGCCCAGCACGACGTCCCGGCTCTGGCCGATGTAGAGCAGCGCCCCCGCCAGGGGCGCCGCCACGCACGGCCCGAGGATCAAGGCCGAAACCACGCCCATCACGAAGACGCCCACCGTGTGCCCGCCGTGGAACCGGTTGCTCGCATCGGCGAGCCGATGCTGCAGAGCCACCGGCATCTGCAGCTCGTAGAAGCCGAACATGGCGAGGGCGAGGGCGACGAACACCAGCGCGAACGCACCCAGAACCCAGGGGCTCTGCAGCGCAACCGAGAGCATTGATCCGGAAAGCCCCGCCGCGACCCCCGCGACCGCGTAGGTCAGCGCCATGCCCAGCACGTAGACGGCCGCGAGCAGAAAGCCTCTCGTCTTGGTGATGGCCCGGCCAGACCCGACGATGATGCCGGAGAGGATCGGCACCATCGGCAGCACGCAGGGCGTGAACGAGAGCAGCAGCCCGAATCCGAAGAAGCTTGCGACCACCAGCCAGAAGCCGCCTTCGAACACGCGCGCAAAACTCGTGTCATCCGCCGCTGCGCCGCCCCCGAAGAACCCCCCGGCCGTGGCATCGCCGCGCGCCGCGCCCGCAGCGAGCGACGCGAGCCGCAGCTCCGCCTTTTGCTCATGGGGCACGTAGCACACCCCGATGTCCGCACAGCCCTGCGAGACTGCAGTGAGCTGTATCGCCGGCAGCCCCGCATCGGAGATCTCGAATGGCAGCAGGATGCTGAGACTGCCGCGATAGGTCTCGACCTCGCCGAAGAACTCATCGCGGTGCTTCTTGCCGGCAGGCAGTTGCGGCGCGCCGGCTTTCGCGCTGGCGGGAGCGAGCGTGAACCGGAACTTGTCCCGGTACATGTAATAGCCGGGCGCGATCTGGTAGATGACCTCGATCGAGCGCGCATCCTTCAGGCGCGCCGCGAAACGGAACGCCTTGTCCGGCTCGAGCAGTTCCGGCTCCGCCGCGCGCGCGAGGCCCGCAAACGCCAGCAGCAGGATCAGGAAGAAGCGCATTGCAGGCCGGTGACGCCGGTTGCGCGAGGCGCGAGAAGGAATGGGCGAAACTCGGATATCACGGAATTCCCGCCCTGTGAGCGACAAGTGACGAGTCACGGAGCCCGATTAGCCGATGGAGATGCCGGTCTCCTCCGCGACCCAGCGGAGGTAATCGTCGCAGCCGCGCACCACTGGGACCGCGATGATTTCCGGAAGTTCATAAGGATGGAGCCCGCGGATGGCGGCCTCCACCTCGGCATAGCGGACGGCGCGGGTCTTGATCAGGACCGGCACCTCGCGCGCGTTCTCGACGGCGCCCCGCCAGCGATAAACCGACGTGCATTCGGCCAGCACGTTGACGCAAGCCGCGAGCCGTTTCGCGACCAGCTCGTGGGCAAGCCGGAGCGCCGCCTCGCGGTCCGGAAGGTTGGTGAATACGATGAGCGTGTCATCCATGCGCACGGATACGGGGCGAGCGCTGTGGTAGACTGCCGCGCCGCTCCTGTTTCATGAGAAGATTTTAGCTCAACCGCTCTGCCGACCCGCAGCGGCGCGCGATCACGAAACCGTGTCCCACCAGGTCACCATCCAGCCGAGCGGGCACCAATTCACCGTCAACGACGGCGAAACCGTGCTCGCCGCGGCGCTGCGCGAGGGCATCGTCATCGCCTACGGCTGCCGCCACGGCATATGCGGCACCTGCAAGGGACGCCTGCTGGAGGGATCCGTGGATTACGGCGTCTACCAGGAGCAGGCCATGAGCGAGGCGGAGAAGCGCGCCGGAATGGCGCTGTTCTGCCAGGCGAAGCCGCGCGCCGACCTCAAGATCCAGTGCCGCGAGATCGGCGCCGCCGTCAAGGGCATCCAGATCAAGATTCTGCCGGTGCGCGTGGTGAAGATGCAGCGCGCCGCGCCTGATGTGATGCTGCTCGACTTGAAGCTCCCGGCCAACGAACGGCTGCAGTATCTCGCCGGCCAGTACATCGATCTTCTGCTCAGAGGCAGCACGCGCCGCAGCTTCTCGATGGCGAACGCGCCGCACGACGACGGCGTGCTCCAGCTGCACCTCAGGGATTACGGCGGCCCGTTCAGCCAGCACGTCTTCGGCGTCATGAAGGAGAAGGACATCATCCGCTTCGAGGGCCCGTTCGGGACGTTCTTCCTGCGCGAGGAGAGCGCGAAGCCCATCATCCTCCTCGCGAGCGGCACCGGCTTCGCGCCGATCAAGGCGATGGTCGAGCACGCGCAGCACACGGGCATCGCCCGGCCCGTGACGCTCTACTGGGGTTGCCGCGTGCGCGCCGATCTCTACATGAACGAGCTCGCGGAAAGCTGGCACCGCGCCGGGCGGCTCCGTTACGTGCCGGTGCTTTCGGATGCACCGGCATCCGACCGCTGGACCGGGCGCACGGGTTTCGTGCATCGCGCCGTGATGGAGGACTATCCCGATCTCTCCGGTCACCAGGTCTACGCCTGCGGCGCCCCGGTGATGGTGGACGCGGCGCGTCGCGAATTCACCTCGCAGTGCGGCCTTCCCGACGAGGAGTTCTTCTCCGACGCCTTTACTCCCGCGGCAACGGCGTCAGGCTGATTGCGGACCCGTTACCATGCCGCGCTCCGGCGCCAGCAAGTTCGCAGCCCTGTCGATCGCCGCGGCGCTGGCGACCATCGCGCTGAAGACCCTGGCGTGGTGGCTCACCGACTCGGTCGGCCTGCTCTCCGACGCCATCGAGGGAACCATCAACCTCGTCGGCGCCACTGTCGCGCTCGCGATGATCAGCGTGGCGGCCCGCCCTCCCGACGCGGACCACGCGTTCGGCTACACCAAGGCCGAGTACTTCGCAAGCGGCCTGGAGGGCACGCTGATCCTGCTTGCGGCCATCGCCATTGGTTTCGCCGCGATCGACCGCCTCATCACGCCGCGCCCGCTCGCGCACGTCGGCGCCGGGCTTGCCGTATCGGCGGCCGCCTCGCTCATCAACTACGGGGTCGCGCGCCGCCTCTACCGGGCGGGACAGCATTACCGGTCCATCGCGCTCGATGCGGACGCCCGTCATCTCATGACCGACGTCTGGACCTCGGCGGGTGTCATCGCCGGCGTGGCGGCAGTGTGGCTCACCGGCTGGCAGCGGCTCGATCCCCTGATCGCGCTCGCGGTGGCCGTTAACATCGTGTGGTCGGGTTACCGGCTCATGCAACGCTCGATCCACGGTCTGCTCGACCGAGCGTTGCCGCCGGACAGGATGCGGGTGCTGGAGGGCGCGCTCGACCGCTACCGCGCACGGGGCATCGATTTCCACGCCCTGCGCACGCGCCAGGCCGGGGCGCGCTCATTCGTCACCCTGCACGTGCTGGTGCCGGCGGACTGGACGGTTGCACAGGGTCACGACCTCGCGCACGAGGTCGAGAAGGACATCCACGCGGTGCTCCCCGACGCGGCGGTGCTGACGCACGTGGAGCCGCTCGGCTACCCGGAGTCGTACCAGGACGTGGACCTCGACCGCTAGAGCAGCGCGCGGCGGCGCCCGCCGGTCGCGGCGCCAAGCTGGGCCAGCGCCAGCCTGAGACCTTCGCGCTCGTGCCGCCGCGCCGTCTCGGCATTGCCGAGCCGCTCCTGCAGCCGGGCGAGCGCAAGGTGAGCGCTGTAGGTCGGCTCGACCGCGACGCTTGCCTCGAGGTAGCTCTGGGCCTTGCCCCACAGGCTCTGCTCGCCGCACAGCCGGCCCAGCGTGAGCAGCAGCACGGCGTCCCGCGGATGGGATGCGAGCCATTCCTCGGCGCGCTCGATGCGCCGGAGGGCGTCGCCGCCCTCGCACTCGGCGTAGAGACCCACCAGCTCGCTGTCCCAGTTCGCGGCGACGGCCTGCTCGATGATCTGGTGCGCGCGCTCGCAGCCGCCCAGCGCGATGAAGCCGCGGGCCGCGGCAAGCGCGACCCGACGCTCGGCGCGGTCGGATGCCGGGATCCGGTCCCAGGCCTCCTCCAGCGCGCGTGTGTCGAGAGCCTTGCGCTTGAGGTTCTCCGCGAGCGCGTAACGGCGCAGCTGCTCGGCCTGTACCGGGTCGAACACGTTGCGCTTGCGCAGCTCCTCCGTCAGCGTGAGCACCTGCTCCCAGTTGCGCGCCTGCTGCTGGGCCTTCAGCTCGAGCCGCAACGCCGCCGTGTGGCGGTGCGGCAGGCGCTGCAGGAGATCGAGCGCTTCCTGGTGGCGCCGCTCCTCGAGCATCAGTTCGGCTTCCGTCACGACGCGCGCTGGCGCATCGTGAGCGATCGCAGACGCCTGCGCGAGATAGGCGTCGCGCCGCTCGTAGTCCCTTAACTCGTGCGCCGCGCGCGCCGCCAGCACCGCGGCGAGGCCGGGAGATTCGCCCAGCTCGATGGTGGCGGCCGCCGCCTGCTCGGCGCGGCGATAGCGCCCCGCAAGATATTCCTGCAGCGCCTCGCGCAGCGACGCCCACGCCTTTTCCCGGCGCCGCGCAAGGCGGTGTTCCCGCACCTGCTGCGGCAGGCGCAGCGCAGCGGCAACAGCGCGCGCCAGCACGTAGGCAGTGGCGAAACCGATGACCAGAATGAGAATCAGCAGGTTGAGCGAGATCTCGATGCGATAGGGCGGCAGCGTCAGCAGCGCGTAGCCGGAGTTGCGGGTGGCGGCAACCGTCAGGCCCACGGCGAGCCCCGCGATCGCGACCACCCAGAGCAGCGTCCTCACGCTACCGCCCGCTCACCGCTGGCTGCGCGCGGGCCGCCCGCAGCTTGCCGATCGCTTCCAGCGTGGCGCTGATCTCGGGCGCGTCGATCCCGACTTCGGCGTCATGCAGGTTGCGCAGGGTCGCCAGCGCGCGCGCCACGTTGTTGTTGCGCGTGGCGTAATAGCGGCCGAGCCAGTCGCGCGCGGCTTTCAGATCGGCCTTGTAGCTCGTCGCGTCGCGGGCAAGCAGCGCCAGGCGCGCCCCGATCAGGCGCAGCCGCAGATTCTCGCGCAGGAAAAACGCCTGTGAGGGCGCGAGCAGAGCCGCGTCGGCCTTGTCCACCCGCTCGACACGTACCAGCTGGGAGAGATCCCCCCGGAGCTCGGTCCAGAAGCGCTCCCACGGGCTCGATGCAGCCGCCCCGGGCGCGTCGGGGCGCGGCTCCGCCGGCTGCGGCCGTGCCTCCATCGCCAGCGGCAGCCGGTCCACCTGCGCGATCAGCGCATCGAGCCGCGCGCTGATGGCGAGCGTGTCCACGTGCGGCGCCACCTTCAGCCGCTCGATGTCGCGGTTGATGGCCTTGCGCAAGGACGCGAGCTGCGGCCGGTCCATGCTCCGAAGGCGGTTGTCCGCCGCCTGCAATGCAGCGAGCGCTGCCTTTACGTTGCCGGCAAGCGCGAGCTGCTGGCTGGCGATGAACAGCGACTGCTCGATTTCGGCGTAGGCCCAGTCGTCGCGATTGCGCGCAAGCTCCTGGTAGAGCGTGTCCAGCGCGGTTCTCTGATCCTGCGCATCGGCCAGCCGGCTCTCGAGCTTGGCGAGATTCGCCTGCGCCGCGGCGATTGCCTCGCGCGCTTCCGCCGCCCCGCGCCGGCTGTCCCGCAGCTCGGCCGCGGCCGCGGCGAGCTTGGCCGCGGTTTCTTCGCGCAGCGCGGCGGTCTCCCCGCGGCTGTCATACCACTGCCACGCCGCGAAGGCGAGGGCGAGCACCGCGATCCACAGCGCCGGATCGGTCGCGCGCAAGAGCCGGCTACGCGCGGGCGCGGCGGGCGGCAGGCGGTTTTCAGGCGGGATTTCGTTCATGGAAACTCGAGCCGGGGTGCAGCCAAGAGCCTGTCTCAAATAATAGGCACTAGTATGCGGGCGGGCGCTGCCGTGCGGCAATCTGCCGGAGGATCAGCGTTGGGCGCCAAAATAGGCGGCGAGCCCGGTCAGCATCCCCTCGTCGCCGGGACCGGTCACGATCACCTTCCGCACGCCAAGCTCCTGCGCGGCCCCGGCGATTCGCGGGTGCGGCACGAAGACCGGCGTGTCGGTCAGCCGCTCACGTCCCGGCAGCCCGATCATCTCGGCGAAATTGCGCAGGCCCTCGCTGCTGGTGGCCGTGACCGCGTCGACTCCGTTGCCCGACCAGGCCTCCAGCAGCGGCGCCGCGTCGATCTCCGGCCTGACGCGGCGGTAGCACTCCGCGTACTCGACCGCTGCGCCACGCTCGCGCAGCGCCTCGCCCAGGAGCTCGCGTCCGCCTTCGCCGCGGAAGACCACCACCCGCCGGCCGTTCACGGCCGCGAGCGCCGGCAACTCGAGAAGGCTCTCGCTATCGTAGCGGCCCTGCGGGGCAAGGACGCCCGTTATCCCGAAGCGCTCGAGCGCCCTCACGCTGGCGCCGCCCACGGTGGCAACCTGGAGCCGGCTTGGAAACTTGCGGCGACCGCTGATCAACTTCATCGCGCGCTCGACCGCGTTGGGACTGACGAAGATGGCGAGGTCGTACTGGTCGAGGCGATCCACCAGCCGCGTGACCGAATAGGGGTCCTTGACATCGCGGATCTCGATCGCGGGAAACAGGATCGCGCGGCCGCCCGCATCCTTGATCAGGCGTACGAATGCCTGCGCCTGGTGCGCCGGCCGCGTCACCACGATGTTTTTCCCCTTGAGCAGCTGACGTCTCATTACATTTTCGGTTCTCTTGGCGTGCTTGGCGGTTCGATTCGCGTTTTTGCTGTTCCTTGGCGGTTCAGCTTTGCAGCGCGGCCAGGATTTCCCCGGCGCCCTGCGCCTTGAGTCCCTTTGCCAGCGTGACACCGAGCGCTTCCGGATCGCGCGCCGCCCCCTTCAATTCGCCGCTCACCACGCGCGAGCCGTCGGGCGCGCCAACGAACCCGCGCAGCCGCAGGTCCCTGCCTTCCGCCTCCGCATAGGCCCCGAGCGGAACGTTGCAGCTGCCCGAGAGCGCGCGGGAAAATGCGCGTTCCGCCGCGACGCAGCGCGCCGTCGCCGCGTGATTGAGCACGGCGAGCGTCTCGACCAGATCGGTGCGGCGGGCGAGGCACTCCACCCCGAGCGCACCCTGGCCGGGCGCCGGCAGGCTTTCTGCAGGCGGCAGCAGGCGCGTGATGCGGTCCTCGAGCCCCAGGCGCTTCAGCCCCGCTGCGGCGAGAATCACGGCATCGTAGTCACCCGCGTCGAGCTTCCGCAACCGGGTGGTGACATTGCCGCGCAAGGGCTCGATCCGCAGACCCGGGTGCCGTGCCCGCAGCTGGCATTCGCGGCGCAGGCTGGAGGTGCCGACACGCCCGCCCGCCGGCAGCGCGGAGAGATCGGCGTAGCGGCGCGCGACGAATGCGTCGCGCGGGTCCTCGCGCTCGCTTACCGCCGCCAGCGCGAATTCCCGGGCGAGGTTCATCGGCAGGTCCTTCATCGAGTGCACGGCGATATCGGCGCGCCCGCTCAGGAGCGCTTCCTCGAGCTCCTTCACGAACAGCCCCTTGCCGCCGATCCTGGCAAGCGAGGCATCGAGCCGGCGGTCGCCCTCCGTGGTAAGGCCGAGAATGCCGATTTCCGTGCGCGGATAGAGCGCGGCGAGCCGCGACGCAATGTGGCGCGCCTGCCACAGCGCCAGCGCGGATTCGCGCGAGGCGATCACGATGCGCCGCGGCGCTTCTATTCCGATTTTGGCCTCCATTGTCCTGGCGGAGAACGGTGCGGGCGTGCGCAGATCCCGGCTATGACCGGCCCGGCCTCGTCCCGGCGGCCGTCCGCGCCGGGCAGCCGGAGCCGCGGGTCTCGCTCATTCGGTTGAGCGCCCGGCTTTGCCGAACTCGCGCACGATGTGCTGCTGGCGGCGGCTCACCGCGATGCGCTCCTCCACCCCGTCGAGCAGCACCTCCCAGTGCGCTTCGCCGTCCTTCATCGTGCGCTCGAAGCCGCGCACGGCCGCGCGCGCCACCAGGCAATTGCGGTGCGTGCGCACGAAACGCTCGCCGAATTCCTCCTCGAGCTTGGTCAGCGCCTCCTCGATCAGGTACTCGCGCGCCGCGGTCCGCACCGTCACGTACTTGAGCTCGGCCTTGAGGTAGAGCACGTCCTTGAGCGGGATGAGGTGCACTTTTCCGCGCTCCTGGGCGGAGAGGTGCGTGCGTGCCCCGCGTGCGATCGCGTCCAGCACCTCGCCCCGCGGCGCCGCAACCGCGCGGCTGAGCGCCTCCTTAAGGCGCGTGAGTCGGATCGGCTTCAGCAGGTAATCGACCGCGTTCACCTCGAAGGCGCGGATGGCATAGGCATCGTAGGCGGTCGCGAATATGACCGCCGGCGGCCGGTCGAGCTTCTGCAGGTGCTGCGCGACCTCGATCCCGTCCATCTCCGGCATGCGGACATCGAGCAGCACGACGTCCGCCGCGTCGGCAGCCAGCAACTCGATCGCCGCGGGCCCGTTCGCGGCCTCCCCGGCGACTTCGAGCGGCAGCTCGGCCGCGCAATCGGCGAGGAGCTCTTTCAGGCGGGAGCGCGCCGGCGCTTCGTCATCGACGATCACCACCCGCAGCGGCCCCTTCGATTCATCCATGAGCCGGCTCCCGCGCCGCGCCGCGCGCATCGCCGCCTTTCACGTACGGCATGACGATCCGCACTTCGTAGCTGTCCGCACCCGCCCGCGTGGAGAGGCTCGCTTCGGCGTCGAAGTGCAGCGCGAGCCGCTCGCGGATGTTCGCGATCGCCATGCGGTTGCCCTCGTGGCGGTCGCCGTCGGGGCGAAAGGGATTGCGCAGCACCGCGTGCAGCTCGTCGCGCACGGCGGCAATGTTGATGACGATCGTGCCCGGCTCGAGGCGCGGCTCGATTCCGTGATAGACCGCGTTCTCCAGCAGCGGCTGCAGCACGAGCGGCGGCACCAGCGCGTCCTGCGGCATGGCGTCGAGCTGCCACTCGACCCGGAGGCGCCCGCCGAGCCGCAGCTGCTCGATGCCGAGATATTGGCGGCACAACTCGACTTCGCGCGCGAGCGGGGTCAGCTCCCGGTTGTCGGCCATCAGCACGCGGAACAGTTCCGCCATGTCTTCCAGCGCGACCTCCGCTCGCCGCGGGTCCTGGCGGATCAACGACAGCACCGCGTTGATGCTGTTGAACAGGAAATGGGGACGGATGCGCGCCTGCAGCGCCTGCAACCGCGCCTCCGACAGTGCCGGCGACAGCGCGCGCCCGCGCAGGTGGAAGTAGGCGAGCATCGCGAGGGTGGTGAGTGCGACGATCACGAGATAGCGCTCCAGCGGCGACGGAGCATCTCCGAGCAGGGATCGCCCCGCGAAGAACAGCACGGCGGTAAGCACGAGTTCCAGCGCCAGCACCGCCCCCGCGCCGAGCCAGTAGGGGAGAGGGCGCAGAATCCCTGAGAGCGCTGCGAGCGCCAGCACGGAAAGCACCAGCAGCGGCTCAACCAGCGCCGCGGACTCCACGAATTCGCGCCAGATTCCGAGCGGATTGGGACCCTTCACGATCGCCGCCGCCGCGGCCACCGCGTTGCCGATCAGCAGGATGCGCAGCATGATGCCGAGGTTGCGAAAATTCGGCAGGGCGCCCGAGTAGGCGTTTTGATTTATACTTCGCGCCATTCTTAATTCTAGCAGCCTGCATGTCCGCCAACGACAAGACCCGGAACCGGCCGTGGTCGGGACGGTTCGCCGAGCCCGCGACCGGGCTCGTGCAGCGTTTTACCGCTTCGGTCGCCTTCGACCGCAGGCTCGCCGTCTTCGACATCGAAGCCTCGCTTGCGCACGCCCGCATGCTCGCCGCGGCCGGAATCATCGGCCAGGCCGACCTCGCGGCGATCGAGAAGGGGCTCGCGCAGATCCGCTCCGAGATCGACGCCGGCGCGTTCGCGTGGTCGGACGCGAATGAGGACGTGCACCTCAACATCGAGCGGCGCCTTATCGAGCTCGCCGGCGAGCCCGGCAAGCGGCTGCATACCGCCCGCTCGCGCAATGACCAGGTCGCGACCGACATGCGGCTCTACCTGCGTGCGGAGATCGATCACGCCGCTGCGCTCATCAGATCCGTCCAGCGCGCCCTGCTCGATCTCGCCGATGAGCACGCCGAAACGGTGATGCCGGGATACACGCATCTGCAGGTGGCGCAGCCGGTCACCCTGGGCCATCACCTGCTGGCGTACTTCGAGATGTTCGCGCGCGACGCGCAGCGCCTCGCCGACTGCCGCCGGCGCGTGAATCGCCTGCCGCTCGGCGCGGCCGCGCTCGCCGGCACCTCGTTTCCGATCGACCGCCAGCGGGTGGCCAAGGAGCTCGGCTTCGACGGGTTGTGCGAAAACTCGATCGACGCCGTGTCCGATCGCGACTTCGCCATCGAATTCGCGGCCTGCGCCGCGCTCGTCATGACGCATCTCTCGCGCTTCTGCGAGGAGATCATCATCTGGGCCAACCCGCGCTTCGGCTTCGTCGAGATCGCCGACGGCTTCTCCACCGGCTCCTCGATCATGCCGCAGAAGCGCAATCCCGACGTGGCGGAATTGATCCGCGGCAAGACCGGACGCGTCAACGGCCACCTGGTGGCGCTGTTGACGCTCATGAAGGGGCAGCCGCTTGCGTACAACCGCGATAACCAGGAGGACAAGGAGCCGCTGTTCGACGCGGTGGACACGTTGACGGCGTGCCTTGCCGTGTTCGCGGAAATGCTCGGCGGCATCAAGGTGAGCCGCGAGGCGATGGCCGCGGCTGCGCGGCAGGGGCACGCCACCGCCACCGATCTCGCGGAGTATCTGGTGCGCAAGGGCGTGGCCTTCCGCGAGGCGCACGAGGCGGTCGCGCAGGCGGTGCGCTTTGCCGAGTCGCGCAATTGCGAGCTGGCCGAGCTGGAGCTCCCCGAGCTGCAGCGCTTCTCCTCGAGAGTCGCCCAGGATGTCTACGATGCGCTCACGCTGGAGGGGTCGCTGAAGAGCCGCAGCCACCTCGGTGGCACGGCGCCGGTCCGCGTGAAGGCGGCGATCGCGAAAGCGCGCAAATCACTCGGCTGAATGAACCCCTGGCCGGATATCGAGCGCTCGATTCGGGCGGCGACAGGCACGCCCTTTGCAATTGAGTCCCGCGGCGGTATCGGTGGCGGCTGCATCAACGAGTGCTACGCCGTCCGCGGCGCGGGCCGCGCCTACTTCGTAAAGCTCAATGCGCCTTCCCGTGCGGACATGTTCGCCGCCGAGGCGGAGGGTCTGGCCGAGATCGCGCGTTCCCATACCGTGCGCGTGCCGCAGCCGGTCAGTCACGGCGCCGACGCCGAGGCGAGCTGGCTCGTGCTCGAGCACCTCGAGCTGCGGCCCGGTGATGACCGGAGCATGGCGAGGCTCGGGCGCAATCTTGCGCGCATGCACCGCGTGAGGGGAGGCTGCCACGGCTGGCACCGCGACAACACGATCGGCGCGACGCCGCAGGTCAATACCGAGTCGGACGACTGGGTCGCCTTCTGGCGCGAGCGGAGGTTGGGCTTTCAACTGAAGCTCGCAGAGTCCCGGGGTCATGGCGGCCGCCTGATCGCGGCTGGCGAGCGTCTGCTCGAGGCGCTGCCGTCCTTTTTCGTGGGCTACTCGCCGCCGCCCTCACTGCTGCACGGAGATCTGTGGTCGGGCAACGCCGGGCAGACAGCCGGCGGCGAGCCAGTGATCTACGACCCTGCGGTCTATTACGGTGACCGCGAGGCCGACCTCGCGATGACCGAGCTCTTCGGCGGCTTCCCGGCGTCCTTCTACGAGGCTTACGGCGCGGAATATCCGCTCGATGCCGGATACGGGACGCGCAAGCATCTCTACAACCTCTACCACGTGTTGAACCACCTCAACCTGTTCGGCGGCGGCTACGGTGCCCAGGCGCAGCGCATGATCGAGCAATTGCTCGCTCACGCTTGAGTGACGACTGACGGCTGACGGCTGACGACAATCAGTCGTCACCGTGAGGGCGGCGCGGTGCTCGCCCTCACGACGAGCTCGACTGGCAGCTCGGTGCGCGGCTCGACCGGCCTGCCCGCGAGCCGTGCCAGCAGGTGCTGTCCCGCGAACGTGCCGAGATCCGCAGTCGGGAACTGCACGGTGGTGAGGGCGGGCGTCACGACCGCGGCCATCTCGAGGTCGTCGAACCCCGTCACCGAGACATCGCGCGGGACCGCGAGGCCCTGCGCGTGGCATTCCGCGAGCGCGCCGATCGCGAGCACATCGTTGCCGCAGACGACGGCGGTGGGCCGCGGCGAGCCGCGCATGACTTCGCGCAGACCTTCGCGCCCGGCCGTCAGGGTGTACGGCCTCTCGACGACGCGGCCGGGAGCAAGAGCGATGCCGCGCGCGGCGAGCGCCCGCCGCACGCCTTCGAGCCGCTCGGCTGCGCGCTCGTTGCCGTGGGTGATGCCCGAGATCATGGCGAACTCGCGGTGGCCGAGGTCGAGCAGGTAACGCGTGATGCGGACCGCGGCGGCGCGGTTGTCGAAGCCGACGCAGGGATGCCGCCCGGCCGCATCAAGCGCCCAGGTCAGGACGTAGGGGATCTGGTGCATGCCGATCATCTGGAACACGCTCGGATGGTGCGTGGTACCGTGCAGCACCAGCCCGTCCACGCCGCGCTCGATCAGCGCGCGCGTCAAGCGCGCTTCCGCCCCGGCATCGAACTCATGGCTCGCGAGCAGCAGCGTGTAGCCGGCATCGTCGAGGGTCTTCTGCAGGGCATGCGCGGTGTTCGCGAAGATCGCGTTGTCGAGGGTCGGGATGACGGCGCCGATGGTATGGGTGCGGCGCGAGGCGAGCGCGCGCGCCGCACCGTGGGCGACGTAGCCGAGCGCCTGCACCGCCTCCCGGATGCGCGCGGCGGTGGCCGCCTTGACCTTGTCCGGCTGCGTCAGCGCGCGCGAAACAGTGGCGGTGGAAACGCGCGCCAGCCGCGCGACATCGGCGAGCTTTGCGGCCTTGCGTAGCGGACCCCGATCCACGCTGGAATGGCCCCCCAGTTAGCGCTCACTCACCAAAAAAGCCGGCGCGTGGCCGGCTTTTTTTTCGTTTCCGTTCAACCACCTGTCAGCGGTAGTCTTTGGCGCTGAACTTGCGGTACTTGGGCAGCAGACGGCGCGGCTTGCGGAACGCATCGCGGCGGAACGGATCGCCCAATTCCTGCGTCAGCATGATCTCGACCACCGAGGGCTTGCCGGAGCGCAGCGCGGCCTTGAGCGCGTCGGAGACCTCGTCCTCGTGCTCCACGCGGTAGCCCTCGGCCCCCATCACGCGCGCCACCTCCGAGAAGTCCGGGTTGGCGAGGTTGGTGCCGACGAAGCGGTTGTCGAAGTAGTCGACCTGGTTCTTCTTCTCCGCGCCCCACTGGCCGTTGTTGAATACCACCGCCACCGCCGGGATCTTCTCCCTTACCGCGGTCATCACCTCGGCGAGGCTCATGCCCCAGGCGCCTTCGCCGACGTAGGCGATCGCCGGGCGCTCCGGGCGCGCGACCTTGGCGCCGAGCGCCGTGGGATACGCGTAGCCGCAGTTGCCCCAGCTCATCGCCGCGAGGAAGGAGAGCGGCTGCTCGAAACGCAGATAGCTGTTCGCCACCGAGCACACGTTGCCGATGTCCGTGGAGACCATGGCGTTCTTCGGTAGCGCTTTTGCGAGCTGGGTGAGCGCGCGGCGCGGGCCGATCTGGCCCTTACGGTTGGGCGAGGGCCAGTTGGCGAGTTCGACGATCCACGCTTCCTTCTCGCGGTGCACTTCCGCCAGCCGGTTGCGGTCGGGCTTTCTCGCCCCGCGCGCCTTCAGCCGCCTCAGTAGTTCCTGCGCCGCGAGGTTGGCATCGCCCTGGATCGCGAGCGAGACCTTCTTCACGAGCCCGAGCGTGCGATGGTCGGCGTCGATCTGGATGATCTTCGCGTCCTTCGGCCAGTAGTCGATGCCGTGCTGCGGCAGCGTGCCGAACGGCCCGAGGCGCGTGCCGAGCGCGAGCACGACGTCCGCGCGCGAAATGACGCGCATCGCCGCTTTGGAGCCCTGGTAGCCGAGCGGGCCGCACGAGAGCGGGTGGCTCGCCGGGAACGAGTCGTTGTGGAGATAGGAGTTCACCACCGGCGCGGTGAGATGCTCGGCCAGCGCCTTCACTTCATCGATGCCGCCCGCCATCACGACGCCGCCGCCCGACAGGATCACCGGAAATCTCGCATCGGCGAGCATCTTCGCCGCCTTGTCGAGCGCGTTCGTCCCGCCCGCTGCGCGCTCGATGACGAGGGGCGGGAGGATCTCGTAGTCGCCTTCGCCGTAGAAGTAGTCGCGCGGGATGTTGACCTGCACCGGCCCGCGCTCGTGCAGCGCGATCGTGAAGGCGCGGTGCATCAGCTCGGCCATGCGCAGCGGGGAATTCACGTGCACCTGCCACTTCGTGATCTTCGAGAAGATCGGCATCTGCTCGGTTTCCTGGAAGCCGCCGTGGCCCGCCGTGAGGCTTCCCGACTCGGGCGTCACCACCACCATCGGCGTGTGCGCCCAGTAAGCCGCCGCCACCGCGGTCACGAAATTGGTGATGCCGGGGCCGTTCTGCGCGATGCACACGGTCGGCCGGTTGGTGACGCGCCCGTAGCCGTCGGCCATGTGCGCAGCGTTCTGCTCGTGCGCAACGCTCAACAGGCGGATGCCCGCGCCCGGGAAGAGATCGAGGGCGTCCATGTAGGCCGAGCCCACGATGCCGAACACGTCCTTCACCTTGTGCGCAACGAGGGTCTCGATGAATGCCTCGGATGGCGTCATGCGCACCTTCCCGCCGGTAGGCTTGGTCGTTGCGGTGAGGTTTTTCGCGTCCGTCAGGATGTTCATGGGAATCCTCCAGTCGTGGGTCTTTCCAGGGCAGGAGCCGAGCGTAACCGAATTATTTTAAACAGGCATCCCCGCGTTCTGCAAGCGCTTTCATTTAGTGGTGTAACACATTGTTAAAAAACGCATTTCTGAGTTCAAACCAAGACAGCCCGACTCGGCCGGGCACGCCGTGCATGGGGCGTCTCCGGACGTGCCGAAACGCGGTCACGCGTCGCCGAAGATATCCCGGTAGGCAGTGTAGACCGACGCGACCGCAACGGGCCCCAGGACGAGCCAGCCGAGGCCGAGCGGGATCGAGGCGACGATGCCCAGCACGAGAATCACGATGCCGTAGACGAGGAACGGAAGCATGTTCTTCAGGCAGCCGAGAAAGCTTTCCCTGAAGGCGGCGACGGGGGGCATGCCGCGCAATACCACCAATGCCGGAGCAAACCACAGTGCCATGTATAGCGGGATGCTCAGAGCCAGCGCAACCAGCCAGGCAAGCACCAGACTCCCGCCCATGGCAGCCGCGCCCGCCGTATCGCCGCGCATCAGGCCGAAGACCGCGCCGGCGCCGACGATCGCAACCACCGGCAGCATCACGACGATCCAGCCCGCGATGGTGAGGGCGCCCAGCAGAATGAGGTTCCCCAAGTGCGTCTTGTCGAATCCGGCGAAGAGGTGGCCCACTTCGAGCTCGCCGCCGCCCTGCAGCGCCCGGCAGCCCAGCATCAAGCCGCCGATGAAAACGGGCATGAGCAGGAAGGTCGCGACCGCGCCCAGCAGCGGAATAAACGCAAGCACGACCAGGATCACGAACAGAATGACGACCAGCGCAATCCATATGCCCGGCGCTTTCCTGAACAGGCCGAATCCATCCGCGATCCATGCCCAGCCTTGACCGGCGCCGACGGCGCGCCCGCCTGTCATGCTCTCGCTCATGGCGCCTCTCCTCCGTGACGTTACGCGGAACCCATCGTAGTGGAATCACCGCGCTATGACAATCGGGTATTCTTGGGAACGATGTTTCCCGAATCGCTTCCGCTGGCGCTGATCCTCTGGTTCGCGGTCGTGATGCTCGTCGCAGGGCTGCTGCAGGGCGCACTAGGATTCGGCTTCCCGTTCATCGCGACACCGCTGATCGCGATGGTCAGCGACATGCGCACGGCAATCATCTTTGTGCTGCTCCCGACCCTGGCGACGGTCTGCGTCGCGTTATTCAGCAGCGGCCCGTTGCGCGCCACTCTCGCGCGCTTCTGGATGATGCCGGTCTACGTGGTATGCGGGGCGGCCGCAGGAACCTGGGTGTTCGTTGCCGCGCCGGATGCGCCCTACACGCTCGTGCTCGCGCTCCTGACGCTGTTCTATCTCAACCTCGACCGCCTGGGCCGCGCCCGCTGGTCCGTGGTGCGGCGCCACGAGCGCGCGTTTGCGCCGCTCTCCGGTCTTACGTCCGGGATCTTCGAAGGAACCGCCAACATCGCCGCGCCCCCTCTTATCATCTACTACCTTTCGCTCGGCATGACACCCGCGATGCTGGTGCAGGGCCTCAACCTGTGCTTTCTGGTCGGCAAGTCGACGCAGTTCATGGTGCTCTCCACGCGCGGCGGCATCGCGCTCAGCGAGTGGCTCGTGACGTTGCCGTTCGTCGCGATCGGGGTTGCCGGCTCGCTCATCGGCGTGCGCATCCGCAACCGCATCAACGCGGAGACGTTTCGGCTCTGGGTGAAGCGCGCGCTCCTCGTGATCGCGCTGGGACTGCTCGGGCAGTACGGCTATTCGCTCGTCGCATGAGCGCGCGACGAGCGATGAGTGACGACTGACGGCTGACGGCTGACGGC
>Ga0210102_1000069_pt1 | contig 28950 bp, 32 predicted proteins | sample RushOxbow_ThreeS_4_FD_185563 | JGI IMG/M metagenome (GOLD analysis project Ga0210102, IMG submission 185563) | Wetland microbial communities from San Francisco Bay, California, USA, that impact long-term carbon sequestration -... | ecosystem: Environmental > Aquatic > Marine > Wetlands ...
CGGCTTGAGCACCCGCCAGCACTCCCGGACGAACGCGAACTGGTCCTCCAGGTGCTCCACGCCCTCCAGGCAGGAGAGATACTCGAAGGCGGCATCGCCATAGGGAAGACGCTCGGAGAGGTCGGCATGGCGGACCGGGACCTCGGCCACCTTGAACTGGTCGGGGTAAAGGTCACAGGCCTCGACCCGGAAGCCGAGCTCCAGCAGCCTGCGGGCGAAGGCGCCGCTGCCGGCGGCCACCTCCAGCACCCGGCCCTCGCGGGGCCAACCGGCGAAGAGCTCGGCCGCCCGCAGGTGGGTCTTCATGCAGGCGTAGACCGGGAGCCGCTCCGCGGCGGCGGGGGCGGACGCAGTCACACCAGCTCGTAGTTGCGGAACTCGAACACCCGGGCTCCGGTCAGCCGCTCGATCGCGTCCGAGAGATAGAACCGGAGAAACTCGGTCCGGAAATGGGGCGGCTCGACCCGCCGCTCGACGTCATGCCGGCGGGCCTCGACCCAGTCGCGCGCAACCGCCGGATGGGTGCCGCGGAATCGGGTGAGCCCGGGAAACCATGGGAGCAGGGGCCGCCGCGCCTCGCGATCCCTGGACCAGGGATAGATGACGGCGCTGGCCTCCCGCTTGGCCCGGAGCGCCTGGGCCGGGCGGGCCCAGCCGTAGTGGAACATCTCCGCGTCGGTGAGCCGGGCCCGGATCTTCCGATGCCCCGGCCCGACCCGGAATCCCTGCGCGCCCTGGTAGGGCCGGATATCGAGCGCGGGGTCGAGCCGTACCGCGCGCACCTCGCGGCGATACCATCGCCGGTTCACCGCGATTGTGTCCATGTCGCCGTAGAAATGGAGATAGCGCACCAGCAGGCCTTCGACCCGCGGATCGGCGTCGTGCTCCGCGATGGCCCGGGCCAGCGCCTCCGCTCCGCGCTGGTGCAGCACCTCATCGGCCTGGATGTAGATCCCCCACGGGTGACGGCAGGCGCGCATCGCCCTCAGCGTCTCGTCACCCAGCACCTTGTTCTTGATGGTCATGTCCCACTCGGTCTCGAGGATCCGGATCTTCGGGTCCCCGATCGAACGGACCAGCGCCAGCGTCTCGTCCTCCGAGCGGCCCACGTTCACCACCACCTCGTCGCAGACCGTCAGGATGGAGCGGATGCTCGCCTCCAGCGGGAAGTCGAGCTTGACCGCGTTGCGGACGATGGTGAAACCGGAAATCGGAACCACGACCTGCCTCCGAGGGGCGTCAGACCGGGGAGGAATCTGCCCGGGGCCGGGAGGCGGTGCAACGGAGCACGTCCCGGTAGACCTCCGCGGTGCGCTCGACCGTGCGCTCGAGCGAGTAGGTCTCCCGGGCGGTGCGCCGGGCCGACTCGCCCAGCCGCCGGCAGAGCTCGGCGTCGCCGAGGAGCCGGTCCAGGGCCGCGGCCCACGCCGAGGAGTCCAACGGCGGCACCAGGAGGCCGTCGGTCCCGTCGGTCACCAGATCCAGGTTCCCCCCCGCGGCCGAGGCGACGACGGGCTTGCCCAGCGCCATGGCCTCGAGCAGCGCCTGGGAGAATCCCTCCATGCGCGAGGGGAGGAGCACGAGCTCGAGCAGATCGTAGAGCGGCCGGATGTCGGAGACATAGGGAATGGTGACCACCGCGTGCCGGCGGGGCAGCCGCTCGATCGCGGCCACCAGCCGCTCGTCGGCCTGGACGCCGGCGAGCACCAGCCGGACCGGCGTGTGCACCCGGTCCAGCGCCGCGACGGCCACGGTCTGGTCCTTCCGGCGCCCCACGATGCCGATGGTTCTGCGACTCGGCTCCCACCCGGACCGGGAGCGCCATTCCTCCAGCGCGGCGAGCGACACCGGCACGTCGATCCGCTCGGCGACCAGGCCGTTGGGCACCACCGCGATCTTGTGGCGCGGGGTGCCCCGGCGGACCAGGGCATCGGCCACCGCGTGGCTCACCGCGATCATGCGGGCCGCCATGCGGGAGGCGACCCAGTTTTCCAGGAAGACGGTCCGCGGCATCTGCCGCCGGGTGGCCACGAAGGGGACCGACAGCCGGCGGGTGAAGCCCAGCCAGGTGAGGGCCTTCCGGTCGCGGGCGCTCTGGGAGTTGACCAGGTCCACCCGCGCTTCGGCGATGAGCCGGGCCAGCAGGACCGCGTTGCGGCGGCGCTGGCTGGGATGCAGCCGGGCCGGCCGCACATCCAGCCCGCGCTCCAGCGCCAGGGCCTCGACCTCGGACTCGGGTGGACACACGAAGACGACGCCCCACCCCGAGCGGGCGAGCCCGGCGCTGAGTTGGAGCGCGGACGTCACCGAGCCCGCGCTGCTACCCTGGTGCAGCACCTGCATGACGGTCGGCATTGGCATGTGAGGAAGAAGATTCCTCGCGATCCTCGGGATGACAAGGCGCCGCGCCCTTAGATTTCTCCCCATCATGCACCTGGCACTCTTCTTCTGGGGACGCCTGCCGGTTCCGGATTACGGGGGCACGCAGCGGATGGTCGTCTGTCTCTCCCGCGGCCTGGTCGAGGCGGGCCACCGGGTGACGCTGATCGCGGCGCCGGGCTCGGTCGTACCCGAGGTCGAGCTGGTCCCCGCGGACCCCGCGGTCGCGCGGCGGGCCGACTTTTCGGTCACTCCCTTCCTGCCGCCGGGCATCGACCTGCTGCTCTCCTTCGTGGAACTGCGGAACCCGCCCGATGTCCCTTGGATCCACCGACTCGCCGGGAACCGGAAGCCGGGCCAGCCCGGCATACCCAACACGATCTACGTGAGCGAGAATCACGCGCGGCGCCACGGCGGCCGGTCCTGGGTGTACAACGGGCTCGACCCGGGGGACTTCCGGTTCCGCCGGGAGAAGGACGACTACGACCTGTTCCTCGGCCGGCTGCACCACGCCAAGGGCTACCGCCTGGCGGCCGAAGGCGCGCGGCGTTCCCGCCGGCGGTTGCTCATCGCCGGCGGATGGCGGCCCAGCCTGAGCCGCTACGTGCGGTACATCGGGAAGGTCGGCGGCGAGCGCAAGGCGGCGCTCCTGGCCGGCGCGCGGGCGTTCTGGATGCCGGCACAGTGGGAGGAGCCCTGCAGCAACGCCATTCTGGAGGCGCTGGTGAGCGGCACGCCCGTGCTCGGCACTCATCGGGGGTCGCTGCCGGAGATCATCTCACCGGAGGTCGGCGCGCTGGGCGATTCGGTGGAGGAGCTGGTGGCGCTGCGGCCGACGCTGGACCGGATCGACCCCGAGGCCTGCCGCGCCCGGATCGAGCGCCACTTCACCTACCGGGTGATGACGGAGGGCTACCTGCGGATGTTCCGCGGGTTTCTGGCCACGGGGGAGTTGCCCGAAGGACAGTCGATCACCGGGGATCGCTATCCGCTATCCGCTATCCGTCATCCGCCACCAGCCTCGACCAGCGAGGACGGATAGCCGATAGCGGCTAGCCGCCTCTACACCGCCACCGGGATCGCCGCCAGCAGCGCCCGCATGCGGTGCATGTAGGTGTGCTCGGCCAGGGCCCGCTGGCGGGCCCCGGCAGCCACCTGCTCCGCCCACCCCCGGTCGTGCAGCGCCTCCGCGGTGAGGGTCCTGAGCTCGGCCGGCGTGCGGGCCACCAGCAGCTCGGACCCCTCCCGGAAGTGGCGGCGCAAATCGGGACGGTCTTCCGTGACCTGCGGCACCCCGATCCCCGCCAGCTCGAAGAGCCGGCGGTTGCACCCCGGATCGCCCTCGCTCGCGTCGCGGCACAACAGATTCACCGCCACCGACGCGCCGGCGTACGCCCGGACGTAATCGCCCTGGTCCAGCAGCTCGCCGCGGCAGTAGTCACGGAGCTTGGTCTTGCGCCAGCCCGGGCCCCAGATCGCCAGGCCGAACTCGACCAGATCGGAGAGGAGCCGCTCCCGGTGCGGTGTGGCGGTGCCGACGAAGACGACGTTGGCCCGGAACTGGTCGCGGGAGCGCATCGGCCGGTGGACCGAGGGGTCGCATGCGGGGGGGAGATAGGCCACCGGGGGCAGCCCCGGCGCATCGAGCTCCTCCGCCAGCGCGGTGCCGGCCACGAACACCGCGTCGTAGCCCGCGGCGAGCTGGCCGATCGCGCCACGGGCTCTATGCTCGTCACAGAACCAGTTGACCCACACGGCGCCGCTCTCGCGCTTGAGCGCCGCGACCGCCGCCGGTCCGAGCTGGTGTCCGCCGAGAACCAGCACGATGGCCGGGGCCCCGTGGGCGATCGCGCGGGCGAGCCGATCGTGCACCCCGATCCGGCGCAGCCGGCTGAGCAGCCCCCCGTGATCCAGCAGGTTGAAGGAGGTGACCCGGCAGCCGAGCCGCTCGAGCGCTCTGCGTCGCAACGCGGTGTGCGCGTGCAGCGCGTCGTCGAAGGCGCCCACCAGCAGCACCCGAAGACTCTCGAATTGTTCCGGCCCCGGCCCCCCCGCGCCGTTGCCCGAGTGAATCACCTGCGTCACGCCGCTTCCCTCCGAGCACACGGACTGCGGACGAAAGAGGCTAAGGTAGTGAGGCTATCCGCTATCCGCTATCCGTCGCGCATTACGGAGTCTCGGCCCGCTGGGACGGATAGCCGATAGCGGATAGCGGATAGCGACCCTCCGTGTCCTCGTCCCTGAACTGCAGATCGTGCAGCCGCCGGTAGAGGCCTCCGGCGCGATAGAGCTGCTCGTGGGTGCCGCGCTGAACCACCCGGCCCGTGTCGAGCACCACGATCTCGTCGGCGTCCCGCACGGTGGCGAGCCGGTGCGCGATCACCAGGACGGTACGCTCCTGCATCAGCCGGTCGATCGCCTGCTGCACCAGGCGCTCGCTCTCGGTGTCCAGCGCGCTGGTGGCCTCGTCCAGGATGAGGATCGGCGGATCCCGGAGCAGCGCCCTGGCGATCGCGATGCGCTGCCGCTGGCCGCCGGAAAGCCGGGTGCCCCGCTCGCCCAGGACGGTCTCGAATCGCTGTGGCAGCTGCCGGATGAACCCCGCCGCGTTGGCCGCCTCCGCCGCCGCCTCCACCTGGGCCCGGGTGGCGCGGGGAGAGCCGTAGGCGATGTTGGCGTGGACCGTATCATTGAGCAGCACGGTGTCCTGGCTCACCACCCCCATCAACGCCCGGATCGAGTCGCGGGTGAGCCGAACGAGCGGCACGCCGTCCAGCAGGATCCGCCCCTCGGTCGGATCGTGGAACCGGGGGAGCAGATCGGCCAGCGTGGTCTTCCCCGCCCCACTCGGCCCGACCAGCGCCACCACCTTGCCCTTGGGGATGGTGAAGGACACGTCCCGCAGCACCTCGTCGCCCGATCCGTAGCGGAAGGAGACCCGGTCGTACACGACCTCCCGCTCGAACTTCGCCTCTCCCTCGCCCGGGCGATCCACCTCCACCGCCGGCTCGTCCAGCACCTGGAACACCCGCTCGGCGCTGGCGAGGGACACCGCCATCACGGCGGGGAAGTTGGAGATGGTCTTGAGCGGCGAGGTGAGCCGGAGGGCAGCCATGAGGAAGACGATGATCGCCTCCGGCGCGAGCGGCGTTCCGAAGCCGAGCACGGCGGGCCCGCTCGCGGCCCAGATGATCAGGATGACCAGAAACCCGGAGAACACCTCGGTCAGCGGGCTGGTGAGCGAGGAGTACCGCTGGGTGCGGATCACCTGCTTGCGGTACCGGCTCGCCTGGCGCTCGAACGCCTCCGACTCGCGTGCCTCCTCCCCGTAGGAGCGGATCAGCCGGATCGCGGAGATCCGCTCGGTCACGGTCGCGGTGATCTCGCCCCGCTCCCGGGTGCGGGCCCGCGCGTGGCTGCGGAGCCGCTTGATCAGCCGCTGCAGCAGCAGCACCAGCAGCGGGACGAAGGCCAGGGTGAAGAGGGTGAGTCGGAGCGAGATCTGGCTCAGCACCACCAGCGTGACCGCCACCACCACCAGGTTCTGGAACAGCGAGACCAGGGACGCGGTGATCACGGTCTTGGTCTGATCCACCTCGGTGATGAGCGCGGAGATGAGCTGCCCGGCGCGGGTCCGCTGGAAGAACCCGAAGTCCAGAGTGAGGAGATGGTCGAAGAGCCGCACCCGGAGGTCGCGGACCAGCCCCTCCTGGGCGCGCACGCTGATCTGGCTGGAGGCGTAGGAGAGCGAGTTCTTGAGCAGCAGCCCCAGGGCCAGCACCACTACCAGCCGAGCGGCCGCCGCGCCGGGGGTGAGCCCGGCCACCAGCGGCTCCACCACCCGGTTCACCCATTGCTCCAGCTGGGTCGACCCGGTGCGAAGCGTGCCACTGGTGCCGAACAGGTAGCGGAGCAGCGGGATCAGGATCACCAGCACGAAGCCGTCGAGCACCGAGGCCAGCGTGGTGGTCACCATGCCGGCCCCGAGCAGCCCCCAGTAGGGGCGCACCATGCGCAGGAGCCGGAGCTCGGTCCGCATGATCAGGCGCTGCGGGGGGTGAGCAGGGCGATGGGGAGGATCACTTCCTCCGGCGAGACCCCGCCATGGAGGAAGGCGCCGCGGTACCGGGCCTGGTATTCGCGCAGCTTGGTCGGATAGACGAAGAACCGGTCGCCGGTGGCGAGCAGCAGTCGGGTGCCCGGAGTCCGCGCCGGCAGGCCGAAGCTGGACAGGTCGTCCACCGTGAGCGCCGCCTCGGCCTCCTGCGCCCGCAGGTCCTCGCCGAACTTGTAGCGCAGGTTGGCCGTGGTGTCGCGCTTGGCGAACACCGTCGCCGGCGTGTGGCAATGGATCGAGCCATGGTCCGTGGTGAGCAGGACCGGCACGCCTCGCCGCTCCGCTTCCCGGAGCGCGTCCCACAGCGGCGAGCGCTCGAACCAGGTCCGGGTCAGGTTACGCAACGCCGGGGTGTCGCGGGCCACCTCGTAGAGCGTCGAGTTCTCGGTGCGCCCGTGGGTCAGCTGGTCGATGAAGTTGAAGACCAGTGCGGTCACCCCGTCCTGCGCCAGGTGCGCGGGAAGGCGGCGCAGCAGCCCGTCGCCGTCGGCGGCGGTGAAGACCTTCTCGTAGTGGACCGGCACCGACCGGCCGGTCAGCTCCTTCAGCTGCTCGCTCAGCAGCTCGGCCTCGTAGGCATTGAGGCTCGCCTCCTCCTGGTCACTCCACCAGCGGGGATAGCGGGCCTTGATCTCCGCCGGGAACAAGCCGCTGAAGATCGCGTTGCGGGCGAACGGCGTCGCGGTGGGCAGGATCGAGAAGTAGTATGCCGTCTCGATGTCGAAGCGGGCGGAGATCAGCGGCCGGATCATCGCCCACTGGTCGAGCCGCAGGCAATCCACCACCACCAGAAGCGCCTTGCCGTGCAGATCGAGCACCGGCTTGAGGAACTCGGCGCCGATGTCCACCGAAAGCGGCGGGCGGTCGCTGTCGTGGTCGTGCAGCCAGCGGGCGTAGTTGCGCTGCAGATAGCGGGCGAAGTCCTGGCGCAGGCTGTCCTGCAGGGTGCGAAGCGCGTCCTGGAGCCCGGGCTCGTCGGCCTGGCCCAGGCGGACCTCCCACTCGGCCAGCTCGGCCACCAGCTCCACCCACTCGCGCCAGGCGAGCGGCCCCCCCCGGCGGGCCTCCAGGTCGCGGAACCGGGTAGCGAAGTCGCGGGAGAGCCGCTGCTGCCGGATCCGGTCGCCGTCGAGCAGGCGGGTCACCACCGAGAGGATCTGGCGCGGGCTCACCGGCTTGATCAGGTAGTCCGAGACGTCGGAACCGATGGCGTCCTTGAGGGTCTCGGTCTCCTCGCTCTTGGTGACCATCACCACGGGCATCCCATGGTCGATCGCCCGGATGGCGCGGAACAGCTCCAGCCCCCGCCGGCCGGGCATCTGCTCGTCCAGCAGGACGACGCCGTAGGGCTGGCGCTGCAACAGGGCCAGTGCGTCGTCGCCGTGCGGCGCGGTCTCGACCGCGAATCCCTGCTCTTCGAGGAAGAGGATGTGCGAGGTGAGGCTCTCCACCTCGTCGTCCACCCACAGGATGCTCTTGGGACGGGGCATGGGAGGAAAGATAGCGGCATGCAGGACGCCCGGTGGCCGAAAAGGGTGAAAAATGGGGGAGCCCTCGCGCCCCAGCGCCCTTTCACTTTTCACCTTTCACTTTTCACGCTTTATTATCCCGGTGCTTCACCGCTTCTCCCCCGCGCCCGACATCCTGGCGGTGCGATTCAGCGCCATCGGGGACATCCTGCTGGTCACCCCGCTGCTCCGGGCCATCCGCGCCCTGCATCCCGGTGCCCGGATCACCGTGCTGACCAAGGCGCAGTTCGTGCCCCTGCTGAGCCACAATCCTCACCTCAACGAGGTGATCGGCATCGAGCCCGGGGAGAGCATCCGCGCGGTGGCCCGGCGGGTGGCGGGAGTGAATTACACCCACCTGCTCGACCTGCACGACACCCTCCGGAGCAAACTCCTGCGCCGACTGGTTCCGGGGCCCTGGACCCGCTACCACAAGCGCCGCTTCGCCCGAGCGGTTCTGATCGTAACGAAGCGGGACCTCTACGGTGACACGGCTCCCATGCCGGAGCGCTACTTCGAGGCGGCCGAGCCCCTCGGCGTCTCCCCCGATGGGGGGCCACCCGACTTCTTCATCAGCTCGGCGGCCGACGACCGCGCCGGCGTCCGGCTGGCGCAGGTCGGGCTCAGCCAGGAGGAGCGGCCCCTCGTCGCAATCGCGCCCGGCGCCGCCCACGCCACCAAGCGCTGGCCGGCCGACTCGTGGATGGCGCTGGCCCGGCGGGTGGCGGCGAGCGGCGCCGAGGTCGCCCTGCTGGGCGGACCCGGCGACGTCACGGTGGCGGAGTGGATCGCCCAGCGGGCGGGCGTGAGCGTGGCGAGCCTGGCGGGCTCGCTGAGCCTGCAGGAGACCGGCGCGGTGATCCGCCGGGCCGAGGCGCTGGTCTCCAGCGATACCGGCCTGATGCACATGGCGACCGGCGTGGGCACGCCGGTCGTGGCCCTGTTCGGACCCACCGTGCGCCAGTTCGGCTTCTTCCCCTACAACGCCGAGCGCGCCACCGTGGTCGAGCTAGAGCTCCCCTGCCGGCCGTGCAGCGCCCAGGGAAGCCGGGCCTGCCCCCTCGGCCATCATCGCTGTCTCCGGGCCATCTCCCCCGAGGCAGTGTACGACCGGCTGTGCGAGGCCCTGGCATGAGCGGCTGGGACCCCGACGCCACCGCCCTGCTCGGGCTTCTGCCTCAGACCGGCCGGGGACCGCGCCGCGAGGGGATCTTCGCGCTCTGGCTCACCGTCCGGGTCGCCCAGGACCTCCTGCGCGACCCCCCGGCGGAGCGGGCCCACCGTCGCCGGCTCCAGGCGCTGGAGCACCGGCTCTCCAGCCTGACGCTGCCGCCGCCGCTCCGGCGCGCGCTCACCGCCGCGATGAGCCAGCTCCGGGACGGCCGCCCGGAAACCGCGGTCCAGGTGCTGAGCCAGCTCGTGGCACCCGCTCGCGAGGCGGGCGGCGCCGAGGCCGGCGAGGCGATGGCGCGGGCGGCGAAGTCCGCCCGCTCGGCCGCGCAGCGGCTGGAGCACTGACGATGCGCGACCCCGAGCCCACCGAGCCGCTGGAGCGGATCGTCGCCCGGATCGACGCGACGGAGCCCGGCGGGACCGCGCCCGACACCGTGCCCAGCGGATTTCCCTCGCTCGACCGGATGCTGGGCGGCGGCTTCCGCCGGCAGGACCTGGTGATCCTGGCGGGCGACGTGGGAAGCGGGAAATCCGCCCTCGCCCTCGGCGTCGCGGTTCGCTCGGCGCGGGCCGGGACGCCGGTGCTGCTGCTGTCGGGCGAGGCCGCACCCGAGCGGGTGCTCGAGCGTGCCCTGGCCATCGAAGGCAAGGCGGCGGTGGACGAGCTGCGCCAGGGAAGGCTCGACGCCGCGGCGCGCGCGGCAGTGGGCGCGGCGGCGGTGCGGCTGCGCGACGCACCACTGGCGCTCCGGCTGCTCCTGGGCGAGAGCCTCGACGAGCTGGGTGACACGATGGAGATGGTGCCGCCGCGCCGGCTGGTGGTGATCGATTCGCTCCAGCTCGCTCCCTCGCCCCGGCCCGCGGGGAGGCTCGAGGAACGGGTCGCGCTGGTAGCGCGGGCGCTGAAGGCGCTCGCACTGGAGCACGATGCCGCGGTACTGGCCATCGCGCCACTTCCGGGGCTCCGGCGAAACCGGCCCGATCCCCGGCCCACGCTGGACGACCTGGGTGGGCTGGGGACGATCAAGCACACCGCGGATGTGGTGCTGGAGATCTACCGGGAGGAGATGTACCGGCCGGGCCAGGGCGTCGAGGGCGCGACGGAGCTCATCGTTGCCAAGAACCGCAGCGGCCCGACCGGTTTCGTGGATCTCTATTTCCACCCGCGCTGGCTGCGGTTCGAGGACCTGCTCGACCCCGGCAGCTAGCCGGGGGGATCAGGACGCCGGCTTGGCCGAGCCGCCGGCCGAGTCGCCCGCGACGACCGCGCCCGCGAGATCCACCAGGGTGCCGGTGCTGTCGGGCGTGCCGCGGATCCGGACCCAGAGCGGCGGGCCGTCCTGCTCCGCCAGCATGGTCACCGCGCCGGATCGGTCGGTCGTGTGCTTCACCAGGCGCCAGCCCGGCCCGGTCAGCACCGACCGGTAGTACGCCTCCACGTCCCCCGGCGGGCTCGCCGTGCGGAACGTCACCATGACCGCGTTGGCCCCTCCGCTCTTCGAGACCAGGACCGGGTTGGGCGGCAGCGGCAGGTTGGGCAGGGCGAGGGCGATGTCGGGCGGGGTCGGCGGCTTGTCACGGCAGCCGAGCAGCGCCGCCAGGACCGCGAGGGACCAAACTCGGGTGGGAATCATGGGCGAGGAGACTAGCGGCCGGCTCCGGCGGGGTCAAGGGAGCCGGCCCCGGTCCGATTGCCGCAACCGGCTGTCAGACTTATGTTTCCGCCTGCACAGCCAAGGAGTTGGGCCATGGCCGGCCACAGCAAGTGGAAGCAGATCAAGCGCAAGAAGGCGGTCACCGACGCCCGGCGCGCGTCCTCCTGGACCAAGGTCATCCGGGAGATCACCGTGGCGGCCAAGAGCGGCGGCGGTGATCCGGCGGGCAATCCCCGGCTCCGCACTGCGATCGACGCCGCCAAGGCGGTGAACATGCCCAACGAGAACATCGAGCGGGCGATCAAGAAAGGCACCGGCGACCTCGAGGGCAGCGTGTACGAGGAGCTGACCTACGAGGGCTACGGCCCCGGGGGAGCCGCGATCTTCATCGAGGCCACCACCGACAACGCCAACCGCACCGTCGCCGAGATCCGGCACGCGTTCAGCCGCAACGGCGGGCACCTCGGCGCGAGCAACTCGGTGGCCTGGATGTTCGACCGCAAGGGGCAGATCTACCTCGACGGGGCTCGCTACGAGGAGGACGCCGCGCTGGAGGCGGCGCTCGACGCGGGCGCCGAGGACTTCCAGAGCGAGGGCGAGCAGTACGCCGTGACCACCGCCCCGGCGGCGTTCCATGCGGTGCAGGACGCGCTCCGGGCCCGCGGCTTCGTGATCGACTCGGCCGAGCTGGCCATGGTGCCGAAGAACACGGTCAAGGTCGAGGGGGCAGACGCCGAGCGGATTCTCCGGCTGATCGAGGTGCTCGAGGAGCTGGACGACGTCTCCAAGGTCTTCTCCAACTTCGACATCGACGCCGCCCAGCTGGCCGAGGCCGAGGCCTGAGAGCGCCGCGGTGAGGGTGCTCGGGATCGACCCGGGGACCGCCGTGATGGGATACGGCGTGGTCGAGACCGGGCCGACCCGGCAGCCGCGGCTGGTCGAGTGTGGCACCCTGACCACCCAGGCCCGCGATCCCCTCCCCTCCCGTCTCCGCGTGATCCACGACGGCATAACCGCGCTGATCTCCCGGCATCGGCCGGAGGCGGTGGCGGTGGAGAGCGCGTTCTACGGCAAGAACGTCCGCACCACCGTGGTGTTGAGCCACGCGCGAGGGGTCATCCTCCTGGCGGCGGAGGAGGCGGGGGTGACCATCGCCGAGTACTCGCCGGCGCTGGTGAAGAAGACCATCGTGGGCCGGGGCGCGGCGCTCAAGCCGCAGGTCGGCTATATGGTGGCGCAGCTTCTTCGGCTGACCCAGGCGCCCTCACCCAGCGACGCGGCCGACGGCGTCGCGGTCGCGCTCACCCATCTGCTGGTAACGGAGCGGCATGCCGTGTTCTTCCGGCGGGTCACCGGCGCCCGATGATCGCGTCGGTGAGCGGCGTGCTCGCGGCCCGCGAGGGTGATACCCTGGTGGTGCAGACCGACGGGGGCGTGGGATACCGGGTCACCGTCCCGGCCGGTGTGGCGGAGCGGCTGCCGGCGGCCGGCGCGCGGGTGAGCCTCCACACCGAGCTGGTGGTCAAGGAAGACGGATGGTCGCTCTTCGGGTTCGACCGCCCGGGGGAGCGCCTGGTCTTCCAGCGTCTGCTGGGCGCGAGCGGGTTCGGACCCAAGCTCGCCCTCGCGCTGCTGTCGGCACTGGGAGCCGAGCGGACGGTGCGAAGCATCCGGCAGCGCGACCTCGCCGCGCTCAGCTCGGTCGGGGGCATCGGCCGCAAGAAGGCGGAGCGCCTGGTGCTGGAGCTGCACGACCGGTTCGACGACGTGGTGCTGGAGCCCCGCCGCCAGCAGCCCGCCGGGGGCGACGACGCGGTGCGGGCCCTGGTGGGGCTGGGCTACGGGCCCGGCGCGGCGGAGGAAGCCGTGCGGGCCGCGCTCGCCGCGGGCGAAGGCGAGGAGACCTCACAACTCATCCGGGGGGCCCTCCAGCGGCTCGCCGCGCGAGGAGGGAGTAGCCGATGATGACGGTGGCTGCGCTGACCGCGGAGTGGAACTGCACCCACTGCGGGACGACCAACCGCAAGCTGGTGCCGGCCAAGACCACCCGCACCACCGACCGCTGCGCCCACTGCGGCGCGGTGCACATCATCGAGCCGGGCGAGCGGCCGGTCCGCTGGCGGGCGCGGCTGGAGGAGTGAGGCGGGCAGAATGACCAGACTCGAAGTCACCACCCCCGAGGCCCTGCCCGAGGAGACCGGCGCGGAAGCGGCGCTCCGGCCGTCCCGGCTGGACGAGTTCGTGGGCCAGGCCCAGGTGAAGACCTCGCTCCAGATCGCCATCGACGCGGCGAAGCAGCGGGGCGATACCCTGGACCACATCCTGTTCTTCGGCCCGCCCGGCCTGGGGAAGACGACCCTCGCGATGCTCATGGCCCGGGAGATGGGCGTCCAGCTCCGCACCACCTCGGGACCGGTGCTGGAGAAGCCCGGCGACCTGGTCGGGCTGCTCACCTCGCTGGGCCCGGGCGACATGCTGTTCATCGACGAGATCCACCGGATGAAGCCGGCGCTGGAGGAATTCCTCTACCCGGCCATGGAGGACTTCCGGGTGGACGTGCGCATCGCGGAGGGCCCCAACGCGCAGACCATCCCGATGTCGCTGGAGCGGTTCACCCTGATCGGCGCGACCACCCGGTTCGGTCTGCTCACACCGCCCATGCGGGCGCGCTTCGGGCTGGTCGAGCGGCTGGGTTTCTATCCGCCCGACGAGCTGGAGCAGATCGTGGTCCGCTCGGCGGGGATCCTCCAGGTCCCGATCGACGACGCCGGCGCCGCCGAGATCGCCCGGCGCAGCCGGGGCACGCCGCGGGTGGCCAACCGGCTGCTCCGCCGGGTGCGTGACTACGCCCAGGTCCGGGCCGACGGGCGAATCACCGCCGAGGTCGCCGGCGCGGCGCTGGCCCGGCTCAACGTGGACGAGTTCGGGCTGGACGACATGGACGCCCGGATCCTCACTACCATCATCGAGAAGTTCGGGGGCGGTCCGGTCGGGCTCGGCACGGTTGCCGTCGCCGTCGGCGAGGACGCGGGAACCCTGGAGGACGTCTACGAGCCGTTTCTGATTCAGCAGGGCTACCTCGAGCGCACGCCCCGCGGCCGCTGCGCCACCGCCATCGCCTACCGCCGCTTCGGCCTGACCCCGCCCCCCGGGCAGGCATCGTTCTTTGACCGCTGAGCCGAGCCTCCGCACCGCCGACTTCGACTACGACCTGCCGCCGGAGCTCATCGCCCAGGAGCCGCTGCCGGACCGGGCCGCGAGCCGGCTGCTGGTGGTCCTGAGAGCGGAGCGGCGGGGCGGCGGGGCGAACGGGCGGGAAAGCGTCCGGGATCGCCGAGCGGGCGTGCGCCCCGACCCGCGCGACCGGCGCGACAGCGGGCTCTTCCGCCGGCCGCCCATGCCCGAAGGCGACCAGCGCGCGATCGCCGGATCGGTCCTGGTGGACTCGGGGTTCAGCCAGCTGACCAGCCTGATTCCCCCCGGCGACCTCCTGGTGATCAACACCACCCGCGTACGTCACGCCCGCCTTCCGGGCACGCGACCGTCCGGGGCGCCGGCGGAGGTCCTGCTGATCCACCCTGAGGGCGGCGGCACCTGGGTCGCGATGGGCAAGCCGGGCAGCGCGATGCAGCCGGGCAAGCGGATCGGCCTGGGACCGGACCTCGAGGTCGAGACGGTGGAGGTGCTGCCCGACGGGAACCGCCTGGTACGCTTCATCGGCGGCACGGCGGAGGAGGCGATGGCGCGCTACGGCCGGCTGCCGCTGCCACCCTACATCACCCGCGACCCCACCGAGCTGGACGAGATCCGCTATCAGACCGTGTATGGCCGCCTCGAGGGCAGCGTCGCCGCGCCCACCGCGGGGCTCCACTTCACCGAGGAGATCCTGGACGCGCTGTCCGCCAAGGGGGTGCTGGTGTCCGGCCTCGACCTCCAGGTGGGGCCGGGCTCCTTCAAGCCGGTCGAAATGGAAGACCCCCGGCAGCATCAGATGCACCCCGAGCGTTACGAGATCACTCCCCGCCTGGCGGGTCTCATCGAGCTGGTGCGGGAACAGGGAGGCCGGGTCTGGGCGGTGGGGACCACCGTCGTTCGCGCCCTGGAGAGCGCGGCCGGTGAGGACGGCACGGTCCGGGCGGGTGCGGGGGAGACCAGGCTCATGATCGCGCCGGGCTACCGGTTCCGCGCGGTGGACCGGCTGATCACCAATTTTCACCTGCCTCGCTCGACTCTGCTGATGCTGGTGAGCGCCTTCGCCGGACACGGGCTCACCATGGCGGCCTACCGCCATGCGGTGAGCCGGCGCTACCGGTTCTATTCCTACGGCGACGCCATGGTGATCGTTTGATGGGCTATCCCGCTATCCGCTATCGGCTATCCGTTATCCGCTATCCGACCGATGGCGGATAGCCGATAGCGGATAGCGCGCCAGCCATGTTCACCTTCCAGGTCCACGCCACCGCCGGCGCCGCGCGCGCGGGGACCCTCAGCCTGCCCCACGGCCGGGTAGAGACGCCTGCCTTCATGCCGGTCGGCACTCATGGCGTGGTGCGCGGGCTCAGCTCGGCCGACGTCCGCCGCACCGGGGCCGGGATCGTCCTCGGCAACACCTATCATCTCCATCTCCGGCCCGGCGAGGCGGTGGTGCGGGACATGGGCGGACTGCACCGGTTCACCGGCTGGGACCTGCCGATGCTCACCGACAGCGGTGGGTTCCAGGTGTTCAGCCTGGAGCAGCTCAGGACCATCAGCGAGGAGGGCGTCGAGTTTCGAAGCCACATCGACGGCACCTGGCGCCGGCTCACGCCCGAGCGCGCCACCGAAATCCAGTGGGACCTCGGCGCCGATGTCGCGATGGCGTTCGATCACGTGGTCCCCGGCGGCGCGCCGCTGGAGTTGGCCGAGGAGGGGATGGAGCGGACGCTCAGGTGGCTGGAACGATGCCGTGATGCCCACCTGAAGCTCCAGGAGGCGGCGGCACGGCGGAACGGCGGAACGGCGGACGATGCGCCTTCCCGCCAGACTCTCTGGCCCATCATCCAGGGGGGCACCTACGACGACCTCCGGCTCCGCTCGCTGGCCGGCACGCTGGAGCGGGGGCCCTGGGCCGGAATCGCCATCGGGGGCCTCTCGGTGGGCGAGCCCAAGCCGGTGATGCACCGCATCCTCGAGCTGCTCGAGCCCGCCCTGCCCCCGGAGGTCCCCCGTTATCTTATGGGGGTCGGTTTTCCGGCCGATCTGCTGGAGGGCATCGCCCGCGGGGTGGACCTGTTCGACTGCGTAGCCGCCACCCGCAACGGCCGCCACGGCACCGCCTGGCTCCCGACCGGACGGATCAACGTCCGGGGGGCCGGCCTCAAGGGCTCCACCGCGCCGCTCGACCCGGAGTGCGACTGCGAGACCTGCACCACGGTCTCGCGCGGCTACCTCCGCCACCTCTTCGTGGTGGAGGACATGCTGGGTCTCCGGCTGGTGTCGATCCACAACGTCCGCTTTCTCGTCCGGCTGGGCGAGCAGGCGCGGGCGCGCATTCTGGACGGCAGCTTCGACCGGTGGCGGCGGGAATGGCTGGAGCGCCACCGGCAACCGGCCGCCGACTTGTGAACGTTCACCAGGGAGTCTCATGCTCCAGGCCCAGACCGGCAGCGGCTTCGGCATCCTTCTGCTCCAGATGGCGGCCATCGGCCTCGTCTTCTATTTCCTCATCCTCCGGCCGTCGAGCCAGGCGAGGAAGAAGCACGCCGAGCTGCTCACCAACCTGAAGAAGGGCGACGAGGTCATGACCAGTGGCGGCATCATCGGCAAGGTGCGCGACATCAAGGAGGTCGAGGCCGACGGGGTGAAGGAGGTGCGGGTCACCCTCGAGTCGGGCACGGCCTCGGTAGTGGTGGAGCGGAGCCGGATCGTGCGCATCGGCGGCGCGCTCGCCCCCGGAGCGGCCCAGCGATGAGCCTGCGGTCGCTGCACCTGCTGGGGAGCCCGGTGCTGCGGCAGCGGAGCGCCGAGGTCGGGGAGGTGGACGACGAGGTTCGCCGGCTGGTGGACGACATGTTCGAGACCATGGACGCGGCCCGCGGCGTCGGGCTCGCCGCCAACCAGATCGGGATCGCCCGCCGGGTGGCCGTGGTGGACGCCGATGGCGACCGGTTCGCCATGATCGACCCGGTCATCCTCGAGGCCGAAGGGTCGGCGACCGCGGAAGAAGGATGTCTCTCGATCCCCGAGACCTACGGCGACGTGACCCGTCCCGAGCGGGTGCTGCTCGAGGCGTTCGATCGTGACGGCACCCGCTATCGCCGGGAGGCCACCGGGCTCAAGGCCCGCGCCATCCAGCACGAGATCGACCATCTGGACGGCATTCTCTTCCTCGACCACCTGAGCCTGATGCGGCGGCAGATGCTGCTGGCGAAGTGGCGGCGGGAGCACAAGGACGACACCAGCTACCTGCGAGAGGTCCAGCCGGCGGGCGAACGGGTGGAGTGATGCGGGTCGTCTTCTTCGGGACGCCGCACTTCGCGGTGGCGTCCCTCCGCGCTCTGCTCCGCGAGCGCATCACCGTCGCCGGCGTGGTCACCCAGCCGGACAAGCCGCAGGGCCGCTCCCGCTCCACTCTGGTCCCCCCGCCGGTCAAGGTCGTCGCCCTGGCCGACGGGCTCCCGGTGCTCCAGCCGGCCCGGCCGGTGGGCGATCTCTTCCTCGCCGCACTGCACCGCCTGGAGCCCGACCTCGGGGTCGTGGTCGCCTACGGCCACATCCTCCGGCGGCAGGTGCTCGAGCTGCCTCCCCGGGGCATGATCAACGTGCACGCCTCGCTCCTGCCTCGGTTCCGCGGCGCCGCCCCGATCCAGCACGCCATCCTGGCCGGTGACCGGGAGACCGGCGTCTCGATCATGCGGATGGAGGAGGGGATGGACACCGGGCCGGTGCTGCACCGGGTCAGCACGCCGATCGCGGACGACGAGACCGGCGGCACTCTCACCGGCCGTCTGGCCGAGCTGGGCGCCACGGCGCTGGTGGAGACGGTGTCGCTCATCGCGGCCGGCCTGGAGCGCGCCCAGCCGCAGGACGACTCGCTGGCCACCTACGCGCCCAAGATCGACCGGGACACGGCCCGGCTGGACTGGGCCAACGACGCGCCGAGGCTCGAGCGCCAGGTCCGCGCCTTCGATCCGGTCCCCGGCGCGTGGACCGCGCTGGCCGACACGCCGGTCAAGCTTTTCGGCGCTACCCCCGCCGTGGGCGCGGGCGAGCCCGGCACGATCATCACCGCTACCGACCGGCTGGTCGTCGCCTGCGGCACCGGAGCGATCGCAGTGCGGGAGGTCCAGCCCGCGGGCAAGACCCGGATTCCGGTGGCCGACTGGGTTCGAGGCCGCGGCGTCGCCGCGGGGCGGCGGTTCGAATGAGACCGCTGCCCCGGCTCCACGCGATCACCGATGCCTCCGTGCTTGCCCTGCCCGACCTCGGCGTCCGTGCCGCCGCCATCGCGGCCGCGGGGCCCGCCGTGGCGCTGCATGCGCGGGACCGCACAGCCGCCGGTGCGGCCCTGGCCCGGGTGGCGCAGCGCTTCCTCGCCCTGGCCCGCCCGCCCGAGGCCGCGGTGTTCGTGAACGCCCGTCCCGACGTGGCCGGGGCGGTGGGCGCCCAGGGGGTCCAGCTCGGGGGCGCCGACCTCACGCCCGACGACGCGCGCGCGAGCTTTCCCGTCGGATGGATCGGGCGGTCGATACATTCCCCCAAGGAGGCCGACGCCGCCGCGCGGGAAGGGGCGGATTTCCTTTTGGCTGGCGGCATCTATGCCAGCGCGTCGCACCCGGACCGGACTCCGGCCGGGCTGGCGCTGGTGCGGGAGGCCGCGCGGCTGGGCCTGCCGGTCATCGCCGTCGGAGGACTCGACGCCGCCCGCGCGGCGGAAGCCCGCGATGCGGGCGCCTACGGGGCTGCCGCCATCAGCGCGCTCTGGCGCGCCGCCGACCCCGCCGCCGCCGCGCTCGCGATGCTGGCGCCGTGGCTGGAGGACGCATGACCGACCTGAACATCACCGTGAACGGCGAGCCTCACCGGATCGCCCGGCCGGCGACCCTGCTCGACCTGCTGTCGGACCTGGATCTCGACCCCCGGGCGGTGGTGGTGGAGCTGAACCGGGAGATCGTGCGCCGCCCGCAGCTGGGCGAGACCTCTCTCGCGGCGGGGGACGCGGTCGAGCTGGTGCATTTCGTCGGTGGGGGCTGAGCCGGGCGAGGGCCTGTTATCTTCGGGGAAGAGACACCCAGGATCGGAGTCAGGATGACCGCGACACTGCCCACCCCGGATACCGCGCTGGACACCCCCCTTACCGTGGGCGGCCGGGAGTTCCGCTCCCGCCTGATGGTGGGCACCGGGAAGTACCGGGACAACGCGGAGATGGTGCGCGCGATCGAGGCCTCGGGGGCGGAGATCGTCACCGTGGCGGTGCGCCGGGTGGACCTCGACCGGCGCAAGGAGGAGAGCATCCTCCACCACCTGAGCCCCGAGCGGTTCCTCCTCCTCGCCAACACGGCCGGCTGCTACACCGCCGACGAGGCCGTTCGCTACGCGCGGCTCGCCCGCGAAGCGGGGTTCAACCAGTTCGTGAAGCTCGAGGTGATCGGCGACCGGGAGACCCTGCTGCCCGACACCGAGGGATTGCTCCAGGCAGCCAGCACGCTGGTGCGCGAGGGCTTCACCGTACTGGCGTACACCAACGACGACCTGGTGACCGCGCTCCGGCTGGAGGAGGCCGGATGCGCCGCGGTGATGCCGCTCGCCTCGCCGATCGGCAGCGGCCTGGGCCTACTCAATCCGTACGGGATTCGCACGATCAAGCGCCGGCTCTCGGTACCGGTGATCGTGGACGCTGGAGTGGGAACCGCGTCCGACGCCTGCCTGACCATGGAGCAGGGCGTGGACGGGATCCTGATGAACACCGCGCTGGCCGAGGCCAAGGACCCGGTAGCGATGGCGTGGGCGATGCGATGGGCGGTGGATGCCGGCCGCGCCGCCTACCTGGCAGGCCGGATGCCGCGGCGGGAGGTTGCCGTGCCTTCCAGCCCGGTGAAGGGCATGCTCGGCTGAGTGGACCGGGGATGGATACAATGGTCACCACGGAGCCACGGAGGACACGGAGGTCCGCGGAGGACGACGATGGTGAACGGCACACCTATGAAGTCCTTCTTCCGTGCCTCCGCCGTGTCCTCCGTGTCTTCCTGGTGAACACCCGCCGGTGATGCCGGTCGAATCGGGAGGCCTGGCGCCAAGGCGAGCGGCGCTGGAGGTGCTGGCGCAAGTCCGCCGGGGTCGGCCGTTCGAGCAGGCGCTGGACCGGGCCCTGAAACCGCTCCCCGCCGCCGACCGGAGACTGGCGCACGAGCTGGCCGCCGGGGTACTGCGGCGGCAGGCCGCGCTGGACGATCGCCTCGCCCCCCTGGTGCCCAGGGGGTGGGACCGGGTGCCCCGCCCGCTCCAGGACCTGCTCCGGCTGGGCGCGTTCCAGCTCACCGCGCTCGACCGGGTGCCGGCCCACGCCGCGGTGGATACCAGCGTCTCGCTGGCCATGGAATCGGGCGGCACCCGAGTCGGCGGTTTCGTGAACGCGGTGCTCCGCCGACTCGACCGCGAGCCCCCCGGGGCGCCGCCCGAGCCGGAGTCGCCGGCGGCGCAACTGGCCCGGGCCCACTCGCATCCCCTCTGGCTGGTGGGCCGCTGGCTGGCGCGCTTCGGGCCGGAGCAGACCGAGCGGCTGCTGGAATGGAACGATCAGCGGCCTCGGCTGGTGCTCCAACCGGCGCGGGAGCCGCTGGAGGAGCTGGAGCGGCGCTGGCGCGAGGCGGGGATCGAGGTCCGGCCGGCCCCGTTCGGCGCCGGGCTGGTGACCAATCGCCGCCGCCCCGAGGACCTGCCGGGGTACGCCGAGGGCGGGTTCATTGTGCAGGACCCGGCCCAGGCGCTGCTCGCCGAATTCGCCCAGCTCCCGCCCGGCGTCACCCTCTACGACGCGAGCGCGGCACCGGGTGGCAAGGCGATCGCGCTGGGCCGGCGCGCGGAGAGGGTGGTGGCAGGCGACGTCAGCCGCCCGCGGGTCCGGCGGCTCGCGGCCAACCTCCGGCGGGCCGGCAGCGGACGGGAGTATGCCGTGGTGGCCGATGCCCGACGCGCGCCGCTCCGGCCGGTGGGTGCCGTTCTGCTCGATGCTCCCTGCCTCGGCACCGGCAGCTTCGCCCGGCACCCCGATGCCCGCTGGCGGGTCACGCCGGAGGCGCTGGCGAAGCTCGCGGCGCTCCAGGCCGAGTTGCTGGTGCGGACGGCGGAGCTGGTGGAGCCCGGCGGGCTCCTGCTCTACTCCACCTGCTCCCTCGAGCCGGAGGAGAACGAGCGACGGGTCGAGCGCTTCCTGGCGGCGCACCCCGGGTTCCGGCGGGACCCGCCTCGGGAGTTCCCGGGCGAGCTGCTCTCGAAGGAGGGAGATCTGACGATCCTGCCGCAGCGTCACGGAATGGACGGCGCCTACGCGGCCCGGCTCCGCCGGGGATGAGGACCCGCCGCCACACGTCGGGTGGGCTGGGGATCTCCTTCGGCTGGACGAAGGGGTCGCCCTGGCGGCGCTTCGCCCGGGACCTCGGCCTGATCGCGCTCACCGCGCTGGTGGGCTACGTGGTGTCGGCGCTCTGGGTAGCGCCCGACGCCGTGCTGGCATCGGAGCACTCGGTGCCACGGGTGCTGGAGCTCCCGGCCGAGAAGGCCAAGGCCGAGCTGACCGGCCTGGGATTCAGGGTGAGGGTGGAGGGACAGCGGCCCGGCTCCGACCTGCCCCGCGGCACCGTCGTCTGGCAGGACCCGCCTCCCGAGATGGTGCTGCCGCCGGGGTCCACCGTGCAGCTCACCCTGAGCGACGGGCCCGCGCCGGTCACCATCCCGGACGTGATCGGGCTCTCGCTGCCGTACGCGGAGAAGATCCTCCAGGCGGCAGGGATCAAGGTGGGCGGTGTGGACACGGTCCGGGCCTCGCCCGAGGCGGGCGTCGTGATGGCGGTGCGTCCCCCGCCCGGCAACGGCCGGCCCCGGGGCTCCTCGGTGGATCTTCTGGTGAGCGGCGGAGAAGGAGGAGGGCAGTGAGCGTGCGGATCGCCCCCAGCGTGCTGAGCGCCGACCTCGACCGGCTGCGGGAGCAGGTGGAGCAGGTGATCGAGGGCGGAGCCGAGTGGCTCCACGTGGACGTGATGGATGGACAGTTCGTGCCCAATCTCACCTTCGGCGCCCCCATGATCCGCGCCCTGCGCCGGATCACCGACCGGCCGATCGATGTCCATCTCATGGTGCTGCACCCGGAGCACTACATCGCGGAGTACGCCGACGCCGGGGCCAACGTCTTCACCTTCCACCCCGAGGCGACGGTGCACGCGCAGCGGCACCTCGCGCTGGTGCGGGACCGGGGCATGCTCGCGGGCCTGGCACTCAACCCGTCCACGCCGGTCGGATGGCTGGAGGAAGTGATGGACGATCTCGATCTGGTGCTGGTGATGACGGTGAACCCGGGATACGGCGGCCAGTCGTACATCCCGGCCAGCACCGACAAGATCCGCCGGGTGCGAGGCCTGCTCGACCGGACCGGCTCCCGCGCCGCGCTGGAGGTGGACGGGGGGATCACCCAGGACACCATCGCCGAGACCTGGTCGGCGGGCGCAGATACCTTCGTGGCCGGCACCGCGGTGTTCGGCGCACCCGACCCCGCCCGGGCGGTCCGCGATCTCAAGCGGCGCTGCGCCGTGCTGGCCTGAGGAGAGCATGTCGAAGCAGTGGCTGGTGGTATTGATCGTGCTGATGGGGCTGGGGATCGGTGCTTTCGCCATCACCGAGTTCGGCCCCGACGTCGGCCGGATCGAGGTGGGCGCGCAGGCGCCCAACTTCCGCGCCATCGACCTGGGCACCGGCGACTCGGTATCGCTCCGCGAGCGCTACGCCGGCAAGGTGACCCTGGTGAACATCTGGGCCACCTGGTGCGTGCCCTGCAAGATCGAGATGCCCTCGATGGAGAAGCTCTACACCCGCTCCGCCCCTCGCGGGTTCGCCATCGCGGCGGTGAGCATCGACGAAGGAGACCCGGAGGACGTTCGCGCGTTCGCCCGGGACCTGGGACTCAGCTTCGATATCCTGCAGGACCGCAGCAGCAGGATCCAGCAGGTCTATCAGACCACCGGCGTCCCGGAGAGCTTCCTGCTGGACCGCAAGGGCGTCCTGGTCAAGCGGGTGATCGGCGCGCACGACTGGGACTCGCCGGCCAACCGGGCGCTGATCGATCGCCTGCTCGAGGAGCCGGAGCGGTAGGGTGACCCTCCGCGGTGCGCTGACCACCGACCTGCCCCTCAAGCTCACCTCGCTCGTGCTCTCCGTCTTCCTCTGGTTTCTGGCAGCGGGCGAGGAGCCGGTCAGCACGCTCGCCACGGTGGACCTGAGCGTGCGACCGCCGGCGGGCCGGACCATGCTCCACCCGCCCGCGCCGGTCCGCGCCCTCGTGGTGGGTCCCCGGCGCGAGCTGCTCAAGCTGGCGGCCTCGCCGCTCCGGGCGAGCCGGGTATTGCCGGACACGGCGGGCGACGAGGTCAGCCTCGATCTCTCTCCGGGCGACGTGGAGCTTCCCCGTGGAGTCAACGACCACGTTCAGGACATTCAGCCCCACTCCATCACCATCGACCTCGATGCCACGTCCCAGCGGGTGGTGCCGGTCCATCCCGTGGTGCGGATGCACGACGAGGCCGGCTTCACCCCCGGACGGATCACCGTGGTGCCCGGTACGGTCCGGCTCTTCGGCCCGGATGCGCGGATCCGCCGGCTGGACTCGGTCCGCACCGAGCCCCTGGAGGTGGACGGGGCGGAAGGCCCGGTAGAACTATCGCTGGCGCTGGACACCACCGGTCTCGGCCCGGCGGTCAGGATCCTCCCCCCCAGGGTCATCGTCTGGGTGGACGTGGAGGCGATGCGGGAGCGGGTGTTCAGCGGGGTTCCGGTGCGACTCGCCAGCGCCGGCGCCGGTGCGCTGGCGCCCGTGCTGGACAGCGTCACGGTCCGGGTGCGCGGACGCGCCGCCCGGCTCGACGCGCTGGATCCCGACAGCGTGCTAGTCCTGGCCGAGTGGCGCGGGCGGACCGCACCACCGCGGGTGGCGCTTCGGGTCGTGCTTCCGCCGGGGGTGAGCGGACAGGCAGAGCCCGACAGCCTGGACCTGGTGCCCCGGAGGCCCCGTGGCTGAGTGGATCCTGGGGATCGAGACCTCGTGCGACGAGACCTCGGCGGCCGTCCTCCGGCGGGAGGGCGGCCGGCCGGAGCTCGCGGGCCTGGTGATCCTCTCCCAGGACGTACACCGGGTGTTCGGCGGCGTAGTGCCGGAGCTGGCCAGCCGGGCCCACGTCCGGGCGATCGGGTCGGTGGTGCAGCGCGCCCTGGCCGACGCGGGGATCGGGCTGTCCCAGCTCGACGGCATCGCGGTGACCGCGGGGCCCGGGCTGGTGGGCGCGCTCCTGGTAGGCGTGATGTACGGCAAGACCCTCGCATTCAGCGCCGACCGGCCGCTCATCGGGGTGAACCACATGGAGGGGCACCTGTTCGCCCCGACGCTCGAGGATGCCGCTCTGGCGCCGCCCTTCGTGGCCCTGCTGGTTAGCGGCGGGCACACCATGCTGCTCGACGTGCCAGCGTGGGGCAGCTACCGCCTGCTGGGGCAGACGCTGGACGATGCCGCCGGCGAGGCCTTCGACAAGGTCGCCAAGCTGCTGGGCCTGGGGTACCCGGGCGGACCGGTGGTGGAGCGGCTGGCCCGGAAAGGCGACCCGAGCCGCTACGCCTTTCCCCGACCGATGCTCCAGGAGCTGGAGCGCGACGGGCCCAACCGCTACGCGTTCTCCTTCAGCGGCCTCAAGACCGCGGTGCTCCGCGCGGCCCGCGCCGGCGGTGAGGAGCCCAACGCAGCCGACCTGGCCCGCGGCTTCCAGGATGCGGCCATCGACGTGCTCACGGCCAAGACCGCGCACGCGGTGGAGGCGCTGGGGTACTCCACTGCGATGATCGGCGGCGGGGTCGCCTGCAACCGGACGCTGGTGGGCCGCATGGCCGACCGGCTGGCGGGCCGGGCCCGCGTCAGCGTAGCTTCCCCCCGGCTCAATACTGACAACGCGGCGATGATCGCCGCAGCGGGCGCCTGGCGGCTGGCCCGGGGCGAGCGAAGCGGCTGGGAGCTGGAGCCGCGCGACGACCTGCCGATGCCCGGCCTGGTGCCTTCTCCTGCCCACACCGGACCCGGTACATGACCGCCCAACCGTTGACCATCGAACCGCTGCAGATCCGCCTCCCGTTCTGGCCCCACGAGTTCACCGGCTACGGGATCATGATGGTGGTCGCCTTCCTCATGGGAGGGTGGCTCATCGCCAGGGAGCTTCGCCGGCGGGGACTCAACGAGGACTACAGCGGCGAACTCGTGATCGCCGCCATGCTCGGCGGCGTCGTGGGCGCCAAGCTCTGGTACGTGGCGCTCACCGGGCATTCCCTGTTCGAGCGGGGCGGGTTCGTCTGGTATGGCGGCTTCATCTTCGGCACCCTGGCCGTCATCCTGGGCGGCTGGCGGCTCAGAGTGCCGCTCCGCTGGACCATGCAGCTCGCCGCCCCTGCGCTGGCCGCCGCCTACGCGCTCGGCAGGGTGGGCTGCTTCTTGATCAACGACGACTACGGCCGCCCCACCACGGTCCCGTGGGCGATGCGGTTTCCCCAGGGTGCGCCGCCCTCCACCGCCGGAAACATGCAGACTCTGTTCGGCATTCCGGTCCCCCCGGGCACCAGCCCCGACACGGTGCTGGCGGTACACCCGACCCAGCTCTACGAGACAGTGCTCATGCTGGGTGCGTTCATGGTGCTCTGGCGGCTGCGTGACAACGGGCGGCCGGTCGGCTGGCTGTTCGGGCTCTACCTGGTGTTCGCGGGGATCGAGCGGTTCCTGATCGAGATCCTGCGGGCCAAGGACGATCGGCTCCTTGGGCCGTTCACGCTGGCCCAGGTCACCAGCGTGATTCTGGTTGCGGTCGGTGCGTGGCTCCTGACCCGGTGGTCGGAGGGGCCGAGCCCGGAGCCAGGCAGCTACCTCGTAGGCGCCAGGCAGACGGCGTAGTCAAGCTTTTTGACAGTTCCGCAACTCATTGGTATCAGCGGATTTGCGAACAAGTGCCCGATTGGTGTCACGACCCTGGTCGAGTGATGGCGCTTCGAGCCGGGGAGTGCCACAGGCTAAGCCATTGTACGATAGATGGATAGCGATCCACGCGGGCTGGCACCGCCCTTGCCACTAGAGAGGCCGGGAAGTCGAACCGACTTCACGCGAAAAGTGGTAGGTCGAAGAAGGGTGGAACGGGCACTTCGGCCCGCTTCCGTATACTCAGGGGGCGATCTACCACCTCTCTACGCAAACGGCCCGCCGAAATCGGCGGGCCGTTTGCATGTCACCCCGCGAGCAGGTCCCGATCCGCCAGCACCAATCCATCGGGGTCGGCCCAGAGGTACTGGCCCGGCTTCACCGTCACTCCGGCGATTGTGACCGCCACGCCGCGATCACCCTCGCCGGCCTTGGCGCTCCGCCGTGGGCTGGCCGCCAGCGCCTTGACCCCCACCCGCTGGGCGGCGAGCTCGGCCACGTCGCGCACCGCGCCGTAGACCACGATTCCGCTCCAGCCGTTCCGGGCCGCGAGGGCAGCCAGATTGCCGCCCACCAGCGCGGTGCGGAGCGAGCCCCCGCCGTCCACCACCAGCACCCGTCCCCGTCCCGCAGTCTCCAGCGTCGCCCGCACCAGGGCGTTGTCCTCCAGCACCCGGAGCGTCTCCACCTCTCCCGAGAAGGTCAGCGTTCCGCCGAAGTCGCGGAAGACCGGTTCGGCGACCCGGACCAGGCCGCCGAACCGATCACACAGATCGGGAGTGGTGAGTGTCCTGGACATGCTGGCGCATCCGCTCCACCTCGGCCCGGAGCTCCGCCAGGTCGGCCTCCATCCGCTCCAGCGAGCGGGCCAGCTCCTGGCGCTCGGAGGGACTCAGTGGCCTGGCCGAGAGCGATCGCGACGGGGCCTGGGCCGGAGCCGGCGCCGCGGCCCGGGCGCGCCGGGGCTCGAGCATGAAGGTCCAGGTCAGCGCGACCAGGGCCAGCACGACCAGCAGCCCCTGCGCCGCCAGCGACTCCGCCGTGGGATAGATGCCCAGGGCGGGCAGCCGGGGCGCCCAGGGAAGCACGGTCGTGGTGACCAGGCTCCCCTCCTGCAGCTCCGCGATTCCCTTCCCCGCGAAGACGAAGGCCATGTAGTAGAGGAACGCGCTGGTGATCCCGAAGAAGGGCTTGAGCGGCAGCCGCACTCCGAAGCGATGGATGGCGATGTACACGCCCACCAGGATCACCCCGCCCACCAACATGCCGGCGAGCACCGGCAGGGTTCCGCTGGCGGTCCCGCTGGAGACGAAGAGCGCCTTGTAGAAGAGCACCGTCTCGAAGCCCTCGCGATAGACCGCCAGGAACGCGGCACCGGCGAGCGCGAGAGCGGAGCCGCTGGTAAGGGCGTTGTGCACCTTGCTCTTGACGAACTGGTTCCACTTCACCACTTCCATCTTGGAGAGGAGCCAGTAGCTCACGTAGAAAAGCACCACCGTCGCCAGCACCATCGTGGCGCCCTCGAGCGCCTCCCGGTGAGCGGGGGAGAGGTGGAACACCGTCTCCAGAGCCAGCGCGGTGAGCAGGCTCGCGACTACTGCGGCGCCGACGCCGAGATTGATGTCGCGCCGGCGGTCGGACGCGCCCATCTTGAGCAGGAATGTCATCAGCGCGCCGACGATCAGGATCGCCTCGAGACCTTCGCGCAGCATGATGACGAACGACTGGACGAACAGGTTGGGGAGCGAGAGCCCGTCGCTCAGCGTCCGCTCAGCCCGCTCCAGCCCGGCCGCCAGGCGCTCGCGAGCCCCGGCCAGCTCGGCAGGCTTTCCGCCCGCTCCCGCGTGGGTGCGAAAGGCGGAGAAGTCCGCCTCCAGGTCCCCGGCGAGAGCGGGATTCCGGGCCCGGATCTCCCGCTCCACCTGCTCGAACGTCATGTAGGCGTCGAGCGCCTTCGGTCCGGCGGCCGCGTCCCCGCTGCGGGCCATCGCGTAGGATGACTCGAGCTGGGCCCGGACCTCGTCGAACACCTTGCCCGCGGCGATGTCGGGCCCCTGCGCTGCCGCCGAGCGCACCGCCGCCACCCCCGCCAGCGCGCGGCCGGAGCTGTCGCCCGGCATTCCGAGGGCGGACAGGAGCTCAAGATCGGACATCCGGCCGGTGGTGGCGAAGTCGCGCAGCGAGTCGGGAACATCGCCGGCCGCCGCGTGCGCCGGGAGGCGGAGAGTCGAGGCGTAGAGCGCGACGGCCCAGCGGTCCTCCGCCGGCAACCGGGACTCGAAGGGCGGCATCGCGGTTCCGACCGTGCCGATGCTGATCCGCCGGTAGTAGTCGAGGGGTGACTGGTCCTTCAGGTTGGTCCAGTCGGAAAGGTCGGGCGGCTTGGGCTCCAATTGCGCGGCCAGCTCACCGTCGCCGGCGCCGGTGGCGCCATGACAACCGGCGCAGCTTTCCCGGTAGATTTCGGCGCCGCGGGCGAACGAGGGTGCCCGGCGCGGCATCTGGTCGAGCGCCACGCCGTAACGGGTGGCCAGGGCCGAGGTGAAGCGCCCGACCCGCGCGTCGAGCGTGTCCGGAGCGGCGAGATCGGCCACCAGCCGAAGCAGCGAGTCGATCGAGACCGCGGGATCGGGTCCGCCCTGGCGGGGCAAGGCGGCGGCGGTGCGGCGGGCCTCTTCGAGAAACATCCGCGCTTCATCCACCTCGGCCTGGGCGACGATGCGGCCCCGGTCCATGCCCAGGCGGTACTCTTGGGCAGCGAGCTGGGCGGTGGCCGCCACCCGGCGGACGTCGCGGCCGGGATCCGGTGCGGGAGGTTGCTGCGCCTGGGGGAGCGCGGCAGTGGACAGGAGAAGGTTGATGGCCGCGCCGATGAGAATCATTTTCATCCGATTTGGGAAAAGCTCCGCCTAAACTAGAGTGCGCCAGTCG
>Ga0210102_1000070_pt1 | contig 28887 bp, 35 predicted proteins | sample RushOxbow_ThreeS_4_FD_185563 | JGI IMG/M metagenome (GOLD analysis project Ga0210102, IMG submission 185563) | Wetland microbial communities from San Francisco Bay, California, USA, that impact long-term carbon sequestration -... | ecosystem: Environmental > Aquatic > Marine > Wetlands ...
GCAGGCGGCGCAGATCGCCGAATGGAACGCGCGCCTCGAGACGCGCGTCACCGAGCAGGTCGCGCAGATCGGGCAGATGTCGAAGCTCACGCGCTTTCTCTCGCCCAAGGTGAGCGACCTGATCATGTCGGGCGACGCGGACGATCCGCTCAAGACGCGACGCCGGGAGATCACGGTCGTGTTTGTCGATCTGCGCGGCTTCACCGGATTCACCGAGACCGCGGAGCCGGAGGAGGTGATGAGCGTGCTGCGCGAGTACCACGCAGAGCTCGGCCGCGAGATCATGGAGTTCGACGGCACGATCGAGCACTTTGCCGGCGACGGGGTGATGATCCTGTTCAACGCGCCGCTGCCGGTCGAGGACCACGAATTGCGCGCGATCCGCATGGCGCTGCGCATGCGCGAGGCGATCGCGACGCTCGCGCAAGGCTGGAAAAAGCACGGCTATGCGCTCGGCTTCGGCGTCGGGATCGCCGGTGGCTACGCGACGATCGGCACGATCGGCTTCGAGGGCCGCTTCGACTACGGCGCGATCGGCACGGTCACCAATCTCGCCGCGCGCCTGTGCGGCGAGGCTGCCGACGGGCAGATCCTCGTCTCGCCGCGCATCTTCACCAAGACCGAGACGCTGATCGACGCATCACCGGTCGGCGAGCTGACGCTGAAGGGCTTTCAGCGCCCGGTCGCTGCCTACAACGTGCTCGGGCTGCGGCCGGACTGACAGACCGGCTGCAGCGTGCGGCTGGGTCGCTCCTAGCCGGAGCGTTGCCGCAAGTGACGACTAGATTGCGGCCTTTCTTGCAAAGGCGGAGCCGGACTTGCATCGGTGCACCTCGATGCTCTGCCACACCTTGCCGGTGACATACGGCTCGACCTCAAGCCATGCATCCAGTTGCGCCCGCGATGGAAAATCGCAGACGAGTGACGTGCCAATCATCTTGTCGCTATCGTCGAGAATTGCAGTGCCGTAAAGGAAATTGCCATCAGCGGTGAGTTTCTTTACCAATTCCAGATGGGCAGGGCGGGCTGCTAGCCTGCGCTCTGTCGCGCGGTCATCCTTGCCGTCATAGGCGATTACCAGGAATTCCATTTTAACCTCCTCGTTGGATGACGGAATTTGTGCGGTCCACGTCCTATTGGTGCAGTCTATGCGCGTAGGACTGCCTTGGGTCGATCGGACCCCACCAGGGCTGACCCTTGCGGTCGATTGCAGTCGGTCAAAACATTTGTTGGCTGGCACGGCCAGGAGGGCGCGTGCCGCAGGTGGCCGATCAGCGCAATTCCGCACCAAGCGCCTCTGCCGCGGCGATCTCGGGTGCCGTGCGGTCGGCGAGCGACTCCACGCCCGCTCCAGCGAGTGCCTCGCGCGCCTGGTCGCGGCGGCCCCGCTCGGCATAGTGCCTGGCGAGCGAGATGCCCGCCCTCGATTGCAGCAGCGTGGCCTCCTGTCCGCGCGCGATGCGCAGCGCCGTCTGCAGGCTTCGCTCGGCCTCCTCCGCCGCGTCGCCGGCGCGCTCGCGCGCGGTAAGCTCGCCGCGGATGCGCCACAGCTCGGAGACGAAAATTCCGGTTTCCGGGTCGCTCATTTCGCCGTGCACGCGTGCGATGAGCGCCAGCGCGTCGCGCGCGCGGCCGGCGCAGGCCAGCGTGTCGGCCATCACCACGCTGGGCAACGATGCAAAAAAACCAAGCCCGTGCGTAGGCTCGAACGCGGGCTCCATCGCGCGCAGCCCGGCAGTCGGGTCCCCGCGCATCGCCTGCGTCGCGCCCAACCAGAATGTTCCGATTTCACGTTGAAGGGGCAAGTCGTATTTGGTCGCGTCCCGCACGAGATCTTCGGCCGATACCTGGCAAGCGTCCCGGTCGCGAGTGAAATACAACGCGCTGCAGGCCGCACTATGTGCCCATACGAGCGTCAACGGGTGCTGCAATCGGTCGGCGAGCGCAAGCGCGGCTTCGAGTTCGGGCTTGATCTTCGCGGTATCGCCCGAGACACCCAGGGCGAGCGCGCGGATGCACAAGGCGCAGACGCCCGGATCGTGTCCGGCAAACTTATAGGAAAGGCGATGGTGGCGCGCGGGGTCATATTGCCTCGCGCCGCGCTCGGCGTAAGCCAGCGCGTTGGCCGTCTGGCCCAAAAAGTAGGCCAGACCCCAGCGATGGTGCAGGGCCTCGAATTTGAGGTCTTCGTCACCGAGCTCCGCGCTGATCGCGAGCAGCTCGTCACCCCGGACCTCGGCCTTGTCGAATCGGCGGTTGCGCGCCGCGTTCAGGTATAGCCCCCAGGCGGCCTCGAAGAGCTGCGGGCCCGCGTCCACCTCCTTCGCGAGCCGATACGCCTTCTGGAACTCCGGCTCGACCTCGCTGCTTCCGGCGCCCTTCTGGTGGACGAGCGTGGCGGCGAGCGCGAGTTGCGCATCGAGCTTCCGGTGCGCGCGCAGACCCAGGTCTTCAATTCCTTCCGCCTCGCCCAGCGCGGCGCCGAGATCGGCAACCGCCTCCGCAAACGCCAGGCGTTGGCTGGCACGGTCCGCCCCCCGCAGCCAGAACTCGCAGGACTTCTCCGGTTCACCGGCTCGGCCGTAGTGATGCGCGATGACCGTGAGCTCGCCCTCGCTGCCCGTCGAGAGCGAAGACTCGAGCGCGCGCGCAATCTTCGCGTGCAGTGCCTGGCGGTGCCCGCGCGACAGGCTATCGTAGGCCGCCTCCTGGATGAGCGCATGCTTGAAGCTGTAGGCGGCTTCTTCGTCCTCGCCCGCGCCAAAGACCAGGCCGGATTCGCGCAGCCGCGCGAGGCCCGCCCGCAAGTCGCTTTCGCCCAGCTCGGCGATCGTCGCCAGCATGTCGTGCGGGAACTGACGCCCGATCACCGAAGCCACCTGCGCGATGTCTTTGGCGCCGCCCAGCCGGTCGAGCCGCGCCATCAGGGAATCCTGCAGCGTCAGCGGCACGGCGCCCGACCCCGGCGACTGCAGGGTCAGGACCGCCTTGGTCAGCTCCTCGACGTAGAGCGGCACGCCGTCGCTGCGATCGGTGATTTCGCGGATCAGCGTCTCGTCCATCCCAGCGCGGCTCGCAACGTGGCGCGCGAGTGCTGCACAGTGCTCGCGTCCGAGCGGCTTGCAGATCAGCGGTGTCGCGTGCGCATGTTGCGCCCAGGCGGTCTTCATTTCCGGGCGATGCGTGACGACCACCAGCGCCTGATCGCGCTGGATCCTGTCCAGCAGGCGCTCGATGAGTGCCTGCGTGCTCGGGTCGCTCCAGTGCAGGTCCTCCACGAGGAGCAGGACGGTGGCAGCTTCCAGCGGTGCCACGAGAAAGGCCTCAAGGACCTCGAACGTCGCGTTCTTGCGCTGCGCGGGTGTCATGTCGAGCTGTGACAGGGCTTCGTCCGCATGCAGCCCGAGCAGTTCGGCCATCAGCACGCTCGCCTCGCGCGAAGGCCGACCGATACGCTCGAGCATTCGGTCCAGGCGCGCGCGGTTCTCCCGGTCATCCAGGTCGCGCTTAAGGTCGAGCCGATGGCGCAGCAGCTGCACGAACGGGTAGAGCACGCTGTTGGCGTGATACGGTGAGCATTGCGCGCGCAGCAGACGGTGCGGTGCGTCGCGCACGCGCTCGGCGAGCGCCTCCAGCAGGCGCGACTTGCCCATCCCGGCCTCGCCTGAGAGCACGACCACGTGCCCGTTTCCGCGTGCGGCGCGCTGCCAGGCGTCGGTCAGGAATGCCAATTCGCGCTCGCGCCCGACGACCGGCGCTGCGACGGACGCGCGCGCGGCGATGAAGCGGGTCTCGACGGCGGCTGCCCCCAGCGCGCGCCACGCCGGGACCGGCGCCTGGAAGCCCTTCATCTCGTGCTCGCCGGCGTAGGTGTACTCGAAAAAATCGCTGGTGAGCCGGTGTGTCGAGGCGCCGGCCAGCACTTCGCCCGGGCGGGCGAGCGCCTGCAGGCGGGCCGCAAGGTTCGGCGTGTCACCGACCACCGTCTGCTCCCCTTCGGTGCCCGTACCGCCCGCGACCACGAGCCCGGTGGCGATTCCGACGCGGGAGGCGAGCGCCGTGCCGTCGGGGCGCCTGAGACGCGCAACGTCCGCGACGATCTCGAGCCCCGCACGCACCGCGCGCTCTGCTGCGTGCTCCTGCGCCCGCGGGTAGCCGAAGTAGGCAAGAACCCCATCGCCCAGGAACTGCGCGACATGACCGTCGTAGCGGCCGATCACTGCGGCGCAGGCCTCGCGGTATTCGCGCAGCAGGCGACGCATGTCCTCCGGGTCGAGTCGGCTGGCGAGCGCGGTCGAGTCGACCAGGTCGCTGAACAGCACCGTGACCTGGCGCCGCTCGACTTGTGCGGCGCCCGAGACGGCCGGCGCCGGCTGCGCTAGCTCGGCTGCCGATGCGTCGTTGGTCGAGCGCAGCACCGCTGCGGCGGCGATGAATTTTCGCCGGTGGCCGAGAGAAAACCCGAGCTTCTCGAGATCCTGATCCGTCAGCTCGGATGCGATCGCCAGATCGACGTCATGGGCGCGAAGAACCGCGTCGTACTTTTCGAGTGCAAGGCTTTGCAGCCAGCCGCTAAGGTCCGTCATGCGCGCGCGAGCCGATCAATCAATTCTCGCGTCCGCGCGTGCATGTCGGCCACCTTCGAGGCGAATGGTCGCTCAACTCTACGCCCTATGAATCGGGAAGGGGCACAATTCGATCCCGCTCGGCGCGGATCAATTTGGGGTCGTCGCGAACGACGGCTTGTCGTATCGAGCGGGTCTCGAGGTCGAGCTGCGACGGTGAAACCGTGCGCTTTTGGGGAACGCCGGCAAATCTCGTGGAACGAAACGGGTTGAAGGCACTCCCCTGCACGACCCGTAGGCCCTAGCCCGTCGGCGCGAACACCAGGAAGTACTGGTACGGCAGAAAATCGTGCGCCGCGACCCTGCGGTAGCCGGCCTGCGTCATCTCGGCTTCGACCTGGTCCGCTGCGATGCGCCCGGCAGGCGGCGGGCCGGTGGGCGAGTCGGGCTTGAAGTCGATGATCGCCACGCGCCCGCCTGGCCGCAGTGCCTTGCGCAGCTTCGCGAAATAGCCTGGGCGCGCTTCGATGTGGTGATAGGTGTCGACAATCAGCACCAGGTCGACCGGCTCTGGCAGCTTCGGATCGTCCGGCGCGGCGACATGCGCCGAGAGGTTGCCAAGTTCTTCCTTCTGCGCGCGCGCATTGAGATAGCGCGCCATGTCCGGCTCGAGGTCGGCACCGTAGACCTTCCCCTGCGGCACCGCGCGCGCGAGGCGCACCGCGAAGTATCCCGTTCCCGAGCCGATGTCGGCCACACGCGCGTCCGGCGCCAACGCGAGCGCGGCGACGACTTCGTCGGGCTTTTGCCACTTGGCGCGCGCCGGATCGTCGAACACCTGCGCCCAGCGCTCGGCGTCGCCGAAGTGCCGGTGCAGCGGCTGGCTGCCGTGTTGCGCGAGGGCGACGGAAGCGGTGAGCGCGGCAATGAGAAACAGAAGGCGTGTCATGGGGCGTTCCGTTGAGCGAAGAGGCGCGATCCTAACAGGCGCCAAGGCCCTCGACACGCAGGGGTTGACAGCCGGGCGGGCGCAGCCTGATACTAAACCTCATGGTTAAGTATTCGGAGGACGCGCTCGACACCGTGTTTTCCGCGCTCGCCGACCGCACGCGGCGCGGCGTGCTCGCCGCGCTCGCCGAGGGCGAGCGCCCGGTGACCGAGCTCGCCGCGGCGCACGCCATGTCGCTGCCGGGCTTCCTCAAGCACCTGCGCGTGCTCGAGGACGCCGGGCTGATCGCGCGCGAGAAGGAAGGGCGCGTGGTCAGCTGTGCGCTCTCGGCCAGGCCGATGAAGGCCGCCGCCGACTGGATGGCGCATTACGAAAAGTTCTGGCACGAGCGCCTGGACGCGCTCGCCCGGTATCTCACCCAGCAGGAGGAACTGCAGACATGGAAATCGCCAAGCTCGCCGAAAAGCCCTCGCTCACGCTCTCGCGCCGCTTCCCGGTCGCGCCGGAAAAAGTCTGGCGCGCATGGACCGAGCCGCAGGCGCTGAAGCAATGGTTCGGGCCGGGCGGCCCGCAGCCGGTGTCGCTCGCCGAGCTCGACGTTCGCGCGGGCGGGCGGTTTCGCATCGCCTTTGGCGGCCCGAACGGGGACGAGCATCTGTGCGCCGGGGTCTACCGCGAGGTCATTCCGAACAGGAAGCTCGTGTTCACCTGGACCTGGCCGCGCAGCACCCCGGAGCGTGAATCGGTGGTGACTGTCGAACTGCGCAAGGTCCCGGAAGGCACCGAGCTCGTCTTCCGCCACGAGCAGCTGTTCGACGAGGCCGTGCGCGACAACCATGGCAAGGGCTGGAGCGAGACTTTCGTCAAGCTCGAGCGTTTCTTGATCAATAGCCAGTAGGAAAGGACATCGCATGGCCTACGTCGACGGCTTCGTGCTGCCGGTACCCAAGAGGAACTTCGACGCCTATCGCCGCATCGCGCGCAAGGCGGGCAGGATCTGGCGCGAGCACGGTGCGCTCGCCTATGTCGAGTGCATGGCGGACGACGTCAAGCCGGGCAAGCGCACCTCGTTTCCGCGGAGCGTGAAGCTCAAGCCCGGCGAGGCGGTCTGGTTCTCCTGGATCGTCTACAAGTCGCGCCGGCATCGCGACAGCGTGCTGAAGAAGGTGATGAGCGACAAGCGCCTCAAGCCGATGATGAACCCGCAGGCGATGCCCTTCGACGCCAAGCGCATGTTCTGGGGTGGGTTCAAGGTGATGGTGGACCTGTGAAGCCGTTTGAAATCGAGCGTCTGCTGGACGCGCCGCGCGAGAAGGTATGGCGCGCATGGACCGAGGTCGAGCACCTCGGGCACTGGTGGGGACCCAAGGGATTCATCGTCAGCCACTGCACGCTGGATCTGCGCCCGGGCGGGATGATGCACTACTGCCTGCGCTCGCCCGACGGCCACGATATCTGGGGCCGCTTCGTCTACCGCGAGATCCTGAAGCCCGAAAAGCTCGTCTGGGTGAACTCGTTCTCGGACGCGAAGGGCGGCATCACCCGCCATCCGATGAACTCCGATTGGCCGCGCGAGATGCTCACGACGGTGCGCTTCGCCGAGGAGAAGGATCGCACGCGGGTGACGATCGAGTGGGCGCCGATCGGGGCGAGCGATACGGAGCTGCGCGCCTTCGACGAGGGCCGCGGCAGCATGAACCAGGGCTGGAGCGGCACCTTCGAGCAACTCGTGAGTTACCTGGCACTGCTCTGACGAAAGGACATCCCATGCCGATTCAGAACGTCCAACCCTACCTGTTCTTCGACGGCCGCACCGAGGAGGCGCTCGCGTTCTACCGGAAGGCGCTCGGTGCGGAAGTCGAGATGCTGATGCGGTTCAAGGACAGTCCGGAGCTCGCCAACAATCCGCCCGGATCGGAGGAGAAGGTGATGCATTCGAGCTTCACGCTCAACGGAGCGACGCTGATGGCCTCCGACGGGCACTGCCAGGGCAAGCCGAGCTTCGAGGGCTTTTCGCTGTCTCTCGCTGCGAAAGACGAGGCCGAGGCAAAGCGCCTGTTCGGCGCGCTTGCCGAGGGCGGCGAAGTGCAGATGCCGCTCGCGAAGACCTTCTTTTCGCCGAGCTTCGGCATGGTCGCCGACCGCTTTGGCGTCTCCTGGATGATCATCGTGCCCGCCTGAGCCGGGTCGCCGCAGACCGGCTAAGCTTCGGCCGGTGCAGCCGGTCATCTCGATTTCGAAGCTTTCCAAGACCTACGCCGCGGGCTTTCAGGCGCTCAAGGGCGTCGACCTCGAGATCCGCCGCGGCGAGATCTTCGGCCTGCTCGGGCCGAACGGCGCGGGCAAGACGACACTGATCAACATCGTCTGCGGCATCGTGACGCCGAGCGCGGGCACGGTGCGCGTGGGCGGCCACGACATCGTGCGCGACTACCGCGCCGCGCGCGCGATGATCGGGCTGGTGCCGCAGGAGCTGACCAACAACGCCTTCGACAGCGTCTGGGGGACGGTGAGCTTCAGCCGCGGACTGTTCGGCAAGTCTCCGGATCCCGGCCGCATCGCGCAGGTGCTCAAGGCCCTGTCGCTGTGGGACAAGAAGGACGCCCGCGTCATGATGCTCTCGGGCGGCATGAAGCGGCGCATGCTGATCGCGAAGGCGCTCGCGCACGACCCGCAGGTGCTGTTTCTCGACGAGCCGACCGCGGGGGTCGACGTCGAGCTGCGCCAGGACATGTGGCAGGCGGTGCGCGCGCTGCGCGATGCGGGCGTGACCATCATCCTCACCACGCACTACATCGAGGAGGCCGAGCTGATGGCCGATCGCATCGGGGTGATCAACCGCGGCGAGATCGTCGTGGTCGACGACAAGGCGGCGCTCATGCAGCGCCTGGGCAGGAAGCAGCTGACGCTCGAGCTGCAGGCACCGCTCGAGGCGGTGCCCGGGGCGCTCGCGGCGCGCGGCCTGGCCCTCGCCGCGGGCGGGCGCGAGCTGGTCTACACCTACGACGCGCAGGCCGAGGCGAGCGGCATCGCCGACCTGCTCGGCGAGCTGGAGCAGGCCGGCATCGGCTTTCGCGACCTGCGCACTACGCAGAGCTCGCTCGAGGACATCTTCGTCGACCTGGTAAGGCGCGCACCGTGAATCTGCACGCGATCCGCGCGATCTTTCTGTACGAGATGGCGCGCACGGCGCGCACGCTGCTGCAGAGCATCGTCGCCCCCGTGGTCTCGACCTCGCTATACTTCGTGGTCTTCGGCGCGGCGATCGGCACGCGCATCGCGCAGATCGAGGGCGTGCCCTACGGCGCGTTCATCGTCCCCGGGCTGGTGATGCTGACACTGCTCACGCAAAGCGTGTCGAACGCCTCGTTCGGCATCTACTTCCCGCGTTTCACCGGGACGATGTACGAAATCCTCTCGGCGCCGGTGTCGCCCTTCGAGGTCGTGGTCGGCTACGTCGGCGCGGCGGCGACCAAGTCGGTGATCCTCGGCCTGGTGATCCTCGCGACCGCGAGCCTGTTCGTGCCGCTGCGCATCGCGCATCCGGGCTGGATGCTCGCGTTCCTGCTGCTCACCGCCGTGACCTTCAGCCTGCTCGGCTTCGTCATCGGCATCTGGGCCGACGGCTTCGAGCAGCTGCAGTTCGTGCCGCTCCTGGTGATCACGCCGCTCACCTTCCTCGGCGGCACGTTTTATTCGATCCACGTACTGCCGCCCGCCTGGCAGACCGTGACTCTGTTCAATCCGGTCGTGTACCTGGTGAGCGGCTTTCGCTGGAGCTTCTACGAGATTGCGGATGTGCACGTGGGCGTGAGCCTCGCGATGATTGCGGCATTCCTCGCCGCCTGCCTCGTCGCGGTGTGGTGGATCTTCAAAACGGGCTACCGCCTGAAGGCCTAGAGCGGCATAATCCGCGCGAGGAGGAGGGGGCGATGAAGCCGTCGGCGTTCGCCTACGCAAGGCCGCGCGCGCTCGAAGAAGCTTTCGCGCTGCTCGAGAAGCACGGCGACGATGCCAGGCTGCTCGCGGGCGGGCAGAGCCTGCTCGCCAGCCTCAACATGCGCCTCGCCGCGCCCGCGATCCTGGTCGACATCGGCGCCATCCCCGGGCTGGACGGCATCGCCGTGAAAGGCGGTACGCTGACGATCGGCGCGCGCACGACGCACCGCGCGATCGAGCGCTCGGCGGCGGTGGCGCAGCATGCGCCGCTGCTCGCGCAGGCGGCGCCGCACATCGCGCATGTCGCGATCCGCAACGCGGGCACGCTCGGCGGCTCGCTCGCGATGGCGGATCCGGCGGCCGAATGGCCCGCCTGCTGCGTCGCGCTGCGGGCGACGATCGTGGCGTCCTCGAGCAAGGGCGAGCGGCGCATTGCGGCAGCGGAGTTCTTCAAGGACCTGTACACGACGGCGCTCGGCGGGGGCGAGCTGATTACGGCAGTCGAGATTCCCTGCGTGCAGAAAGACGAGCGCCACGCCTTCCTCGAGCTGGCGCGACGGCGCGGCGACTACGCGATCGTTGGGCTTGCTGCAAGCGCGCGGGTCAAGGGCAAGGCGCTTTCGGGCCTGCAGCTGGTCTACCTCGGCGTCGGAGCGACCCCGGTGCTTGCGAAGGGGGCGATGGCGGCGCTCGAAGGCAGAGCGCCCGATGCCGCGCTGCGCGCGGCGCAGGCTGCGCTCGAGCGGGATCTCTCGCCGAGCGCGGATCTCACCACCTCGGCCGCGGCCAAGCGCCACATGGCGCGCGTGCTCCTCGCGCGCGCGGCCGCGGCGCTTACCGCCTGAGCGGGGGATGGCGTGGACGCTACGATCGAAACAAACGTCACGCTGACGGTGAACGGGACGCGTGTGACGCGGCGCGTGGAGCCGCGCACCCATCTCATCGATTTTCTGCGCGAGGAGCTCGGCCTCACCGGCTCGCACGTGGCCTGCGAGCACGGCGTCTGCGGCGCCTGCACGGTGCGCGTCGACGGGGAGATCCGGCGCGGCTGCCTGACGCTCGCGGTACAGGCCGACGGCAGGAGCGTCGACACCGTCGAAGGCCTGTCGGATTCGGGAGAGCTATCGGTGCTGCAGCAGGCGTTCCATGAGAGGAACGCGCTGCAGTGCGGCTACTGCACGCCGGGCATGCTGCTCACGGCACAGGCGTTGATCAGGGAGCATCCCGAGGCGACGCGCGAGGAGATCCGCGAGTTCCTGTCGGGCAACCTGTGCCGCTGCACGGGTTACCAGGCGATCATCGATGCGATCGAGACGGTGCTGCGCACGCCGCGCAAGGAGACGATCCGATGAACGATCGCATCGATCCGTCCCTCGTCGCCCGGCTCGCGCCGCAGGCGTCGGAAGTGGAGGCGCCGCCGAAGCCGGGAACCACGAAGACCGCCAAGCCTGCCAGGACGCAGGTCGGCTACGTCGGCCAGAGCGTGCCGCGCGCGAACGCCAGGCGCCTGCTGCAGGGACGCGGCGCGTACACCGACGATCTCAGGTTCCCGCGCCTCGCGCATGCGGTGTACTTCCGCAGCCCGCACGCGCATGCGCGCGTAAAGAAGCTCGACCTTTCCAAGGCCGCGCGGCAGCCCGGCGTGATCGCAGCTTTCGACGGACGTGCGATCGCGGACTACTGCACGCCCTGGGTGGGCGTGCTCGCGCATCTCAAGGGCATCAAGTCGCCGCCGCAGTACGCGGTGGCGATCGAGCGCGCCTGCTGGCAGGGCGAGGCGGTGGCGGCAATCGTCGCCGAGACGCGCGCCCAGGCCGAGGACGCGCTCGGCCACGTCGTCGCCGAGTGGGAAGAGCTGCCGGTGGTCACCGACATGGAAGACGCGCTCTCCAACCGGTACGTCATCCACCCCGAGCTGGGCGACAACATCTGCTTCGCACGCACCTTCGAGACGGAGGGCTTCGCGGACGCCTTCGCGAAGGCCGACGTCGTCGTCGAGGAGACCTACGGCTTCGGCCGCCACACCGGCGTCACGATGGAAAGCCGCGCGATTGTCGCCGACTACAACGCGGCCGAGCACAGCCTCACCGTGTACCACGCCACGCAGGCGCCGCACATGATGCAGGACATCTTCTCGCGCCACCTCAACATCCCCGAGGCGAACGTGCGCGTGATCTGCAAGGACGTCGGCGGCTCGTTCGGCATCAAGGTGCACGTCTACGCCGACGAGATGGCGACCGCCGCGCTCTCGGTGATGCTGCGCCGGCCGGTGAAGTTCATCGCCGACCGGCTCGAGTCGTTCCTCACCGATATCCACGCGCGTGAGCACAAGGCGACGGTGCGCCTCGCCTGCAGGAAGGACGGCACCATCGTCGGCTTCGACCTCGACGACCTCACCGCGATCGGGCCGTACTCTGTCTATCCGCGGACGAGCGGCATCGAAGGCAACCAGGTGGTGAACCTGGTCGGCGGGCCGTATGCGCACAAGGCCTACCGCGCAAAGATGAACGTGGTGTTCACCAACAAGAACGTCACCTGCCAGTACCGCGCCGTAGGCCACCCGATCGCGGTCGCGCTCACCGAGGGGATCGTCGATCTTGCAGCGGGAAAGCTCGGCATGGACCCGGCCGAGTTCCGCCGCAAGAACCTGATCGCGGACGACGCCTATCCCTACAGTTTTCCCTCCGGGCTCAAGTTCGAGAAGCTGTCGCACCACCAGTGCCTGGACAAGCTGCTCGCGCTGATGGACTACAGAGGCTTGCGCGCCGAACAGGCCGCCCTCAGGAAGAAGAACATCCATCGCGGCATCGGCCTCGCGGCGATGATCGAAGTCACCAATCCTTCGCCCGCGTTCTACGGCGTCGGCGGTGCGCGCATCTCGGCGCAGGACGGCGCCACCGTCCGGCTCGAGCCGACCGGCATGGTCACCTGCCTGGTGAGCGTCACCGAGCAGGGCCAGGGCACCGAGGGCGTATTCGCGCAGGTCTGCGCGGACGCGGTCGGCGTGACGATCGACAAGGTGCGCGTGATGACCGGCGACACCGGCGTGACGCCCTACGGCGGCGGCACCTGGGCCTCGCGCGGCGCCGGCATCGGCGGCGAGGCCGTGCTGCAGGCGGGCAAGGCCCTGCGCTCGAACATCCTCGACATCGCGGCCGCGGTGCTGCAGATCGATCGTGCGACCCTCGACGTGCGCGCGAACGGCGTGGTCGACAAAGGCAGCGGCGAGGAAAAGCTGCCGCTGCAGGAAGTCGGCCGCATCGGCTACTTCCGCCCCGACACGCTGCCGATGAAGTTCCAGTCCGAGCTGACCGTGACGCGGCACTACACGCCGCGCGAGTACGGCTTCACCTTCACCAACGGCATCCAGGCGTCCTACGTGGAGGTCGACACCGACACCGGATTCGTGCGTCTGCTGCGCCACTGGTGCGTCGAGGACTGCGGCACGGTGATCAACCCGCTGCTGGTCGACGAGCAGATCCGCGGCGGCATCGTGCAGGGAATAGGCGCGGCGATGCTCGAGGAGTGCCTCTACAGTGCCGAGGGGCAGCTGCTGAACGGCTCGCTGGCGGACTACCTGGTGCCGATGACCGGCGATGCGCCCGATATCGAGATCGCGCACGTCGTCACGCCCACGAAGCAGTCGGAACTCGGCGCCAAGGGCGTCGGCGAAGCAGGCACCGCGGGCGCACCCGGCGCGGTGATGAACGCGATCAACGACGCGTTGGCGCCGTTCGATGCGCGCGTGTGCGTGCAGCCGTTCACGCCCGAGCGTATCCTGAAGGCCCTCGGCAAGATCTAGAGGCCCGCTGCGGGCCCGGGAGACCCACATGACACAGAGCGCGATCGTGCGCAACGAATTCCCCTGGGGCGTGATCGAATGGCTCGCGGGGGCGGAAGTCGGCAACGCCAAGGAAATTTCGCTCGCGCGGCTGTCGATCCCGGCCGGCAAAGCCACCGATGTCCACATCCACGGCAACTGCGAGGAGGCGGTCTACGTGGTGCGCGGGCGCGTCGAGTGCACGGCGAACGGCGAATCGGTGATGCTCGAGCCGGGCGAGCGCAGCGTCATCCCGCGCGGCGCGGTGCACGCGCTGCGCAATGCGGGCGCCGAGCCCTGCGAGATCATCCTGTCGCATTCCTCGGCGGCGCGCGAGTTCAAGCTCGTGGCATCGGACTGAGAACCTGCGGGAGGACGCCATGCCTGTCACGGACCTGAACCACTACCTGCTGCGCGCGAACGACATCGAGGAAACGAAAGACTTTTACGTCAGGGTGCTCGGCTTCGAGGTGATGCCGCGGCCCGACTTCCCCTTTCCCGGCTACTGGCTCGGCATCGGCGGCAAGATCCAGGTGCACGTCGCGCTGCACGGCGTAGAGCAGGCCGGGCTGTACTACATCGGCTCGCCGCCGCAGGCGGCAACCGACAACAGCGGCGTGATCGATCACATCGCCTTTGTCGCAGACGACCCCAGGGGCATGGCGATGCATCTGAAGAGAATCGGCGTGTCCTTCCGGCCGCGTTACCTGCCCGAGTCGCAGCTCTACCAGCTCTTCGTCAAGGATCCGAACGGGTTGATGATCGAGCTCAACTTCTTCGGCGTGAGCGACATCTCCGAATGGTCGGACCAGGCCGCCGAGAACTACTCGGCGATGCCGCGCGCGGAGGCTACGACGTGAGCGCACCGGTTGCGAAAAAGGCGCCCGCGACCGCGCGGCGGGATTTCGCCGACGTCAGCTACGACGAGGCCATGGCGCGCGCGCGCGCCATGGTGCCTGGCCTGCGCAGCCGGGCGGCGCACGCCGAGGACATGAGGTCGCTTTTGCCCGAGACCGAAGCCGAGCTGCATGCCAATGGGCTGCTGCGCATGACCCAGCCCAGGCGCTGGGGCGGCATGGAGCTGCCCTGGATCGCGATGTTCGAGCTGCCCGCGGAGATCGGCCGCGGCTGCGCCTCGACCGCGTGGAATCTCGCCAACCTCGCCATCCATCACTGGATGCTTGCGCTGTACGACGAGCGCGCGCAGGACGAGGTCTGGAAGGAGAACCCCGACGCGCTGATCGCCTCGGGCATCGCCTACCCGCAGGGCCGCGCACGCAGGGCGGACGGCGGCTTCGTCATCGACGGCTACTGGAATTTCTCGAGCGGCGTAGACGGCGCTACCTGGAACATGCTGGCGGTCACTGTCAAGGACGGCGAGAAGGTGGTCGACCACCGCATGTGCCTCGTGCCGCGCACGGATTTCGAGATCGTCGACGACTGGCACGTGCTCGGCATGCGCTCGACCGGATCGAAGTCGGTCAGGGTGAAGGACCTGTTCGTGCCCGAGCACCGCGCGCTGTGCATGTACCTCGCGCGCGGCGAAGCGCAGTACCCGGGCGCCAGGGCGAACCGGCATCCGCACTACGCGATCCCGCTCTCCGGGCTGGGCTCGCACTGCATCGCCGGCGCCGCGGTCGGCAACGCGCAGGGCGCGCTCGAGCTGACGCAGGAGGCGGTGCGCGATCGCAACACCAACTACACCGCCTCGCGCATGCGCGAGTTCCAGGCGGTGCAGCTGCGCGTCGCCGCAGCCGGCGCGCGGGTCGACGCCGCGCGCCTGATCATCAGGAACGACTGTCTCGAGGCGCAGGCGATCGCCGAGGTCCCGCGCGCCCCTGCGCTGGAGGAGAAGCTGCGCTGGAAGAGGAACGTCGCCTACGCGGTGCAGCTGTGCACCGACGCGGTCGATAACCTGCACGCCATGGCGGGCGCGCGCGGCATCTACGACCACTACCCGATCCAGCGCCTGTTCCGCGATGCGCACGCGCTGATGGGGCACATCGGCTTTTCCTGGGACGCGCAGGCCGCCCCCTGGGGGCTGCTCGCGCTCGGCGGGGAGTACGACGCGCCGCCTACGCTGTAGCGTGCTGTAGCCGCTTGCGCCGGGTTCAGTCCTGGCGCGGCAGGTGCTCCGCGGGGTTCTTCGCCATCAGATTGAAGCTGACGCTGATGCGCGGCTCGTCCGACAGGTTCGGGTGAACGAAGTGCATGAGGAACGCCGGCCAGAGGAGGATCATGCCGGCGGCAGGCACGACGGTGAGCTCCGGATCGCTCTGCGGGTCGTCGCGCAGCGCGGTCATGTTGGTCACGCGCGGATCGTAGAAGGTGATGCAGCCCGGGCGCACGTCGGCGCGGTTGCGCCGCGTCGCGCGCGAGGCGGGCACGCGCACGTAGTAGGTGCCGCTCAGGTAGGCGTGCGGGTGATTGTGCGGATCGTGATAGTCGCCCAGCCGGTTCACGTTCGCCCAGCCCTGCAGCGACCAGTCGATCGGGTAGTTCATTCCCGCGCGCAGGCAGTAGTCGGTCGCCGTCTTGTGCACGCACTGGCGCAGCCAGTCGACCGCCCGATTGTCGAGCGCGAAAAGATTCGCGTCGCGGTAGGCAGTGGTGAGATCCGGTCGCTCGCGCTCGCGCGCGAGGATCAGGCGCTCGAGCTCGGCGTTGGCGCGCTCGGGTGAGGGGAGAGCGCGCTGCAGGAACAGCAGCGGCCAGAGCTGGCGAAAGCCCTCGTCGTCGATCTCGCGCATGCGGCGCACTGTACAGGCGAGGCAGGATTTCGGCGAGGGCGCGGGGTCTCCTGTAGGCTTGCGTCTGCGTATCGAGGATGAGGACTTTCACATGCCCGCCAACCGCCAGGTCATCGTCCGCGAGCTGCCGAAGGGCACGCTCACCGAAGCCCATTTTGCGCTGCGCGAAGCCGAGCGGCCGGTGCCCGGCGAAGGCGAGGCGCTGCTGCGCACGATCCTGATGTCGATCGACGCCGCGAACCGCGCCTGGATGCAGGGCGCCACCTACCGCGAGGCGGTGAAGGCGGGCGACGTGATGCACACCTACGCGATCGGCGAGGTGGTCGAGTCGAAGGATCCGTCGCTCGCGCCGGGCGATCTCGTCGCGGGAGAGTCGCGCTGGGCGGACTACGTGACCGTGAAAGCGCGCCGCGTGCGCAGGCTCCCGCGCCTGCGCCCGCTGTCGCAGCTGCTGTCGGTCTATGGCATCGCCGGCAAGACCGCGTACCACGGCCTGATCGGCGTAGGGCGCCCGCGCGCGGGGGAAACGGTCGCCGTTTCGGCGGCGGCGGGGTCGGTCGGCATGTACGTCGGGCAGATCGCCAAGGCGCTCGGCTGCCGCGCCGTGGGCATTGCCGGCGGGGCGGACAAGTGTGGCTGGGTGACGAACGAACTCGGCTTCGACGCCTGCGTCGACTATCGCGCGGGCAAGCTGTTCAAGGACCTGAAGGCCGCCTGCCCGCAGGGCATCGACGTCTACTTCGACAACGTGGGCGGCGAAATCCTCGAGACCGCGCTGTTTCAGATGAACCAGAAGGGCCGCGTCGTATGCTGCGGATCGGTCAGCCAGTACGACTCGGCTGCGCCGGCCGGTCCGCGCAATGTACCGGGAATGATCGTGGTGAAGCGCCTGCGCATGGAAGGCTTCATCGTCATGGATTTCGCCGCCGAGGACGCGAAGGCCGAGGCCGACCTCGCGCGCTGGGCCGGCGAAGGCAAGCTCAAGGTGGTCGAGGACATCGTCGAGGGTCTGGAGAACGCGCCTGCCGCGCTGATCGGGCTGCTTGCAGGCAAGAACCGAGGCAAGCGCATGGTGCGCGTGGCGCCGGATCCGTGCTGAGGCCGGTCAGACTGGCTATTCGAGTATCTCGATCGTCCCGTTCGCGTTCACGGTGACCGTGCTGACGCCCGCCTCGAGCGCGGGCGGCGCGACTTCCGCTGCTGCAGGTGCGGCGCGCGCCATGGCGAGGCGCGGCACAGGCCCTTCGCGAGCGCTCGAGACGTCGAGCGTGACCAGCTTGTAGCCGCGGCCGCCGAGCGCCGCCTTCACGATTTCGGCGCGTGCCTTGAATGCGGCGATGGCTTCGGTGATCAGCTCGTTCTCGGCCGAGCGCCGGGCTTGCGGCGAAACGGTGAACTGGATGCCCCCGAGCTGGAGGGTTCCCTGCAGCTTGCCGATCAGGGCCGAGGCCGCCTCGAAGTCCCGGCTTTCGAGGCGGACCTCGCCGCGGCCGCGCCAGCCCTGCAGCTGGTTGCCGCGCGTGTAGACCGGAAAGGTCTGGTTGTTCCCCGATCGCGCGCGCACGGCTTTGGTGTCCCGCGCGATGCGCAGCGCGTCCTTCACGGCAGCGTTCACCGCGTTCGCCGCCCCCGCCGGGGTGGCGTCGTTCACTTCGACGTACAGCGTGGCATCGAGGAGATCGTTCGGCAGCTCGCGCTGTGCATTCGCCTGCAGCGATACGGTGTTGTAGCGCGGTGGCGCAGGCTCTGCGGCGAGTGCCGCCGCCGAGAGCAGCGCGGTGAGCAAGAATATCGGGCGCAATACTCGCATGGGGGACCTCAACAAGCTTCGTCGTAGGAAAGGCTCATTCTCGCAGCCGGATCGCGAGGCTCTGCGTCGAGCGGCCGATGAGGCCGGCCGTATCGAAGATGCGCGCCTCCGCAAGGCCGCTGCCGCCCGGCCCGAGCAGCGTGTGCGCATCGATGCAGATCCACTCGCCCCGCGGCTGGCGCAGAAGGTTGACCGTCAGATCGGAGTTGACGAAAACGTAGCGGCTGATGTCGAGCACGGCACTGATGCCGTTGCCCGAGTCCGCGGCGACCGCAACGCGCTGCATGCCGCTCGGCTCCTCGCCGGGCAGCAGGGGGTAGCGCATGCGCATCCAGACCGCAGACGGGGCGCGGAACATGACGCCCTGCGCGGTGCGGCTCTCGATCAGGTCGTGATAGCCGATGCGCTTCGTCGACCAGGGAAATCGCTCCGCGGGCGAGTCTTCCACCGGGCGCGGCGCCTGCGGCAGCGGATGGCCCGGGAGATCGTCGGGAATCAGCAGTTCGCCCACGCGCTGGGCCACCGCAGTGAATCGCGCGACTTCTTTGTCGCCGGCAAGCAGTCGCGCGGAAAAGTGCGCGACGTTGCGTCCCGCGTACTCCGTCTTCACTTCGACCGTGAGCGTGGCAATCGGGATCGGGCGCAGCAGGTTGGCGGTGAGCCGCGCGACATGGCCCAGCTCGAGCACGGCCGCGGCGCGCTCGATGCTGCGCGCGACCAGGGCGATCGGCGGACCGCCGTGCTGATGCTCCGGATGCCACGGGCCGCGCGTCAGTCCCGTAGAGGCGTAGCGTCCGTCCTCGAGCGCGACATAGGCGCTCGAGGGCTGCGGCAGCGGGGATTCGTGCGCGTCGCTCAACGGCTTGGCGCGGCAGCCAGGCGCAGTCGCATCACCCCCGCCGACTGCGAAACGTCGAAACGGCGCAGGAAGTTCTGCCCGAGCAGGCCCACGTCGCCCTGCGACGGCGTGACTGCCACGCTCAGGCCGGAGACGCGAAACGCATCGGCTTTGACATCGAGGTTCTGCACGATCTCGCCCTCGACGCTGCCGTTGGCGGTGCTGAAGGTTCCCGGGATTCCTCTCGGCAGGCGCGCCGCCCTGGCGAACTCCTCGCCCACGGAGACATACGTGGCTCCCGTGTCGATCATGAATTTCAGCGGCACGCCGTTGATGGCGCCGTCGAGATAGTAATGGCCGTCGCGCGACACCGGGATCGCGATCTCCTGAGCGCCGGCGCTGACCCGATGCGCGACCGGCGGCTGACGGGTCAGACGATCGGCAACGAAAAAGCCGGCCGCGATCAGGCCGAACCAGACCGCGGACCAGAACACGTACCCCTTCATCGCGCCGCGCAGTGTACGTCAGCTTCTGCGCACCGCATTCGGAGCGCCGCTAAGTCCCGATCAGGCTGCAGTTGCGCTTCCAGAACTCCCGCGTCGCAGCCGACTCCTGGATGCCCGCGGAGTCGTACGCGTCGCCCGATGCGAAAACGTCCTCCAGCGCCGAGCGCAGCGCCGCTTCGAAGATGCGGCCGAGGGCGAAATCCGGCGTCGGACCGCGCACCAGCAGCAGCATGCCGAACGGCGCCGCGCCGGGCAGGTCAGCCTTCTTCGCCGTGCCCGATTCGAGCGCGGCGATGAACTTCAGGCCCTGCGCGTAGCCGTACTCGAACAGCCGCCTTTGCTCGCCCATGTTGTTGGCTTTTTCCGCCAGCACCGAGCACTGGAACGCGCTCCACGCCGACTGCGCCATGATCACGTAGGGGTTGGAGCGCTCGGCTGCCGCAGGGCCGGTGAATGCCAGCGCGGCGAACGCGGCAAGGATGAGCCTGAAAATTCCGATTCTGCGCATCGAGATCTCCTGCTTCCGGACGATCGATGAAAGACGCTACCGCGTCGGGCCCACATCCGCAAGGCGAAAGCCTGACAGAGGGACGGTTTGCGCGCGCTCCCGCCGAGCATGGAAAATCGCAGTAACTCCTGTCACGAGCGAGCTCCCATGCCGGATTACAACCTGCGTCCGTTCCGGCTCTCGGTGCCAGATCCGGTGCTCGTAGACCTGCGCCAGCGCCTCGCGCGCACCCGGCTGCCGGACGAACCGCCGCTCGAGCCCTGGTCGACCGGGACCAGCGTCGCCTACCTGAGGACGCTGCTCGATTACTGGCGCGACGGTTTCGACTGGCGGACGCAAGAGGCGAAGCTGAACGCTTTCCGTCAGTTCACCGCGCCGCTGGCGGGAATCGATCTGCACTTCATATACGAGGAAGGCAAAGGTCCGCAGCCGATGCCGCTGCTGCTCTCGCACGGCTGGCCGGGCTCGGTGATGGAATTCCACAAGCTGCTGCCGATGCTCACCGATCCGGCGCGCTTCGGCGGCGATCCCGCCGACGCATTCACGGTGGTCGCGCCTTCGCTACCGGGCTACGTGTTCTCGTTCAAGCCCGGCCAGAAGCGCTTCGGCCTCGAGGAGATCGCCGAGGTGTTTGCTGCCCTGATGCGCGACGTGCTGGGCTTCAAGCGCTTCGGCGCGCAGGGTGGTGACTGGGGCGCCTTCATCACCACGCGGCTCGGCTATGCCTTCGCCGAGCGCATGATCGGCATCCACCTGAATCTGCTCGCCGTGCGGCGCGATCCCAAGCTGGTGGCGAACCCGACGCCCGAGGAGAAGCTGTTCCTCGCGCAGCTCGCCCACTTCCTCAAGGAAGAGACCGGCTACCAGTGGATTCAGGGCACCAAGCCTACGACGCTCGCCTTCGGGCTCACCGACTCGCCGGCGGGGCTCGCGGCGTGGCTGGTGGAGAAGTTCCGCAGCTGGACCGATTGCGACGGCAATCCGGAAAACGCGCTGACGCGCGACGAGATGCTGACCGACATCATGCTGTACTGGGTGAGCGGCGCGATCGGCTCGTCGTTCTGGCCCTACTACGCGCGCATGCACGGCCCCTGGCCTGTGCCGGAGGGTTCTACAGTCGATGTGCCGACCGGCTACGCAGAGTTCCCGAAGGAGATCGTGCGTCCGCCGCGCTCGGTGGCGCAGGGCATGTACAGCGACATCCGGCGCTGGAGCGTGATGCCGAAGGGCGGACATTTCGCCGCGCTCGAGCAGCCGCAGGCGCTCGCGCAAGAGATCCGCGAGTTCTTCCGCCCGTTGCGCTGATCTCAGGCCCGCAGCCGGTCGAGCCCGAACATCTTCACCAGCCGGGCATCGAACACCGACTGCGGCAGAAAGTGCCTGAGCAGCGGCAGGCGCACGCTGTTTCGCCCGCCGCGGACGACGCGCGGCGGTGTGTCGCGCAGCAACGCATCGACCACCGGCACGACGAATTTCTCCGTTGGCGTCGCGCCTCGCTGGCCGGCCTGCGCGCGGGCGCGGATGCCGCGCTCTACGGCGCGGTAGAGCGAGTCCTGCGGCAGGCGAATCGCAGCCTCCGCATGATCGCCGAAGCTCGAGCGAACGCCGCCGGGCTGAACCGAGACCACGCGGATCCCCAGGGGCGCGAGCTCCATGCGCAGCGCATCGGTGAGCGAGTGCAGCGCCGCCTTGCTCGCGCAGTAGGCGCCTGCGAACGGCGTGGTGAAGATGCCGACGATGCTGCCGACGTTGGCGATCAGCGCGCTGCCGTTGCGCGCCACCGCGGCGCGCAGGAGCGGCAGCGCTGCGCGCGTCACGGCCACCGGCGCGATGACGTTGGTCTCGAACTGGCGCCGCAGGTCCTCCCGTGTGAGGTCTACGACGGCGCCCACCTGCGAAAAGCCCGCGTTGTTGATCAGAATATCGAGGCATCCGGTCTCGCGCGAGACCGCATCGAGAGCGGTCGCGATCGACGCATCGTCGTTTACGTCGAGCATGAGCGTGCGGATGCCGTCGGATGCGAGGGGGGACAGAGCTTCCGGGCGGCGGGCGGTGGCGAAAACGCGATTGCCGCGCTTGCCGAGCTCGCGCGCCAGAGCGGCGCCGATGCCGCTGGAGCAGCCGGTGATGAGGACGGTTTTCTGCACGCGCGCCTCCGGACTTTCGTCGCCTAGGGCGCCTATCCTGCCAGAGCGCGCGTCGATACGGGGGAGGTGAGGGATCGCGGCCTGAACCGAAGCGGCCGCCGGATGAGGGCCTGGACTTGCTGTGGGATGACTAGAAGATCGAGACCAGCGCGGCGAGGACCACTACCAGCGTCGGCACTGCCATGACGATCAGCGTTTCGAGGTCTTTTAAGAGTTCCATCTTTCCCTCCTACTTTGCTTCAGGCGTGGCACCAAGATAGACCTCGAGCGGTATCCGGGTCAGCGAACCATGGCGCGAACTCGGAGTGGAATATGCACATCGAATGTTGCGTCGCAGCACAGGATGCCCGCCCAGAGCGCCCGGCGGGGTCGCTCAGATGCGGTCTTGGCTAAACTGCCGCCACGGTGCGCCTTCTTGCATTCATCGAATACTCGGCGGTGATCGTCGGGATCATCGCCGTGCTCGCCGGCCAGTTCTTCGCGCTCCCCAAGGGCTTTTATCTTGGCGTGTTCCTGATCGGTGCGGGCATTGCGCTCGGCGGGCTCGAGTCCGTCCTCACGCGCCGCATGTGCTTTCGTCCCGCGGAGGACGCGTATGAGGTTTACGCGGGCGCGCCGGCGATGATCGTCGGGTTGATGGCGCTGCTCGTGGGGGCTGCGGTCATTGCGGCAGCCTATGCGCTCGCCGACGGGCTATGGCATACGACCGTGAGTTACCTGACGCGCCGGCCCGCGCCGGTGCTCGGTGCGGCGGGAGTTCTGCTCGTCGGCTGCGGTGTGCTGATGATGCTCAACCCGCAAGGGCGCCAGGGGATTGCCTGGACGCTGCTGGTGCGTGTACCCCGCTCGCTGCTGGGTGTCGTTCTGGTTGTCGGCGGACTCGCGGCCATCGGGCTGGGCGTGTGGGAGTCGCTCGATCCGCTTGCCTACGACCGATTCGTCGCCAATCTTCCGCATCCGCTCGACTGGCGCGCCTGGCTCGGCCGCGTCCGGCCCTGAATAACGGGGCGCAGCGACCGAAAGCGAAGACCTCGTCGCGCAGGCTCGCGACGCCCCGCGAGCCGCACCGACACGCAGACGGCTACTTCAGCTTCCAAGTATCAGCTGACGAAGCGGCTCAATGCGGGCTGAGTAAGCTTCACCGCTACGCCTTTCGGCGTGTGCCTCGTCAGGACCCGGACGATTTCTCCGCTGCATTCAGAAGTCGCTGTAGTTCCCGACCCGGAAATCACCAATGTGAAGTCGATGTGATCGCCCACCGCGAAATCCGCCTTGCTGTCGGTCCAGAAAAATACCCCCGTGGCAGCCAGGTCGTCCGTGACGCCCTTGCCATTCTTGAAATACAGGGGGACCGTAGCCGGGGTCCGCGTCTCTTTTCTCTTGTCCGAATGTGGCATCGCTCACCCAATAAGTTGATGTTCGACCGCTGGGTCCGAAAGATTCGCTTCTTCGCCGGCGCTGTCAATGGGCGACGTGAACTCGACTGAACTCGCGAGCGTGACAATCTGCCCTGGCGACCGGCCGAGTGCGCTCGTACGGCACGCGAATCGCCCGGCGGGACCCCGCTCATTTGTACCAGCGCGGTCCAAATCCTGCTCTGCGAAACGGCGACTACGCATCGCGCGCCGGCAGCCCGGCTGCCCGTGTGCGGACGTTCCAGACAGCGACCCGACCCTCATTCCCCGATGATCTGAACGACATCGATGATGTCGCGGCTGCGCGTGACCCTGTCGCCCCACATGCGGTCGAACTCGGCGACCAGCTGATTGAGCGCGGCGGAACCCGGAATCGCCCGCACTGCCTCTACGTCGTCGAACTCGTAGACCGCGTAGTGCACCGACGGGTCGACCTCGCTCCAGCCGCGCCAGGCGCGGCGCGCCCTGAACGCCTTGACCGCATCCGGCAGGTGCTCGTTCTGATACCAGCGGTCGAAGTCGTCTTCCACGCTCGCGTCGACGACCTGCGCGCGCACGATGAAACGGCCTGTCATGACACTCTCCCCCTCGCTGTCCGGCATCGGCATTGACGCTACACTCGCGCCGATGTCCCGATCAAGCGCCGGCGCGAGCCTCCTCCCCACCGATGTCCTCGTCATCGGCTCGGGCGGCGCCGGCATGTACGCCGCGATCGAGGCCGCGCGGCGAGGCGCGCGGGTGATCCTCGCCGACCGCAGCCTGATCGGCCGCGGTGGCGCTACCGTGATGGCGCAGATGACGGTCGCGGTCGGACTGGAGGAGGACGGGCTCGACCATCCCGAGCATCACTACGCCGATACGCTCGCCGCGGGGCGCGGGCTGTGCGACCCGGCGATCGCGCGCCTGCTGTGCGAGGAAGGCCCGGCGCGCATCCGCGAGATGGACGCCTGGGGCGTGGGCTGGGCGCGCGAGAACGGCGCGTACAAGCGCGCCTTTGCGCCGGGACATGACCGGCCGCGCTGCGTGTACGTCGACTTTCTCAACACCGGTCCGGCGGTGTCGAAGACGCTGCGCACGCAGCTCAACCGCATTCCGGAAATCCGCCGCATCGGCGATGTGCTGGTCACCGCGCTCGCGCTGCGCGACGGCAACTGCGTAGGCGCCACTGCGCTTCACCTGACGAGCGGCCAGCCGGTGTCGATCGCCGCCGGCGCGACGATCGTCGCCACCGGAGGCCTCACGCGCATGTACCGCAGGAACAGCGCCTCGGCGAACATGATGGGCGACGGCTACGCGCTCGCGCTCGCCGCCGGCGCCGAGCTGATCGACATGGAATTCGTCCAGTTCTTCCCGATCGGCCACCTCGCGCCGCGGCTGGTCGGCGTGGACCCGATCATGTGGGATCCGTTCCGCTACAAGCTCGGCGGGCGGCTGTTGAACGGCCGGCGTGAGGAGTTCATCCACAACTACGGATCGCAGGACGCGGGGCGCTACATCGTCACGCGCGATGTCGCGACCTACGCCATCGTCAAGGAGGTCGAAGCCGGGCGCGGCTCGCCGCACGGCGGCGCCTATCTTTCGTTCGAGCATTGCGCGGAGGCCGAACTGCGCGCCGCGGGCGGGCCGGTGATCGACCGCCTCGCCGCGAACGGGATCGACCTCACCAGGCAGGCGGTCGAGGTCGCGCCGATCGCGCACTACCACATGGGCGGCGTGCGGGTCGACGCTTCGATGGCGACGCGCGTGCCGGGCCTTTACGCGGCGGGCGAAGCGGTGGGCGGGGCGAACGGCGCGAATCGCCTGTCGGGCAATGCGATCACCGAGGCGCTCGTGTTCGGCCGCGTCGCGGGCGCGTCGGCAGCCGCCTGCGCCGCGCGCTACGGGGCGCGCGTGGACGGCGCGGCGTTCGCCGCGGAAACCGAGCGGCTTCAGCAGGGACGCGGCGCGGTCGACTTCAACCCTGCGGCGATGGTCGAGCAGCTGCAATCGACCCTGCAGGACGAGGTCGGGCCGTTCCGCAGTGAGGCAGGCCTCGCGCGCGCGCTCGAGGCGCTGCGCGCCCTGCGCGCCGAGCTGGATCGCGTCAAGCCTGGTGCAGGCAAGATCTATGACACGGCGCTCGCAGACTGGCTCGACCTCCAGACCATGACGCGGGTGGGCGAGTGCGTCGCTGCCGCCGCGCTCGCGCGGACCGAATCGCGCGGCGCGCACCAGCGCGAGGACTTTCCGGGGATAGACGATGCCTGGTGCGTAAACCAGGTCCTCAGGTTCGAGGGCGAAGCGCTGCGCATCGAGCGGCGCGCAGTGCCGCAATGAAGCGATGAACGTCACACTCGTCATCCGCCGCGGCGCGGCCGGCGAGGCGCCGCGCGAGGAACGCTGGGAGGTGCCGTTCGAGCCGGGCCAGTCGGTGCTCGACGCGCTGCGCTGGATCCGATCGCACCGCGATGCCTCGCTCGCGATCCGCTACTCCTGCACCAACGCCAACAGCTGCAAGGAATGCATGGTCCGCATCGACGGCAAGACGGCGTACGCCTGCACCGCGCGGCTGCACGAAGGCACGATGAAGCTCGAGCCACTGTCCAACAAGGCGCTGCTGCGCGACCTGGTGACCGAGATCGCGCCGCCGGACGAGCGCCTGGGCGGCAGCTAGCCCGCGCCCACGTCTAGGCGACGACCGGCAGGACGGTGCTGGACCGTCCCTTCAGGTAGCGCGCCTTCAGCGCCTCGAGCGCCGACAGATATTCCTGCATGCTCAACTGACTGTCGTCGTACTCGGCGGCGAGCTTCTTGTGGGCGGCGATATAGGCCTGGTCGGTCAACGGTGGGTTTTCACGAGTCATCGTTCACTATACGCGCCGCAACCCGGTTGCGCGGCCGAACAGGAAAATAATGTCGCTGCGTCATTGCAGATCGGCGATTGCCAGTTTCATTCAATCGATCACGCGGTCGGCGCGCTGGAGGAACCGCGCAGGAAGCTCGATGCCGAACGCCTTGGCGATCCTTGCATTGACCACGAGCTCGTAATGGCTCGGCTGCTCGATCGGAAGCTCGCCCGGCTTCGCGCCCTTCAGGATGCGATCGGCGTAATAGGCTGCACGCGCGACGTTGTACATGATGTCCGCCTGGTGGCTGATGAGCGCGCCCATCTCCGCGGTACCGGGCCAGTAGTGGACGAGCGGGATCTGCATTGCGTTCGAGCGCGCGACCAGCTCCTTGGCGCGCACGACGAACAGTGCGTCGCCCCCCAGCAGGATTGCGTCGGGGCGCGAGCGCGCGAACGAATCGAGCGCCGCGTCCAGCGATGCCGGGTCCTGCGCATCGACGCGGATCAGCTCGATGCCGAGCGTGCGGGCCAAGCTGCCGACGCGCTGGGCGATTTTCGGCGTCGCGGGGAAATTCGGATTGAGCAGCAGCGCCACGCGGGACGCCCCGGGCAATGCCTCGTTGAGCAGTTCGAGGCGCTTTGCGGCGAGTTCGTCCGACAAGTCGTTGATGCCGGTGATGTTGCCGCCCGGATGCGCAAAGCTCTTGACGAGGCCGGCGTCGACCAGGTCGCTCGAGGTGGCCACCACGATCGGCACCACGGTGGTCGCGTCGTGCGCGACGCGCGCGGATGTCAGGCCGTAGACGACGAGCACGCTGGGACGCTGAGCGACGGCCTGCCGGATCAAGGCGGGCGTCTTCGTCGGGTCCCGATTCGCGTGCAGCACTTCCAGGCGAAACGTGACGCCGTCGATCTGCCCCGCTTCCCGCATACCCTGCAGGAACCGATCGCGAAACGGTCGGTGGCCGTCTTCGTTCCCGTTCGTGACGATGATTACGCGCGGCAGGCCCGATGCGCCCGTCTGTGCCTGGGCCGCGAACGGCGCCCCGCTGCAAACGGCCAGCACTGCGAGCAGTAAAGCTCTCAGCATCACGGCGCCTCGCGGGGAAGGGCGGCCGGCAGGCCGGTCGCAAACAGGAGCTGCCGGCGCCGCGGCATTTACCCTGCCTGCGCGAACAGCTCGCCGAGATGCGGCGGCGGCGACTTGATCTCTACGATCACCGCGTCCTCGAGCGCCTCGACCGCGTGCGATTCGCCCGCCGGGTGGCGGCAGGCGTCGCCCGGGCCGAGGGTGTGGGTTTCGGTGCCGATCACGGTCCTGATGCGCCCGCGCACGACGTAGACGACGGACTCGTGGTCGTGCACGTGAGGCGCGGCGCCGCTGCCCGCCGCGTAGTGGATCTCGAGCAGCGTCATCGCGTCTCCCGCGATCAGCGGCTTGACCTGCAGCGCATCGCCATGCACTTCGGCGCCCTCGATCGAGCGCACCGCGATCGGCTCGCGATCGGCGTTGTGGGCGGCTTTCATGGGCGATTGCCTCGCGGGAAAAGCCAAGCATACGCCCGCGGCGCGCGAGCGCGCCCGGGGCAGAAGTCTCGTTGCGCCAGCTACGCTTTCTTTCCGGGCGTCGCAGGGGGCCAGCGCGGCGGCGTCGGCGCCGTGCGCGTACCCTGGACGACCGACTTCTTGACCTGCTTTGGTTTTTTTGCTTCGCGGTTGCTTCGCTGCTGGCCCTTGGGCATCTGCGCTCTCCTGTGAATGCGTCATTCTAGTGGCGGTTCGCCGGCGGCGCTGCCTGCGCGAGGCGTGATTGCCACAAAACCTCATAGTCGACGCGCCCGAGCGCACGGGCGCGTCTGCGGCGCTGCACCCCGCCGCGGCTCTCGCGCAAGGGCGTGAGCGCGGCCGGCTCAGCCCACCTTGATCTCGACCTTGCGCGGCTGCGCGTGCGCGGCCTTGCCGATGCGCAGCTTGAGCACGCCGTTCTTCAGCTCCGCGGAGAGCTTCTCCGCATCGAGCTCCTTGGACAGCGTGAAGCTGCGGCGATAGCGCGGCAGGGTGACCTCGGCATGCGTCGCGGCCATGCCCTGCGGCATCGCCACGTCCATCTCGCCGGAGAGGGTCAGCGTGTCGGCATCGACCTGTACGTGGAGCCGGTCTTTCGGCACCCCGGGCAGGTCCGCGTACAGCGTGATGCCCTCCGCGTCCTCGATCACGTCTACCGGCGGCAGCAGCGCCGGCTCTTCGGCCTGCGCGTCGGTTTCTTTGGTCAGCTTGCCTTCGTCCATGGCCTGTCCTCCGCTTACTGGATGCTGATGCGCCGCGGCTGCGCGGCCGCCTTGCGCTGGATGCTGATGTGCAGCAGCCCGTCGCGGCAGCGGGCCTCTACCGTGTCGGGATCGAGGTCATCGCTCAGGGTCACGACGCGGCGGAACTTGCCGGCGAATCGCTCTTCGATGTGCAACGTGTCCTTCGGCCCGAGGCCCGCCAGCTCGGATTTGCGTTCGCCAGAGACCGTCAGCACGCCGCGCTCGAGGTTGACCTCGATGCTGGCGGGTTCGACCCCGGGCACGTAGGCGTAGATCTCGACCGATTTCGGCGTGCTGCCCACGTTCAGGGCCGGAAAGCCGCCGCGCGCGAAGCCACGGATGCTCGGCGAGAATTCGAAAGCCTGCTGCATCTGGCGCTGCAGGCGGTCCAGGTCCGCGACCATATCGCGCGGAAAGAGCGAGAAATCCATCGTCGTTCTCCTAATGGGTCAGCTGAGGCGCCGCCCGGGCGCCTCGACGGGATGGAAAATGGGGAACGCCGGG